>Ga0206840_1029_pt2 | contig 25235 bp, 26 predicted proteins | sample Alteio_BWOrgCont_24_FD_152633 | JGI IMG/M metagenome (GOLD analysis project Ga0206840, IMG submission 152633) | Enriched cells from forest soil in Barre Woods Harvard Forest LTER site, Petersham, Massachusetts, United States -... | ecosystem: Environmental > Terrestrial > Soil > Temperate forest >... | reverse complement strand
CGTAGCTCGCGCCGAAACCGATCGTGGGCTGGCGCTCGGACAGCGATAAACTGATTCCGAGCGCATCCAACTCTTCCTGGAACTCCGTCTGACGGAGCTCCGTGCGGTACTGGGTGGACCACGCCAGAAGCTTGGCCAAATCAAGGGTGACCGGATGCGTTTCGAGGTCCCCTTTGAGCGACACCGTCGTATTGAGCTCCAAATTAAGCGTCTGCAGATAGGACCGTTCGGAATCCTGTTCGACCCGGACCGCTTCAGCGGCCCAGGCCCGGATCAAAGCCATTTCGCTTTCGAGACGCAGCTGTTCGGAAAGAGTCCCGCCTTCGCTGGCGGAGGGAAGATCGCTTTTCTTGACGAGATCATTCAGGTATTGCTTCTTGACCTGTGCAAAAAGAAGATCGTAGAAGGCCAGCTTGGCGCCGGCCGCCACGTGCGTCTGCAGCGCTTCATTGTCGCTCCGGGCGCGCTCGTAGGAAATGCGCGCCTGCTGCCAAAGATTCTTGGAACGTCCGCCTTCATAAACGGATTCGTAAATATTGGCGCGCGCCGTATAAAAGTTCTGCTGCGGGCTCGTCGGGATGAGCGTGGTCCCCAACTCGGGCTGCAGGAGAAGCGGCGTGTTATCCTCGACCCTGAATTTGCTCCAGTTCGCGTTTAAATCGAGCCGCGGGAAAAACAGCGATTCCGCTTCATGGACGCGCTGGAGGGCGATGTTCACGTCTTCGCGGGAGCTCAGAAGCGCCTGAGAATTATTGAGGGCGAGGTGGACGCTTTCGTCCAACGTCAGGGTGCGATCCGGCGGCGGGTCAGCGCCGAGTGGACCGACCAGTAATAGGAGGCCCACCACCGGGGTGAAGGGGTTCATAAGTAAACCGTTCATTTTGAATCACCGAATCAATTTTTTTAGCCTGCCGAGCTGCTCGCGCACACGCCGGGGCGACGTCCCGCCGTAGGAATCCTTCACGTGCACGACTTGATCGACGGAGAGAACCTTGAGCGTCCCCTGATCAAAATGCGCGTTGAAACGCCGGAGTTCTTCCAGCGTAAGCTCCTCGAGACGAATGCGCTGGCCCTCACAATAGGCGACGACGCGCTTGACGACGCCATGCGCGCTGCGGAAAGGAATTCCCTTTCCGGTCAAATAGTCCGCAAGCTCTGTGGCGGCCAAAAAACCGCGATCGCAGAGAGCGCGCATGCGGTCGGCCCGGAGCGTCATGGTGGCGACCATGGGTTCTGCGACGGCCAGACACCCTTGAAGCGTATCCACCGTGTCAAAAAACGGCGGCTTATCTTCCTGAAGGTCCCGGTTGTAGGACAGCGGAAGGCCTTTGAGAATCGTCAACAGCGCGACCAAATTACCGTAAATGCGCCCGCTTTCGCCGCGAATAATTTCGGCCACATCCGGATTCCGCTTCTGCGGCATGATCGATGATCCGGAGGTGAATTCATTCTGCAGTTGAATCATGTTGAATTCGCTCGACGACCACAGAATCAACTCCTCGGATAGCCGGGACAAATGCGTCATGATCAGCGCCGCCGCGGAAACGAATTCGACCAGAAAATCGCGATCGGAAACCGTGTCGATCGAATTGGGCGTGACGCCGGCAAAGCCCAGCAGCTTGGCCACATAAGCCCGATCGATCGGAAAGGAAGTCCCCGCCAAAGCGGCGCTCCCCAACGGCATCTCGTCGGCGCGCTTTAAGGCGTCGGCGAGCCGTCCCTTGTCCCGTTCGAGCATCCAGGCATAGGCCAGGATATGGTGGCTGAAAAGAACCGGCTGCGCATGCTGCATATGGGTAAACCCGGGCATCACGATGTCCATATTGTGCTCGGCGACATACACGAACGCTTTCTGCAACCGGACGATCTCACGAACGATGAGTTTGATCTGATCGCGCAGGTAAAGCTTCAGGTCGAGAGCAATCTGGTCGTTGCGGCTGCGGGCCGTGTGCAGTTTGCCCCCGACCGGACCGATGCGCCGGATAAGCTCCCGCTCCGTCGCGAAATGAATGTCCTCCTCCTGCGGAAGACGTTTGCCCCGGTGTAGGTCTTTGGCGATGGACTCGAGCCCCTTGATGATGCGCTGGGCGTCCCGTGAGGGGATGATCCGGCATTTTGAGAGCATGCGCGCATGGGCGATCGAGCCTTGTATGTCGTAAGGCGCCAAACGAATATCGAATGAAAGGGACGCGATAAAGGCCTGAGGATTCATTATTTTATTCCCTGCAGCAGGGCCTGTACTTTGATCGGAAGGCCGTACAAATTGATGAACCCCTCGGCGTCGCGCTGGTTATAAACCGCATCGGCGCCGAAGGTGGCCAGATCCTCCCAATAGAGCGAATACGGCGACGTCCGTCCATCCGGGATCATATTGCCTTTATAAAGTTTAAGCCGAACGGATCCCGAGACCTTTTTCTGCGTCTGCGTGACAAAAGCGGAAATGGCTTGGCGCAGAGGCGTAAACCAGAGTCCGTTGTAAATCATTTCAGCTAGTTTGGGCGCCAGAAGGAGCTTGGCATGCAGGGTATCGCGATCGAGCGCCAAAGACTCCAGCTCCCGGTGCGCCGCATAGAGGATCGTGGCGCCGGGCGCTTCATAAACACCCCGAGACTTCATGCCGACCAGGCGGTTTTCGACCATATCCACCCGGCCAATCCCATGCCTGCCGCCCACCCGGTTCACAAATTCAACGAGCTTGACCGGATCCATTTTCTTACCGTTGATCCGGACCGGGCAGCCCCTTTCAAAATCGATCGTAATAAGTTCAGGTCTGCTTGGGGCCTGTTCGGGGGAACGCGTCAGGACGAACATATCTTCTTTGGGAGGGCAATCCGGATCTTCCAAAATGCCCCCTTCAAAGCTCATATGCCAAAGGTTGCGGTCCGAGGAATAGGGCTTGGATTTGGTCACCGGAACCGGGATCTTATGCCTCTGTGCATAAGCAATTTCATCGTCGCGGGACTTCATATCCCACTCACGCCAGGGCGCGATGACTTTGACATTCGGCATAAGCGCCTTAAAGGTCAGCTCAAAGCGAACTTGGTCATTGCCCTTGCCGGTCGCGCCATGGCAGACGGCATCGGCCCCCTCTTTTTTCGCGATTTCGACGACTTTTTTCGCGATAATCGGCCTTGCAATCGAGGTCCCCAGAAGGTATTTGCCTTCATAAATCGCTTGGGCCTGCAGCGTGGGCCAGAGGTAGTCCGTGACAAATTCTTTACGCGCGTCGATCAAATAGGCTTTGGTAGCCCCTGTCGAAAGGGCGCGTTCTTTGAGACCCTTCGTCTCAGAGGCTTGGCCGACATCGATGGCGCAGGCGATCACTTCGCAGTGATATTTCTCTTTGACCCAGCGCAGAATGACGGAGGTATCCAGGCCTCCGGAATAGGCCACCACAACTTTTTTAACGACCATAGATTAAAAATCCTTTTTGTTGAATTACGGAAAGAAACGTCCTAGGGTGGACGATGTGGGATTATAATTTATATGGATTTATCGAGTCAAAAGCGAAAAACAACGGAGGCGCCGGTTTCAGGCGGCGCCTGTCAATTTGCTTTTTTTTGCCACGCGAAGTGCTCGACGGGGCAGAGGATCAGGCAAGCTCAAGCGAACCATCGCCTCTGTCAAACTGCGGTATTCATCTAAAAATTCGACTGCTGTGCGGAGTTGCATTTCCGGGTTTGCGGAGTCCCAGGCCATCAATGGCGGCCCATAAAGCCGCGTTCTTCCACTGCCAGTACTGGATAACAAAAAGATCAATCCCTTTCCAGGCGGCCAAGTCCAATCGATCGCATAGTGCTGTTTCGAAGTTAATCGCATAAAGTGAATGCGGCGATTGGGAAGGAACGACCAACCGACCACCCCTGTGCCCGAAGCGGTCTTGTAGATCGGCTCCGGCGCTCCCTCAGCTAAGGCTATAAGATCATCGTCCGGCGGATGGGAGACATGCCAGCTCATGGCATTGAATAGAAGCTGAAAGACGCGATCGCTTTTATTTCTCGCCACGCTGGATTCTTTTTGTGGGGAAACAGAGCCTTTATTGAGCCCTTCTATTCTTACATTTTGGCCTGTTTCACGAGACGCGCGCTTCATCATGCGCTTTAAAGACGCTACAAAAGTGGATGGATAATTTGCGATTTTCAAAAGGGCCCAGGCCGGCAGTTCATAATATGGTGGGCAATTGGCGATTAGTTCTGCCCACTTTTCTTCCGTATACCTGAGGGCGCGCAAGTACGGCAAAATCCCCCGACGGTTACTTTCATTGTCAATGCCAACGGCCGCAAGGAACTCGATTAGGATCGGATCCGCGGCCGGGGTCCTAGTTTCGGCTTCAATGATGATAGGAAGAGTGACGGGTGGGACGGCAAAGGCCGCAGCGGAGCGCAGCGCGAGAGCCTGAATATCAAAAATCGAAAACGTCGCGGTGGGAAGAGTGCTGCCGGCAGGAGAATCCGCAAAGGCTCCGATGGTCACCGGGTCCAGCAGTAGAGCGGCGGCCGAAAGGACGAAGCCGTGCGGTAAAAACCTCATTTTTGGCCTCCATGGCGAAAGACCTGACGGAGAATGTCTAGAGCAAAGCGGCGTTCCGCGTCCGTGAGCGCGAGCGGCGGCAAAAAGCGCAGGACGTTTCCCTGCGTGCAGTTGATGAGCAGGCCCCGCTTGCGGCAGGCTTCGACGAAGGGGGCCCCGGGGAGGGTCAGTTCCATGCCGATCATCAGACCTACCGCCCGGAGTTCGCGCACAAAGGGGAACCTGGCCAAAGGTTCAATTTCCTTCACGATAGCTTGCCCTTGATGCTTGACGTTTTTGAGGAGCTTCGGTGAAAGCATTTTCAGCACCGCCAGGGACGCCATCGAACAGACGGGATTTCCGCCGAACGTCGTTCCATGGTCGCCGGGTCCGAGAACATCCGCCACTTTGGCGCTCCCCAGCATCGCTCCGATCGGCATCCCGCCGCCCAAACCTTTGGCCAACGTCATGACATCCGGAACCACCCCATAGGTCTCGTAGCTGAAAAGGTCTCCGGTCCTGCCCAAGCTGCATTGAACGCTGTCGAACATCAGCAGGAGCCCATGCCGGTCGGCCAAAGCTCGCAAATCGGATAGGAACTGCCGCGTCGCAGGGCGGATACCGCCCTCGCCTTGGATGGGCTCAATCAAGATGGCCGTCGTTCGCGGATTGATGAGGCGTTCGGCGGAATCGATCTGATTGAACTTAGCCACCGGAAAACCCGGCGGCAGCGGACCAAATCCTTCATGGAACTTCGGCTGCGCGGTCGCCGCGAGCGCTCCCAGAGTTCTTCCATGGAAGGAGTTTTCAAAGACAATGATCTCGTAGCGCCCGTCCTTGGACCCGAACTTTCGCGCGAGCTTAATGGCCGCCTCGTTGGCTTCCGCCCCCGAGTTGCAGAGAAATACTTTCTTGGCGAAGGACCGCTTGCAAAGCTGCTCGGCCAGAAGCGCGGCGGGCTCGGTATAAAACAGGTTTGAAGCGTGGATCAGCTTTTTAGACTGCGACTGGATGGCGGCCAAAACGGGCGGCAGCGCATGCCCAATCCCGGAAACGGCCAGTCCCGAGAAGAAATCGAGATACTTTTTCCCTTTTTCATCCCACACCCAGCTCCCTTTGGCGCGTTTAATGACCAGCGGGTTCCGCTTGTAGGTGTTAAAGATATATTGATCGGTCAGCGATTTAATGTCCATGGGTGACCAAGGTCCCGTCCGGCGTCACATGGATCGGATCTAAAAGATAGCCGATTCCCTTCACAATGTCGACGCGCCCCACGCCTTTTGCTAAGGCATCCATACAGGCTTTGACTTTGACAAGCATCCCTCCCTTAATGACTTTTGATTCTTCCAACATCAAGATCTCTTCGGGAGTTATTTTTGTGATCAGGGCTCCTTTCCCATCCAGAACGCCGCCCGTATCCGTCAAAAAAATAAGGAAGTCAGCGTGCGCCGCGATCGCCAAGGTCTGTGCAAAATCGTCGGCGTTGACATTTAAGGCTTGATGATGCGAATCTTCCGCCACGGAATAAAAGACGGGCATCGCCCGCTTACTCAACACGGCCTCTAGCGCGGAGGCATTCACTTTTTTCGGAATACCGACGCGGCCCAGCTCTTCGACAACTTCCGCCTCCATCAAATGATCTTCCTGACCGCTTCGGCCAAAGGCCGGGACGCCCAGCTTTCCCAGCTCGGAGACGATCTCCTCATTAAGTCGGGAAAGGGCCTTCTTGACCACGGCCATCGTGGCCTCGTCCGTAAAGCGCCGGCCGTTCACAAATTGAGGCTTTAGTCCCGCCTGCTCCATCTGCCGGGAAATTTCCTTCCCGCCTCCATGGACCAGCATAATATCCTGCTTTTTGAAAAGCTCCGCAATATCCTTTAGAAAAGTGGTCCGATGGCCGGGTTCATCGAGTAGACTTCCGCCATATTTAATGACGATGACGCTCATTTTCTTTTAAAAAACGACAAGCGCGAATCGCCGTAGGATTCCTCTCGGTACATCTCCCATTCATCGGTCCCGGCCACCGGCTCTTTCAGGTGATGCTGGCCAATGACGATTCCGTCCGGCTTCAAAAGCCCCAAACGGGCGATTTCTTTCAAGGTCGGCATGGTGAGATAAAGGGCGTTCCACGCCTGATCGTGGTAAGGCGGCCCCATGAAAACGATGTCGAATGGCCCTCCCGCATAACTGAGATTCTTAACGACGTCCGCGCGCACGAGGCGTGAGCGGTCAAAAAGCTGAAGCTTGGAAAGATTCTGGCGGATGATGCTCAAGCAGTTCGGGTTCAGATCGACGAAGGTCGCGAACCCGGCTCCTTGCGATAAGGCTTCAATCCCCACCGAACCCGAACCCGCGTAAAGATCCAGGAAATCAGCGCCTTCCAAGCGAAGCCGAAGGATATCAAAAAGAGACTTTTTGATTCTCGCCAGGATCGGCCGAACGCCTTGAGCTTCAGAAGGGCTTTTGATCGACCGGCGCTTTGCACTGCCGCCAATAATTCGCATAATTAATTAGAATTATAAGTAATTTTGTGAAATCCCGACGCTCTCATTGCCTATTTGCTTTTCTGCTCTTTAGCCTGCCTATAATAGGCTCCGCCAAGGGCAACGTCCTGATCGTCGCGCTCGGCGATTCGACTACGGCGGGAACGCCATTTTTCCGCTCGCCGCTGGAAGCGCCACCCAACGGCGACGGAGATCCCGAAGGCCAGTATGCTTACTGGATGATGCGGAAACGCCCCCAATGGACCGTGCTGAACTACGGGGTGGCTGGGGAAACATCGAGCCAGATTCGTTTACGGATCGACGACGCCTTGAAGCTCAACCCGCGCTACATCATTGTCCTGGCCGGCGTAAATGATATTTTTCAAGGCGTCCCAGTAAAGGAAGTGGCCAACAATTTGCAATCCATGTACCGACAGGCCCAAGGCCGCAACATCATGCCGGTCGCGGCCACGGTGCTGCCGTTCGACAAGGCGACGCCGGATCAGGCCAAAGCCATCGATAAACTCAATGCCTGGATTGAAAAAGCGGCGGACAAGATGAACATCCCGATCGCCGATCTCAACGCCGCCGTGCGTGACCCCAAAAACCCGCATCAGCTCAGCTCCTCCCCCGACGGACTGCACCCGGATATCGGCGGCTATCGCAAGATGGGTTTAGCGCTGATGGACGCCATCGACCCGATCGAAAAAGCCTGGCGGTAAAAAGAAAGCGGGGGCTGGTGGACCCGACAGGGATTGAACCTGCGACCTCCTCCATGCCATGGAGGCGCTCTCCCAGCTGAGCTACGGGCCCACCAGCCCCCTTCGACGAACGGGGTATAAAATACCAAATTAAAGGCCCTGCATGCGAAGCGGTTTTTCCAGGCCGTGGGATTTCAGGAGCGCTTCTTGTTCGAAAATCTGAGGGACATGTCCTTCGTATACGATCTCACCTTTGTCGATAATGACCGCGCGTTGGCAGAGGTCAAGGACCAAATCCAAATCGTGCGTCGCGACCAGAATGGTCTGGCGCATCGATTTTAAAAACTCGATCAGCGCCCGGCGGCTGTGGGGATCAAGGCCGCTGGACGGTTCATCAAAAGCCAGAATGGACGGGTCCAAGGCCAAGACGCCGGCGAGGGCGATCTTCTTGCGCTGCCCTAAACTGAGATGGTGAGGTACCAGCGCCTCGCTTCCCTGCATTTCCACCTGCGCCAGCGCGCGGACCACGCGGTCACGCACCTCCAGTTCGGAACATCCCAGATTCATCGGACCGAAGGCCACATCCTCAAAAACCGTCGGCATAAAGATCTGATCATTGGGGTCTTGAAAGACCAAACCTACGGCGCGGCGGATATCGTGAAGCGTTTTGTCCGTCAACACCAGCTCATTGACGACAATTTCCCCTTCCCCTCGAAAGGTGCCGTTCAAGTGAAAAAAGAGTGTGGACTTGCCCGCGCCGTTGGGTCCGATCACCGCCACGCGTTCCCCCTCTCGGGCTTGCAAACTGACATTGCGAAGGGCCGCGGTCCCATCGGGATAGCGATAAGAAAGATGGCGCACGTCCAGGGCGAGATTCACTAGAACTTCCCCCAGCGAACAAAGAAAAGAAGACCGGAAGATACCGCCACAAACGCCAGGTCTCCAACGCCAAAATGCAAAAGATGCATAGCCGGCATAGGGCTGGAAAATCCGCGGGATTGCATCGCCGCGTAGACGCGTTCGGCCCTTTCGTAGGAGCGGATAAGCAAGGCTGCCAGCACATGCCCCAACCGCGACCACTCGCGCCACCAAAACCGGCCGAAGCTGCGGCTGGACCAGCCGCGCTCGACGCGCACCGTCTCCTTTCCGAGAACGGCCGCATAACGGTAGAGAAAGGCGAGGAACATAACTAGTATTCGCGGCGTCCGGCATTGTTCGAGCGCGCGCAATAGATCGGGGAAAGGCGTGGTCATGGAAACGAGCGCCATTGCGATGACGGAAAGAAGGGACTTGGCTAACGCTTGAAGGATATGTTGGAGAGAAAGATGCGACAGGGCTGCTGAAAAAAGCATTAAAAACGCGAAAGGTAGAACGGTGAGCGTGCGCTTGGCCACCGTCGCCAAAGGCAGTCGCGCCAAAAGAAGCGCGGCCAAGAGGAGCGCGGGGTAACCCACCCTTTGAAGCATTCCCCACCGGTCCGTAAAGAGCACCACTCCCACGAACGCTAGACCGGCGAAGAGTTTGCTGCGCGGATCCAGATGATGCGCGGGGGTGCGCTCATGGCGATAGGCGTCATGCCACTGATGCGTCATCGTCTGGCTCCGAGCCTGCGCAATCCAAAGAGGAGCATCATCATCGTCGCCGCGGCGACCAAAATTCCTCCGATCGCTTTTAAAGCGCTATCGACTCCTCCGGACAGCCCGAGCACATGTTGAACGGCATCCGGCCGCTTGGATGAAAGCGGAACGATGCAAGCCAGGGCGGCAAGGATGACGAATAAGAAAACCCAACGTTTCATATCTTCGGACGGTTGAACAGATCCGGGCGGCTGCGCGAAATCGCCTGCAGAATCGTGCCCGTCACCACTCCTTCAAGCAGTCCGATGAGGGCATGAACCCCGCCGATGACCGACAGCCCCACTTTCCAGGAGACCACATGGGACAAAACCAGCATGCCGGCGCAGCAGAGCGAGGACAAAAACACGGTCACCCAGGCGGTCCAAAAGCCCGACCAGAAAACGGCTTGCGGCCCTTTTTTCATCCGGCTGAAAAGCCGATAGACAAAATAGCTTCCCGAGCTGCCGATGACACCCATATCAAAGACATTCGCTCCCAAAGCCGCCACGCCGCCGTCCTGAAAAAGAAAGCATTGGACGAAGAGCACCACGACGATCACCGTAAGACCCGCGCAGGGTCCCAAAAGAATCCCGACCAAGGCGGCGCCCAGAAAGTGGGCGGACGTTCCTCCGGCGATGGGCAGGTTGATCATCTGGGCCGCAAACACGAAGGCGGAGAGAACCCCCATCAGAGGAATGGCGCGCTCTTCAACCCGCCGGGCCACGCGGCGTAAACTGAGGACTAAAAATGACCCGCTTACAATATCCATCGCCCCCCAGACAGGCGGAGAAAGAAACCCGTCAGGGATATGCATTATTTTGGAGGTTTCGCGGCGAAAGGCTCAACTAAAATGGCGCTGACCATCGTCCGGCCGATTTGTTTGGTGCGCTTGTTCGCCGGATCTTTGAAGGTCTTATCATCGACGGTGTAACAATAGGCGTATTCTCCCGGAGTCAAGCGGGCCAGATAAGTCCATTCCCCGCTGGCGCTTTTTTGCATGGCTTCGGCCTTCCATCCGGTAAAGTCCGCCCGGATGGAGGCGTGTTTGGCATGGGCATTGTGATAAGAAAATAGAATCTTCCGAGTGGTGGAGTCCGCCGGCGCCGGAGGGATCGCCAGAGGATTGGCCGCGACCGCGGTAGACGACGATGTCGCAAGGGCGGTCGTCGCCAAATGGACCGCGGGGGCGACGGCCCTGGGCTTGGAAAAAGACGGGGGTGGAACATTATGGCGGACATACAGAAAAAGCACGTAAGCGCTTCCGCCCATGAGCGCTATGTCGAGAACCATAAAAGTTCCTAAGAAAAACCTTTTCATAGCTTCGCGGCGGGTGATTCCGCGGCGGCGGGAGAATTTTCTTTGGAGAGATTCAGGCTCTTTTGAAGAATATCGACTTGCTGGATCACGTTGCCGACGATTTTGATCAGCTTATCGATCGTTTCAGGAGAAAACCCTTGTCCGACGGCGCCGGGCGCCGCGCCGGCATCGGACGACTGCTTGGCCAAAACGGCCTGCATTTCCGCCAGCCGCTGCGTCATGCTTTCGAGACGATTGGCCATCTCCTCCGTCACGCCCGGGACCGCGGGTACGACTGGCGACGAGAGGGGTTTTGACGGCGGAGTAAAATCCAAGCCCATCCGGTTCGTCATAGCCCGGGAAAAATCATCCATGGGCTGTTCAACGCGCGGCGCCGACTCCAAACGGCTGAACTTTCCTATGGCCCAAAACAAGCCGATAAGTCCGACCACGATAATCCCGCTGCAGATGAGAACGACGGGGTCCGTCAAGAAATGATTCACAGAGCGTTTTTTACCATATTAAACCGTCGGATTCAATCGGCGGAAAGACCCGTGGGCACGTCGTTCAAGAGGACTCCGAGCAGTCGTTCCTTGCGATCGCCCAATTTGGCGAGAACTTTCTCGACGCGATGGGGCGACGTCCGGCCGAACTGATGGACCAGAACGAGCCCGTCCACCTTATCGGCCAAGAGCGGCACATCCGGATAGAGCAAAATAGGAGGACCCTCAAAAAGAATCAATTCATATTCCGAGCGCAATTCGGCGAGCATGCGATGGAAGGCGGGAATTCCCCACAAGTTCTCGGGATAGGCGACGGCGCGGCCGGCCGGAAGGACGTCGACTCCCGCCCAGTCCGATTTTTGTATCGCATGGGCGGCCGTCAGGGAGCGGTTGAGACACCCGGTGAGACCGGGCTCAAGATTAAGGCGAAACACGCGGCTGATGCGCGGCGCCCGCGTATGACCTTCCACAATCAGGGTCTTGATGCCTTGCCGCTGCGCCGTGATGGCCAAATTCATGCAGGAGAGCGACGTCCCTTCTCCCGCGACCGATCCGGCAAAAAGCCAAACCTTCTGACCCATGCCGCGCGAACGGGACTGAAGGTCTTTGGCCAGCGCGGCATACGGGGCCTCGGCCGCCGAATTGACGGGAAAATGACTGAGCAGTCTTGAACGCCACCGGCCTTCAAGGTCGATGCGGCGGACGACGGGCCCCTGCAAGGGCAAAGCCCCGCGCCGTCTTTCGATATGCGGGATGACCGCCAAAACAGGGAGATGAAGCGCGCCTTCGATTTCCTCCGGCGTGACCATACGCGTAGCGCCTGTCATTTTTTCGAAGAATGAAGCGGCCCATTTGAACATTAAATTGGTGGCCTCGGTCGGACTCGAACCGACATGCCCTTGCGGACACGGGATTTTGAGTCCCGCGCGTCTACCATTCCACCACGAGGCCGAGCGCGTATTTTACTAAAATAGCCTGAAATCGATGTCCACATTTCAAACGTCTCTCCTCCGATGGTATCACTCGTCCAAACGTGATCTTCCCTGGCGCAAAACTCGAGATCCCTATCGGATTTTGGTTTCCGAAGTGATGCTCCAGCAGACGCAAGTTCAAACGGTTATTCCGTATTATGAACGCTGGATTAGGTCCTTCCCGACCTTTAAATCTCTCGCCTCAGGGCCCCTCAACAAAGTCCTCAAACAGTGGGAAGGTTTGGGTTATTATTCACGCGCTAGGAACCTTCACGCCCTCGCAAAACGGGTTATGAAGGATTATGGCGGACACCTACCCGGTGACGAAGAGGCGCTCCGGTCTCTTCCCGGTATCGGCCGATACACGTCCGGAGCCGTCCTCAGCATAGCCTTTGGAAAACCGATTCCGCTGGTGGACGGAAATGTGGCGCGCGTGTTTAGCCGTTTCTTCGCGATCCGAAAAAATATCTCCCTCGCCAAAACGCAGCAAGAGCTCTGGCGACTGGCTGCGGAGCTCGTCCCCCCTACAAACCCCGGAGATTACAATCAAGCTTTAATGGAGTTGGGCGCCACGGTGTGCCTCCCGCGAACCCCTGACTGTCCTCAGTGCCCGCTGCGGCCCGGCTGCAAAGCCGTTCGTTTCGGCCTTCAATACCGCCTGCCCATAAAGAAAAAAAAGCGGCCGACCCCGCATTTTCATATCGGCGCGGGAGTGATCTGGCATCAAGGAAAAATCCTCATCAGCCAAAGACCGCTCAACGGCCTCTTAGGCGGATTATGGGAATTTCCAGGAGGCAAACAAGAAACCGGAGAAACGCTCAAGACGACGGTGAGGAGAGAAATCAAAGAAGAATTAGGAATTCATGTGACGGTGGGTAAAGAACTAGCCGAAGTCGACCACACCTACAGTCACTTCAAAATCACTCTCCACGCTCACCACTGCATTTACCGATCGGGAAAAATCCAAGCCCTCGGGGTCAAGGATTGGCGCTGGGTATTGCCCCGCGAACTTACCCGATTCGCTTTCCCGGCCGCCAACCAGCCGGTCATTCGGAAATTGCTTGATACAGCTCAAAACGCTCGACCGCGTGATTCGTGACGATCCAAGGAAGCGCGCCCCAACATGACGCGTAGAACCCGGCCGACGCGGGGACATCCATCACGCGAATGGGATTCCAACTTCGCACGTCGTAGCGCGCGACGGGTCTAAACCGCTTCATTTCATTATCGACATTCCACCAGGATGATTTCCGGTAATAGGCCCGTAAAAAAAGATCTCCCGGTTTAAATTTCTGATACGGCAGAACGTTTTCCCATCCTAAGGGCAAAAGATAGGGCTGCGAGCCGTCAAACGTGTCGGCCAGGTAGTACCAATGGCTTGGAGGCCGTGGGGCGAATTGCTCGAACTGCGCCATGTGCTCGCGAAGATTTTCGGCAAGGCGGACAATCGTATTGGCTTGAATATAATCCGCATGCGCAATCAATAATCCGGCCAGGGCCGTAACGCCCAGCGCGGCTCGCCCAAGTTCCGGCCATCGAAACTCTTCCAAGATGAGCGCAAACACCCAACACAAGGCGGGCAGCACGCAGACGTAATAACGGCCGGCCGTCCAGGGCATAACGATCACCAATTCAAGCAGCCCCCCCAGCACCCAAAGCATCAGGAAAAGCTGATTCGGGTCTGACGGCTCTAGGGTGCGGCCCATGACGACCACAAAAGCCATCGCCCCCGTGATGAAAAATGATAATAGAACACCTTGCTGAAGTTCAAACCCTCCAGCCCTCGAACAAAATAGAACAGTCAGGCCAACAAACAGACCCACAAGACCGAACCGCCACGGTTTAGAGCTGCGCCAAAGCAGCGGCAATGAGGCCATCACAAATACCAGGCCGCCCCCCATAAAGCTGCCCATCACGATCGCCTTCTGGGCCCAGGCGATGAGTGACGGCGACCCCATTCCGCGCGGCAGGGCCGCCAAAAAATGCATCTGTCCGTAGGTGGCGATGTTCCACACCCCCCACAAAAACTGAATGACGGCAAAGCAGGCATACGCGCAATAACCGGCCCACCACGCGCGCCGCTTGGGGTCGACCAGCTGCCAAACCAGGGCGATCGCCACCACGATAATCCCGAAATACTTCACCAGCATGGTGAGCCCCATCAATAACCCGGACAAGACGATCCAACCGAGATGACGCTTCTCTTGACCGATGAAAAAAGCCAGGATCGATGCCAGAAGGAAAGCGACAAGAGCGCTGTCAATTAAAAGGGAATAGGACGTAAGCCAATAGGCCGGACAAACGGCCATGAGCAGCGCCGGCGTTAATGGATTGGGAACAAAACGTTTCCCCAAAAAATACATGGATATCAGCGCCCAAAGTGAAAACACGAGAGTCGACGTCCGCAGCTTCCACGGCGCGTCGCCCACCAGAGCGATGACGCCGGCCAGATAGTAATGGAACAAAGGAGGGTTGACCATGCGGGGCCGCTGGCCGCGCTCCCAAGCTACATTTCCGATTCCGGCATCATCGGATTTGAAATCATACGGACGCCAGGGGTTCCGGAGAATCCCCTTGGCCATCGTGACGAAGTAATAATCGTCCACGAAGTAGGCCCGGCGCACAAACGGAAGCGTCGTGGCAAGGACGACCAACGCCAGCACGAAAACGGCCTTGAGGTCCCGGGTCATTATTTGAACATCTCCTCGGCCGGAATAAACCGGTACCCGTCCTTCTCAAGCGTCTCAACGACCTTCGTCACCGCCACCAGCGTCTTTTCGCGGTGGCGTCCCCCATCGTGAAACAAAAACACGGCTCCCGGCTTGGCATGGACGATATATTCCTTGGCCATGTCATCTCCGGTCTCGTAGGGATGCCCTTCTTCATCGCAGGTCCAATGGACCAAGGCATACCCCTCTTTTTTTAAGGTTGGCAATAGCCAGGTATGGTTGAAATAGCCATAGGGCATGCGTACGACCTTCGTGTGAAAATGCGGGTCACGCAGGGCACGCTGAAGCGTTGTCTCCGTTTGCTGAAGCTCGTGGACCAGACGCTCCGGACTCGCATTCTTAATTTTATGGTAGTCAAAATGCATATAGGTGTGATTACCGATCTCCTGCCCAGCCTCCGCCACCTGCCTTGCGATCGGCGCAAATTCTTCAATTTGTGTTCCTTCCATGAAAAAAGTGGCGCGGATGTGATGCTCCTTAAGCAACTGAAGCACCTGCGGAGTGATTCGCCCCGGGCCATCATCAAAGGTTAAGGCGATGATTTTTTCCTTGGTATGGCCCTGATAATAGAAATGGCCGGGAACATAGGCGAAAACGATTTGCGCAACCCACAACAGAACGGCGTTCAACACGAACGACGTTTTCATTCGTCCTTAAACATATCTTCCGCCGCGACAAAGCGATATCCCTTCTGTTCCAACGCGGGAATCACGATCTTGAGCGCGGAGAACGTTTTTTCGCGATGCCGTCCGCCGTCATGCATCAGAAAGACAGCGCCCGGAAAAGCATTTTTGATATACGCATCGGCCATCTGCTCGGGCGTCATCTTCAAAAGCCAATCGGTTCCGAAACTCCAGTGCACGAGCGCGTAGCCTCGCTCTTTGAGCAAAGGGATGAGCCAGGATTTGTTAAATTTTCCGTAAGCACCGTAAGGCATGCGCAGAATCTTCGTTTTAAATTGCGGATCTCCTAAAGCTTTTTGCATCGCTTGTTCGGTCAAATCAAGCTCTTTGGCCAGTTTGTCGGCCGGGTGATCCTTCACTTTGTGGTAGTCCAAGTGATAGTAGGTATGGTTCCCGAGCTCATGTCCCGCCGCGCGAATCATCCGTAAGTTCTGTGGATACAAAGCCACCTGGTCGCCTAAGATAAAAAACGTCGCGCGCGCATGATGCTCCTTTAAAAAATCAAGAACCTGGGGAGTAATCGCGCCGGGACCATCATCGAAGGTCAGAGCGATGATTTTTTCCTTGGGATGACCCTGAGAATAGAATTGGCCAGGTTGATAGGCGAACGCGGTCTGCAGGGCCAACGATAGAACGGCGTTCAGCACGAATGACGTTCGTCTGAACGACGTTCGTCCGAACGGCGTTGGTCCGAACGGCGTTCTTGTCATCCTCGTCCCAACACCAAATTCAGCACGCTCAACGTCGCGCCGCCCAAGAGAGGCACCCAGAAGTTGTCGTTCCAGCGAAAGGGCTGCGCTTCGACCCATGCGCCGCCAAGCGCTCCCAGGATCGCCACCGGCCAACGCACAAAGAAAACGGCCCAAAACGCGGACACCGCCGCAAAGCATCCGCTGCCTTCCCATGTTTTTGCGGGATTGGCCGTCCAGTGATGGGCTCCCCACTTTTGTCCGCCGAGCGCGGCCATCGTATCTCCAAACACCAGGAACCCCAAAGCCGGCAGCACAATTTTTTTATTGGTGAACACCACCATCGTCAGCCAGGAACCGAGGAGCGTCCAAAAAATCCCGGACGGTGACATCACCTCGCTCTCGCGATGAATGCCTCCGAACTTGGCTAGAAACCAAGCGTTCACCTCGGGACGCCGCAGCCGCACAAATTCGACGCCGCCCAGAACGAGCAAAACCAAGCCCAACAAGGATGTGGAGAACCAGCGCGGCGTAACCCAGTAAATCATGAGGTAAAGAAGGGACAAGTGATGAAAAAACTTGCGTTTGATTTCAGTTCCGAGCGGCACTAGATCTCCCTCTCCCCATCCACACCTTCCCCCACAAGGGGGGAAGGGCACGAATTCCTTGGCCCACGTTTTTTACTGCCACAACAGCCTCTCGTCCGCTGATCCGTGCAAATCGCCGCCAAGACACGGTGTGCGGGAAAATAATTCCCAGCAGGAAAACGATCGACACCGTATTTCCCAGGTAGATGATGACGGCCGATAAAAATTTCCCGGTGGCCTTAAGATCCGGCTGGTCCTGTTTTAAGGCATAAGCGGTCAAAGCCATATGAAAACCTAAAGTACCCCCCAACAGCCAGAGGAAACTGCGCCAATAAGACCGAACCACCGGATAAAAATAACTCACTCCAAAAAAAACGACCACAAAGATCAAGGCGTAAAGTGGAAGGATATAGGGAGCCAAGGCGACAAAAAAATTGGATTTGGAGACCGTAACGTAACCCCCCTTCTTGCTGACGTGGAAATGCTTGACCTTACCGCCCGTCAGCCAGGCCGCCAAAGCATGGCTGAGTTCATGGCCGAACACGTAGGTCCGGATGGGCCGGAAAAACACCCATTGGAAGGCAAAATAACTCGCGATGCCGGCGAGGAAATAGAATGATCCTTCCGGCACATCTTTAAAGTATTTTAGGACCTCCCATAGTCCAAGCGTGACTCCATAGCAGGCGGGCAAAAGCAAAACCGCGACGAAAAGTCGCTTCAATTTCTTCACGGATCAGATCGTATAATTTTACGGTTCTCTTTTATAGGCGGCCCTGGCGCGTTTGATCTTTCGGTTGGCTATAAAACCTGCCTTGGCTTCCCGCTGATTTGCCAGATTTTCGGATTCCTTGCCCAGTTTGAGGTAATGCGCATAGCGCTCGCGCGGCAAGCGGCCGTCTTGCATCGCGGCTTGGACGGCGCATCCGGCGTCGGTTTGGTGTTTGCAATTGCCGAAACGGCAGGCCGCGATGAGCTCTACCACATCGGCAAAGGTGTCGGTTAGGCCGTCGGTCTCCCAGAGCTGAATTTCGCGCATTCCCGGCGTATCAATCAGGAGTCCGCCTTGCGGCAGAGGAATCAGCCGGCGAAACGTGGTCGTATGGCGTCCGCGGTCATCGGCTTGGCGGACGCTGCGCACTTTCTGCCGCTCCCAGCCGACCAAGCGGTTGATGAGCGTGGATTTTCCTACGCCTGAAGATCCGATCAGCGCAACGGTTTCGCCCTTCTTCAGAAAGGGCTCAAGACCGGCAAGCCCAAGGCCCGTCACGGCGCTGACCGCTTGCACCGCGACTCCGCCCGCGATGACGGTCCCCAGTTCGCGCAGGATCGCGGCAAGGTCGCTGCAGAGGTCCGCTTTGTTCAAGAGCACGACGGGCAGGGCGCCGCTTTCCGAGACGAGGGCCAAATAGCGCTCGAGCCGCCTGACGTTGAAATCTTTATTGAGCGAAGTCACGATAAAAACCGTGTCGAGGTTGGCGGCAATGAGCTGCTCATCGGACTCTTGGCCGGTGGTCTTGCGGGAAAGTTTGCTTTTTCGCGGAACAATCGCCTCAATGGTCGCCGCGCCTTCTTCCATGCGGGCTGTAACGGCAACCCAGTCGCCCACCGTCGGAAAATCGGTCCGGCGCAGGGCTTTGTGACGCAGACGGCCGGAGATGCCGGCCACCAGTTCGCCCGCCTCGGAGCGAACGATATACGATTCACGCTGCTCTTCCACCACGCGGGCAGGAATCTCCCCTGGGATTCCCCTTGCGAGAAAACCGGACTTAAACGGTTCTCTCCATCCCAGGTCGTCCAAGGAAATACTTTTGGCCTTGTCCGGCTGATTCATCCAAAAATTAGAGCATTTATTGAGCCGCGCCGTATCATTAAGTACGCTACAATCATCGGCGTGCCGCATCGCACCCTCATTTGTCCTCTCTCCCCTCCAGCCGACGGCATCGAATTGACGGACGAATTCAAAAAGGCGCTGGCGCTCATGGAAGCGGCCGAAGAACATGCGTTTATTACCGGCCGCGCAGGCACCGGCAAGTCGACGCTCCTGCGGCATTTTATGGACCATACGAAGCGCCGCGTCGTGGTGCTCGCGCCGACAGGCCTTGCCGCGGTAAACGTGGGCGGCCAAACGATTCATTCCTTCTTCAAATTCCCCCCGCGTGTGCTGGAAGCCAAAGACGTGCGAGCCCTTCCGAGACAGCGGAGGCTCTTTGAAGAACTCGACACGATCATCATTGATGAAATCTCCATGGTGCGGGCGGATGTTTTGGACGCCATGGACCGTTCGCTCCGACTCAACCGGCGACGCCACGAAGTTCCCTTCGGCGGCGTCCAGATCATCGCCTTCGGGGACCTCCTCCAATTGGCTCCGGTGGTCCAAGGCGAATTGCGCCAGTATTTTTCCGAATCCTTCGAAACGCCTTACTTTTTCAGCGCCGGAGTCCTGACCCAATGCGATTGGAGCCTGCTCGAACTTACCCGCAACTACCGTCAGGGGAAAGACCCTTCATTCTTTGCTCTCCTGACACGCCTCGGCCATAACGAAATGACCGAAGAGGATCTTGAAAACCTGAATAGCCGACTTGTGCCGGAAACCACGGTTCATGACGACCAAGTCGTCACGCTCACGGCTACCAATGCGGCGGCCAGCGCGATCAACGCCGAACGCCTGGCCGCCTTAAAGGGCCAGCCTATGCACTATGCGGCCAGAATCACCGGCGAGTTTGACGACGCCTCTTTCCCCGCCGACTCCGACCTGTGGGTGAAGAAGGGAGCCCAAGTCATGATGCTCCGGAACGATCCGGACCGGCGCTGGGTCAACGGCGATGTCGGCGTCGTGGAGCGCTGCGCGGAGCATGATCTGCGCGTTCGCATCAAAGACGAGGTCCATGACGTGCTCCCGGTCAAATGGGAAAGGATCCGCTACGCCTATAACGCCGAGGACAATAAGATGGAGCAGGAGGTGGCCGGCGACTTCAAACAATTTCCCGTAAAACTCGCTTGGGCGATCACGATCCACAAAAGCCAAGGACAGACGCTCAAGCGCGTGATGGTCGATCTCGGCCGCGGCGCCTTCGCCCACGGCCAGGTCTATGTGGCGCTGAGCCGCTGCGAAAGCCTGTCCGGCCTATGGCTGCGCCGCCCCATCCGGCCCAGCGACATCATTTTCGACGACCGCGTGCTCACCTTCCTAAGAAAAAGCCGCTAGTCCCATCGGGTCGCCGCCGATCCGTTTTTACGAAGCCATGTGCGGCGTTCTTTAAAATCCGGCAACGCCAGCCGGACAATATCCCAAAAGGCCTTGGAATGGTTATGGGCTTTTATATGCGCGAGCTCATGAATAATGACATAGTCCAAAATAGGCCTGGGCATCATGGAAAGCCGCCAATTAAAGCGCAAATTTCCGGTGCGTGAACAGCTTCCCCAACGCTTTCGTTGTTCGGCCACTTTAACTTGACGGGCAGAGACGCCCATCGCGGACGCCAAGGCCGGGACGGACTCTTTTAACTGACCTTCGGTTTGCCGCGCATACCATTCGCAAAGAAGATCTTTGACGGCGCCTCGGGCCTGTAAGCCATCGCTTTCCTTGAGGCGAATTTGCAATCGTCCATCCACCCATTCGCAGCGAGAACTAACTGCGGCGGCGTCGCTGACTACATGGAGTGGATATTCCTGACCCCATACCGAAAACATTTCTCCGCTCACAAACTCTTTCGGCGGGTGCTTTTTGCGCAGTTCCTCGATGTCGATGAGCTTCTTCTTGATCCAGCCGGCCTGGGATTGAACGAATCGTTCGACGAAATGACTTAGGGCAAACCGCGGAGCCAGAACGGTCACCGCGCCGGACGGTTCAACCCGAAGGGCGATGGATCTCCGCCTCCTGGTTCTTTTCAAGTGATAAGAAATTTCCCAAGTTTGAAGAGTGATTTTAGATGCTCGCCAGATAGGACCAGGCCGGCTTGACATGGATGATCTTTCCGGAAGTCCGGATGTCTTCTTCCTCATCATAGGTCACGAGGGTTGATTCCCGAAGCGACAATGCGGACATGGCCGAATGCAGAGCCTGGACCTCCCGTTCGCGCGTCCGGGGGTTTTCGAGCGACCACGCCACCTGAATCAACTCGCAGGCTCGGTTCGGCTTCCGAACCACAAAGTCCACTTCGCGCTGTCGGGCGTCCTTAAAGTAATAAATCGATTCCGATCGCCGACGCAGATGCAGAAAAACGGCATTTTCGAGGAGATGCCCCCAATCCTCCGACAATCCCGCGCTGTGATGATGCGCCATTCCCGGATCAATACAATAGAGCTTTTTTGGGTTGACCACCTGTTTCTGCCGGGAAGCCGACATCACCGGCAGAGAAAAGAACAGGAAACTGTCATGAAACCAATCCAGGGCCTTTGAAATTTCCGGCTTGTTCACTTTGAGACCCTGCGCCTTGAGCCGTTCGCAGGTTTTATTGAGCGTGTAAAAGCTCCCCACCTGATTCATTAAAAGGTGCAGAAGATGGGTTAGGGCGGAAGGATCTGAGGGGTTGTGCCTCTCGATGATATCCCTTAAAAGAACGGCATCCAGATAATCTTGTAGGAGCCTCCGGCGGATGGGCGGAGAGACCGGCAGCGTTTCGGGAAATCCTCCCTCCTGCAGATACATTTTGAGTCGCCGCCGCATGGCCGCCCGCTCGCGGGGACCCCATCCGGAAAGAGGGCGTTTCTCAGCGGAAAGGATTTCGTGAAAACTGAAAGGAAACAATTCGACGGTGAGCGATCGCCCCCGCATGGCGGAAGCGATTTCACGGCTCAGGAGCGTCGCGGAGGACCCGCTGACAAAGACCCGATGTCCCGCGCGCAGGAGACGGTCCACAAAATACTCCCAGCCGCCGACGACTTGCGGTTCGTCCAGGAAGATATACAGCGTTTCCCTCTTCGGTCGATCGGGATGCAGCTCATGGTAGGCCTCCAGAAGCTCGCCGAGCTGTTCCGCCTTGGCGCCGAAAAGACGCTCATCGAAGAAATTCACATGCACAAGCCGCTCAGGGGGGATGCGTTTGGATCGGGAAAGATCGTCCCAGATCTGCCGCAGGAAGGTGGTTTTTCCGGAGCGCCGGATGCCGATCACGGCCAGCGCTTTCCCGACGAGGAGCGGGACATCAAGCTCTCTCCTGAAGTACGCCTGGGGAGCGGCGAATTCGTTTTCCTGCAGGATGTCCCGGAAAGCGGACCTCATAGTGGATAATAATGTTTACCACTTATTGATTAAATTGGCAAGTATTATTTCCCACAAGAACCCCCCGTTAAGGGTGCGTCATCTCCGCGGGTTTGACGAGTCGGTCGAAGTCTTTGGCGGTGAGGTAGCCGAGCTTGAGGCAGGCTTCTTTGAGGCTGACGCGTTCGTGATGGGCGGTGTGCGCGACCTTGGCGGCCTTATCGTAGCCGATCTTGGGACTCAGCGCCGTGACCAGCATGAGCGAGTTGGCGACGTACCAATCGATCTTTCCCCGGTTGATCTCGATTCCATTGACGCAATGCTCCACAAACATGCGGCAGGCGTCTTTGAGCAGCCGGACGGAATGCAGGAAATTGTGGATCATGACCGGTTTAAACACATTCAATTCGAAATTGCCTTGCGAACCCGCAAACCCGATGGCCGTATCGTTCCCAAAAACTTGAACGGCCACCATCGTGACCGCTTCGTTCTGCGTGGGGTTCACTTTTCCCGGCATGATGGAGGATCCCGGCTCATTTTCCGGCAGTGACATCTCGCCCAAGCCGCAGCGCGGGCCGGACGCCAGCCAGCGAATGTCGTTGGCGATCTTCATGAGAGAGGCCGCGAGCGTCTTTAGAGCGCCGCTGGCAAAAACGATCTCGTCATGGGCCGAGAGCGCCGCAAATTTGTTTGGGTGCGACTTAAAGGGAAGCCCGGTGAGTTCGGCGATTTTCTTGGCGGCGCGCTCGGCAAATTCCGGATGCGTGTTGAGGCCCGTCCCCACCGCCGTGCCGCCGATCGCCAGCTCGTACAAGCCCGGCAGGACTTGTTTGAGCCGCTCGATGTCCCGCGCTAGAAGCGCGGCCCAGCCGGAAAATTCCTGCCCCACCGTCATGGGAACCGCGTCCATCAAATGCGTGCGCCCGATCTTCACCACCCGGTCGAACTCCTTCTGCTTTTTGACGAGCGCTTTATAAAGATTTTGAACCGCCGGAATCAGCGATTTTTCCACTTCGGTGGCCGCCGCGATGTACATCGCCGCCGGAAAGGTGTCGTTGGAGGACTGAGACATGTTGACGTGATCGTTCGGGTGGATCGGATTCTTTGAGCCTATCTTCCCCCCCGCGATCTCAATGGCGCGGTTGGAGATCACCTCGTTGACGTTCATGTTCGTCTGGGTCCCTGAGCCCGTCTGCCAAATGCGCAGAGGAAAATGCTCGGCCAATTTCCCGGCAATGACGTCATCCGCCGACTTGACGATGAGCGCGGCGAGTTCCGGCTTTAATTTGCCTAAATCCTTATTGACGAGAGCGCAGGCCTTCTTGAGTATTCCGAAGGCCTTAATGAGCTCCTCCGGCATCCGGTCATGACCGATATCGAAATGAAGGAGCGAACGCTGGGTCTGCGCGCCCCAATAGCGGTCGGCCGGGACCTGAATGCTCCCCATGCTGTCGAATTCGGCACGTGTTTTGGCTGATGTTGGATTAGACACAGGCCGATTATAACTTTTATGATTCCAACGCATGGCAACGCGCATCGAGAAAGACAGCATGGGCGAGCTGGAGGTTCCGGCGCAGGCTTATTATGGCGTCCAGACCCAGCGGGCGGTCATTAATTTTCCTATCAGCGGCTGGAGGACCCATCCGGATTTAATTTACGCCACAGTCCATATCAAGAAGGCCGCCGCTCTGGCCAATATGGCCTTAAAGCAAATCAATTCCAAAAAGGGCAACGCCATCGTGCAGGCGGCCGATGAAATGCTCTCCGGCAAATACCACGATCAGGTGGTGGTCGACGTCTTTCAAGCGGGCGCGGGAACGCTGTACCACATGAACATCAACGAGATCCTGGCCAACCGCGCCATCGAAATCCTGGGCGGCAAGCGCGGCGATTATAAGGTCGTGAGCCCGAACGACGACGTCAATTTCGGGCAGTCCACCAACGACGTCATCCCCACCACCATGCGCCTGGCCGTTCTGTTGAACAGCCGGCATTTTCTGCCGGTCCTGGAACTCTTGCGCGACACCTTCGCCAAGAAAGCCAAAGAGTTTGATTCCATCATCAAAGCGGGACGCACCCACCTCCAGGATGCCGTTCCCGTGAGGCTGGGGCAGGAATTTCAGGCTTACTCTGCGATCATCGACGACCATATCCGCCGGTACAAACGAGTTCTCGAAGATATGACTGTTCTGGGCATCGGCGGGACGGCGGTGGGCACCGGATTAAACGCCCATCCGAAAGCCCGCTTTATCATTGCCGAGCACCTTTCCGAAGCGCTGGGGATGAAGCTGACCGTGGCGAATAACTTAATGGCGGCGATGCAGAGCATGGCGTCCTTTGTGGGCATGTCGGGAACCATCAGAAACCTCGGGCTCGACCTGGTCAAAATCTGCAAGGACCTGCGCTTTTTGACCTCGGGACCCAAAGCGGGAATCCGCGAAATCGCGCTTCCGCTCATCGCGCCCGGATCGTCCATCATGCCCGGCAAGGTAAACCCGGCCATGCCCGAAATGCTGATGATGGTCTGCTACCAAGTCGCGGGCAACGACCAGGCCATCGCGTTCGCCTCGCAGGCCGGGGAGCTGGAATTGAATGTGATGATGCCGCTCATCGCGTCCAACCTGACCACCTCTTTAAAAATTCTTGAGAACGGCATTAAAACCTTTGTCCACCGATGCCTCGACGGCATCGCTGCCGATGCCGACCGCTGCCGTCACTTTGCCGAACGCTCGGCCGCGCTGGTGACCGCGCTCAACACGCACATCGGCTATTTGAAAGCGGCCGGCGTCGCCAAAGAAGTCCTCACATCGCACAAAAGCATCCGGCAGATTGTTTTGGAGCAAAAGCTCATGACCGAGAAGGAGTTGAACAAGGCGCTCGATCTCGACGCCATGACGCGCGCCGCGGAAATAAAATAACGAGATGGAGGAGAAAAAATGAAAAAGACGTCCCTACTCACCGCCCTACTTCTGACAGGAGGCATTATGTCGGCCCAAGCCACCACCGCCGTACTGGAAACTTCGAAAGGCACCATCACCATCGAATTGTTTGATAAAGACTCCCCGAACACGGTAGCCAACTTCGTCGGGCTAGCGAACGGGACTAAAGAATACACGGATATCAAAACCGGACAAAAAAAGAAAGGCAAGTTTTATGACGGCCTTGTTTTCCATCGCGTCATCCCGAACTTTATGATTCAAGGCGGCGATCCGCGCGGAACCGGCACCGGGGACCCGGGTTACAAGTTCAACGATGAATTTCCCACCGA
>Ga0206840_1041_pt1 | contig 25279 bp, 16 predicted proteins | sample Alteio_BWOrgCont_24_FD_152633 | JGI IMG/M metagenome (GOLD analysis project Ga0206840, IMG submission 152633) | Enriched cells from forest soil in Barre Woods Harvard Forest LTER site, Petersham, Massachusetts, United States -... | ecosystem: Environmental > Terrestrial > Soil > Temperate forest >... | reverse complement strand
GTCCATCGGCCAACAGGTGACCGCCGGCTGCGTGCGCCTGAAGAATTCGGACGTCGAGGAGCTCTTTGACATCCTCCCCGTCGGCACCAAGGTGGTCATACAGAATTAGGGCCTTTTAAGGAAAATTATGGCAACATTGGAATTTGAAAAACCGATCCTCGAGCTGGAAGATAAAATCAACGGCCTGCGCCAAATGGGTTCCAAGCGCGTCACCCTGGAACCTGAGATCAAGCGCCTGGAATCCAAACTCGAGAAACTTAAGAACGATATCTATAATAACATGACCCCCTGGCAGCGCGTGCAGATCGCCCGCCACCCCAAACGGCCGTATACGCTCGATTATATCCGCATGATGACCGACGAATTTTTGGAATTGCACGGGGACAGGCTTTTTGCCGACGACAATGCCATGATCGGCGGCTTTGCCAAAATCGAGGGGCAGAAGGTGATGATCATCGGCCACCAAAAGGGCCGTGACGTCAAAGAAAACGTGCTGCGTAATTTCGGCTGCGCCCATCCGGAAGGTTACCGCAAGGCCATGCGCCTGATGCGCCTGGCCGCCAAGTTCCATGTTCCGATTATCTGCCTGATCGACACCCCCGGCGCCTATCCAGGCATCGGGGCCGAAGAACGCGGGCAGGCCCAGGCCATTGCCGAGAATTTGCGCGACATGGCCGGCATTGCCACGCCTATCATTGCCGTCATCATCGGCGAGGGCGGCAGCGGCGGCGCCTTAGGCATTGGTGTGGCTGACCGTGTATTTATCTTGCAGCATGCCTATTATTCCGTCATCTCCCCTGAAGGTTGCGCCTCCATCCTCTGGCGCAGCTCATCAAAAGCGCCCCAAGCCGCCGAGGCCCTGAAGCTGCTGATTGACGGGGACGTTGGTTTGCTCGGCATCCGTAGAATCGGCGACTGCTGCTTTATGGTGCTGGAAGGCGATGGTGACGCCTGCGGCAAGGATAATGGCCACGATAACGCCAATTAAAATTTTCTGGTTCATGAGAGAGACTCCTGTTTAAATTGAGTATAATGCCAAGGCGCAAATCGCGCCAAAAACAAATCCTGCCAAAACTTCAATGGGGGTATGCCCCACCAATTCCTTGAGCCTTTGCTCTTCGACTTCCTGGCCCCTCCAAAGATCGTCCATCATCTTGTTAAGCACGCTGGCCTGGTAGCCGGTGGCGCGGCGGACACCCTGGGCATCGAACATGGTGACGATGGCAAAGGCCGCGGCGACGGCGAATAAGGGGCTGTTAAAGCCATACTCCAGGCCGACCGAGGTGGCCAGGGCCGAGGCGCCGGCCGCGTGGCTGGAGGGCATGCCGCCGGTGCCGATAAACCAGCGGAAATTAAACCTTTTTTCCTTAAAAATCCCCAGGATCACCTTGATCAACTGGGCCAGGATCCAGACAGCCAAGGTGATCAGAAGGATCCGGTTTTGAAAAATCTCCGGAAAAAACGAATGTGGGTACGGACCTAGCATGGGTTGAATGTTTATTGCTTGCGGCACGCAAGGTTCTGGTATTGCATGCTTGACGGTGAAATTTCATTATGTTAGGGTAACATTATATTCTTGCGCCTCAAAAAAGCAAGTGAAGCTTTCTGTACCACCGGCCTCTCGTTTCGTATTGACGGATAAAGTTCTTTCTGCTAATCTACGTTATATTCTTGTTCCCCCAAGAATAAGAAAATTTTTCCTGCTTACCCCCTAAGCAGGCGCGTTTTTGGTTTCTAATCCCCCTTATCGAACTGGATTTTGTATGTTGGCCCGAATCTCGTCCTTTGGACTCTGCGGATTAGAGGCGTATCCCGTTGTTATTGAGACAGACCTAAGCGCGGGTCTGCCTAGTATAACCGTGGTGGGATTGCCGGATAATGCCGTCCGGGAGAGCCGTGAGCGTATCCGGGCGGCCATCAAAAACAGCGGTTTTGAATTTCCTACCCAAAGGATCACCATCAATTTGGCCCCTGCTGACACCAAAAAACAAGGGCCTTGCTATGACCTGGCTATTGCCCTGGGAGTGCTGGCGGCCCAGGGCTTGATACCTTTGGAGGCATTAAAACCGTATGCGTTTATCGGAGAACTTTCTTTAGATGGCCGTATTCTTCCTGTGCAAGGAAGTCTTTCCATTGCTTTGGCGGTCGCCTCGGGCGACTATGCTGGCCTTATTGTCCCTTCTGAGAATGCTAAGGAAGCGGCCCTGGCCGGGTGCCCTATTTTTCCTGCCGGGCATTTAAATGAGGTAGTGGCATTTTTGATGGATTCCCAGACAATAAGCCCCCTAAGAACAGATTTCGACCTGCTGTTGAAGAATTCTGCTCGAAGCCATCTGGATTTTAGCGACGTGAAAGCTCAAGCCAGCCTTAAACGGGGGCTGGAAGTGGCTGCTGCCGGCGGGCACAATGTTTTGCTCATAGGGGCGCCGGGTAGCGGCAAGACGATGTTGGCCAAACGGCTGACCACCATCCTGCCGGACATGACACCTGCTGAGGTCTTGCAAACGACCCAAATCCATTCGGTGGCTGGCTTTCTCAAGAATCCGGAGGGTATCGTTACTCAGCGTCCATTTCGAGCGCCCCATCACACGGCGTCCAATGTAGCGATTATTGGTGGTGGCCCAGGGCCTCGTCCTGGTGAAGTGACCTTGGCCCATAACGGTGTTTTATTCCTGGATGAGTTTCTGGAATTCAGCCGTCATGTCCTGGAAGTTTTACGTCAGCCCCTGGAAGATGGCTATGTCACCATCGCCCGTTCAAAAGCGACCCTGCGTTTCCCTACAAAGTTTTTACTGATGGCCGCGCTCAACCCGTGCAATTGTGGGTTCTATGGTGTTGAGGGAAGAATGTGCAGGTGTTCACCGTTGCAGGTCGAGCGTTATCGTCAGAAAATGTCCGGCCCCATCCTGGACCGCATTGATATTCATTTACATGCCATGCCTTTAAAGACCCAGGAACTCATGGACACGCCGGTGGAAGAATCATCGGCGACGATCAAAGAACGCACAACAAAAGCGCGGCAGCGTCAGCGGCAGCGCTTCAAGGGGACGCCTGTCTTATGTAATGCGCATATGGAGAGTTCTCACCTGCGTCAATGCTGCGCACTCTCGAAGGGGGCTAAAGAAATTTTAATGGCGGCGATGGACAAACTGAAATTCTCGGCCAGGGCACACGACAAAATATTGAAAGTCGCCCGCACCATCAGTGACTTGGCCGGCAGCGACACCATCGAAGCGGAACACATCGCCGAAGCGGTAGGCTATAGATCTTTAGACAGGGCGACATTTTAAAATCGTAGGGGCAGGTTTACGATCATATCATCGCAATGAACAATCGCTTGATGCCATACGCGCCTACTGCGCGTACTTGGTCAGGTCCACGTCCTGGCCGGCGTCTTCCAGTTTCTTGGCCAGCACGCTGATGATGCGGCCCTGCTCATCAATTTTATCCAGGGCCTGCTGTAATTTTGTCTGAAGGGGATTGCTTTTAAAAGGTGATTTCAATTCGTCCAATTGCTTATGCAGGTTCTTGATCTCTAGATCAGCATCTTCAAGTTTTGCCTCCAGGGCGTCCACCTTATTGGCGTGGGTCTTGGCCCTGAGTTTCTTTTCAACCGCCTCCAACCGCTGGGTCAGCACCACGACCTGGTCTTTCAAATCACCTCCACTGGCCCGCGACATATTTTTAAGGCGCGTGATGGCCATGTCCTTATACTTGAGGTCTTCGTCCTTGCGCTGGATATCCTCCTGGGCGTCGGCCAGCTGGTCCTTAAGGCTTTGGAATTCCTTGGTCTGCTCATTGAATTGCTTTTGGTACTCATCAGCATTGGCCTTGATTTGGGACAGCATCAGGTCTTTTTGTTGCAACTCAGACGTGGCCTTCTGCAGCCCTGAGCGCAAAAACTCAAGCTCGTCGCTGCTTGGCACAGCCTGCAACCCCTGGCGGGCCAGGGCCAAATCCGCGTTCAAGCGCCGGATTTCCCGCAGCTGCCTGGCATTGATGGCATGCAGGGTATCTATTTTATTCTGGTATTCACCGACTTTTTCATCCATCATTTTCTGCTGTACCATGGAAAGGCTCAGGTCCTTGGTTTGGATGTCCATGTCCTTGGCGCGGGCCGCTGCTTGCAGATCATCCATATCACTCTTGATCCTGGCGACCTGCGCTTGCTTCTCCTGCAATTGGTCATTAAGATCGGCAATTTGTTTTTCTACCCGCAGCCTGTAATTACGGAAAAGTATTTGCTGTTGCAAGACCTTGTTATAGGCATTATTGCTGGACTCCAATTTTTGCTGGTAATTGGCGACGATGGCGGTCATCTGGTCTGACTGGGCGACCTTGCTGTCTAACTGCTGCTTTAATTGCGCCACTTCGGTTTGCGCGGCGTTTAATTGCTGCTGGAGGGAATCCGCTTCTTGTTGTGATTCCTGCCCTGACTGCAGCTGGCTTTTCAACGCGGTGATTTCATCTGTTTTGTCACGCAGCTGATTATTTAAATCCTGGATCTGGGTTTCGAGGACGGTCTGGTTTTTCTCCTCGGTGATTTTGTCCCTTAACTGCGCCTCAAGCTGGTTGACCTGGTCTTGTTTCTGGGACAATTCGCCGCTTAATTCCTGCATGCGGCCTTCTAAATCCATGACCTGGATGCGGTGTTGCACCAGGACAGCCTTGATTTTATGTTCCAGGGCCAGGGCATGCTGGTCAAAGAGATTATTTTGGTCCGCCTCAAGGCCGCTTTTTTCATCCAGCAGGGCGGTTTCCTGCTGTTGCAGGTCGATGAGCTGCTGGGCCAGTTTGATGCGGTCATCCACCTGGGCCGCGCTGCGGCGCCCGTAAATTTCTTTGTTCGCCTGGGCCTGCAATATCCTCAATAGATCAGACTTCATTTTGATGATTTGATTGTCTTTTTCCTGGAGCCGGACTTTTAGAGACTGTTCCAGGGCGGCGTCCTCCTGGCTTTGGTTCTTTGCTTCCATCGTCTTGTTTTCAAGTTCGGTATTCAACAAATTCATCTGGCTTTGTTTCCCGGACAGTTGCAGTTTTAATTGGTCCACCTGACCCTGCTTCCTGGATAATTGCAACTCCAGCTCAGTGGCCCGGCTTTTCAAACTGCTGATGGCTGTTTCGAATTGGTCATAATCTTTGAAACGTTGGGCGAAATCATCCTTAAGGCCCTGCATTTGTTCCTGGACCTGTTTCATGGGGATCTGGTCCATCTGGGCGGTCAGCTGGTAATATTGGGCCTTGTGTTTGGCAACAGCCAGGACCTGGTTTAACCAATGGATGGATTCATCGCGGGACTTAAGTTCCATGTCCTGCGCTTGCATTTTATTTTTCAAATCTGTGACCTGTTCCTTGAGTTGTGCGTAGATGGCGCCCTGGCCTTTAAATTCTTCAGTCAACCGGGCCATTGCTTCTGCCTGGCTCTTGATCAGGCCCTGCCTGGCGAGGAGCTCACCAGACTGTTGCTCTAAAACAGCAATCTGGTCCTGCTGCTGTTTGATGATCGTCTCATTTTTGACCTGGTTGTTCTCCGACGCTATTTTTATTTGTTCAGCTTGGGACTTAAGCAGCCCTTCCCTGGAAGACAACTCCTGGGTCCGCACCTTTAAAACTTCTATTTGGGCCTGCTGCTGTTTGATGAATTGGTCCTTCTGGCCCTGATCATTCGACGGCGCTGCTTTTATTTGTTCGGCCTGGGCCCTTATGCGTTCGTCCCTTCCCTTAAGTTCCGTGATCTTGTCTTCAAGTTCTGATTTTAATAAATCCACCTGGGCCTGTTTTTCTTTGATCAGAGCGTCCTTGGCCGCCAGGACGGCGGTTTGCTGGACAGAAGAGGGATTGACAATGATGGCCGGCAGGGCCGTATTCATCGTCGGTACTTTGAGAGGTGCTTGGGCTGCAGGAGGATTAACAATGATCGCGGGCAAGGACACGTTCGCCATGGGTGCTGCTGCAGCAGGGGTCTTAGGCTGTGCCTCTAAAGCAGCCAATTCATTTTCAGCGCGGTCCAGGGCCTCTGTTAATTGGGCGATTTGCCTGTCTTTTTGGGCCATGATATCGTCGAGGCGGTTGATTTTCTGGTCCATTTCTCCTAAATTGGCGACGAGCATCTGGATTTTATCCTGCTGCTGTTTGGCCACGCTTTTAAAACCTTCGATGGTCGCCTGCTCGGGCGCCGGCTGCGGCGGATTGGAAAGCTTTTCATTCAACGTCACCATCTCATCTTTGAGCTGGGAGAGCATCTGGTATTTTTGGGCCAGCAATCCGGTTTTGTCTTCCAGGTCCTGGTGGACCGTCATGGCATCCGCGTCCTCGGTCAGGGCGATCAGGTCACCATAACGCGAACCGCGCCAGGTCACCTCGTTGGCCGCGATGCGGGCCCGGTCGCGTGATAAAAGAGCATCGCGGTAGCCCAGCATGGTCTGGTTAATTTGGGCCAGGCCTTCGTCTTCCTGATGGGCCAGGGTGGTCTGGGTGAGTTTATTATTTTGTTCGATCAGCTGCTGGATCTCAATTTCTTCATCACGGTTTAAGCGGTCCTGGGCCAGCATCTGCTGGTTTAAGGGCTGGCCATCGTAGGGTTGGACAATAATGGGCGATGTTTCGATGGTCTCAGTGGCCCAGCCCATGTTCATCGTGGAGAGGGTGAAACAAAAAATCAAAATACCGGTTCCATAATTCATTTTCATAACACGTCCTTAGATTGTCTAATGGGAAATAATATTGTCCTGCATCTGTTTTATCTGGGCCCGCAAAATAGCAATGGCTTGCCGTTTGGCTTCAATGGCCTTCTTTAAAGCAACGGTGTCCGCAATGTTGATGGTAGCGACGGTAATCTGTTTTTCCGGTTCAATGGTATATCGGGGCGCCTGCTCAGGTGATTGGATGAGATGCCGTCCCGGTTCTTGAAAGACCCTGGTAACGGAGACCGGGACCAAAACTTTGACAGGAACAAGGACCGGTCTTACTGTTTCAGGAATTGGCCGTGGTAAACGCCCCATTTCTCTAAGGTACTCCAGTGCCTGGGCCTGATGGCTGTCAAAAAGCAGGACATGGTCAAAAACAGCGCAAGCTTCGTTAAAATCCCCGCGGTCATAAAGTTTCTGGCCGTATTGCATCATGGCGGTGACTTCCAAAAATCTCATGGCTTCTATATTATTCTGGGCAAAAGCTGTTCCCCTAATAGACACGATTAAGACAAAAGTTAAGATGATTTTCATTAGAAACATAAGTCAATATATTCCAATATGTTATATTCGTTTCTTTTATGTGAGTCAGGTCATGTTCTTAGACTTGGGGAAGAATTTTCAGACTCGGGAAAGTATACCATCCCACCCGACGGGTGTCAAGGAAGGCCGTTTAACCATCACACCTCTGGGAGGTGGAATAGTATAAATTATAATCGAAAAACCCTACAAAAAATTAGGCGGGATCTCCGGCCTTCCCATTAAAAACCCCTGGCCGTAACTGACGCCTAAAGCGCGTAACACTTCAAAATCTTCCCTGGTTTCAATGCCCTCCGCGATCACCGATGCCTTGCAGCTTTCGATCACTTTTAAAAGGCGCCTCAAACTGCTGAATTTTCTTTCGTCACGGGAGATGTCCTTGATGATTTTTTTGTCTATTTTCACGATGTCCGGCTCCAGCAGCACCAGGGTCTCGATCGAACTGTTGCCAAAACCATAGTCATCAAGGGCAATCATGATCCCCGCCTCCTTGAGCCTTGTCACCGACGGGATCAAATAAAACGGGTCTCCCAGGATCTGCTGCTCATTGATTTCAATGCAGAAATGGGTGTTTTTACCGGCGGCGTGAAAGTCCCTCAGCAGGTCATCAACGGGGATTTCCGCCAGCGTCGAGGGGAACATATTGATATAAATCCTGCGGCTGGCGGGCACGTTCTTAAGTGTGCTTAAGGCCGTTTTCATGCAGGCATAATCAACCGCCCCCAAAATGTCCGTGTTGCGGGCAAAAAGAAGAAAATTCTCCGGCAAGGTGTGCCTCTCATGATCCAGCCGTGAAAGAAGTTCATAGCCGATTTTGGTCATGTTCCTAAGGTCAAAGATGGGCTGGGAGGCCGTATAGAATTTGTCGCCGGCAGCGAGCACCTTCTTGAATTCCGAGGCCAGCTCGGCATCCGTGGGGCTTATTTTGACCTGCTCTCCTTGATAGGCAATGCGGTTTTTGCCTTCGCTCTTGCTTAAACTTAAGGAAGCGTGCAATTCTTGCAGCAATTCATCGATGGACAGCTGTTTTTCCCCCAGAGGCACCATGCCGATGCTGCAGGTCGTCCTCACCGCTTCCTTGCCCGGCAGCTTTGCCGAGGCCTGGGAGACCGCCACGCGGATCTTGTCCGCGACCTTGATGGCGTCCCCTTCCCGGCTGTCGAGCAGCAGCACGATGAATTCATCGCCGCCCACCCGGGCCACTGAATCGGTCTGGCGGATGGTCTGGGTTATCTTCTGGGTCACGGCGGTCAACACTGCGTCGCCCATCCCATGGCCATGGCGGTCATTGATCTGCTTGAAATTATCCATGTCCAACAGCAGCACCTGTACGCTGATGCCCATCCGACGGCCGACGGCAAATGTCTTGGAGAGGACGTCCTGCAGCCCACGGCGGTTAAGCACGCCGGTCAGGGGGTCGTGGATGGTCATGGCCTGCAATTTTTGGATCAAATTAAGGATGCCTTCGGTAAAGACAATGCAGCCGGCAATGATCAGGATGAGGATCAACAGGCAGATGGTAAAAAACAGGGTGCGGATATTGCTGATGGCGGCAAAGACCTCCTGCCTGTCGATCTTGGTGATCAGGACCCAACCCAGCGACGGCAAGTCCTGGCGCACAATCAGCACCTTATTGCCGCGGTAATCGACCCCGCCGTTGATTTTCTTCCCCTGGGTGTCCAGCGCCATTTCCTTTTGCAAAATGGCGCGCTCGTCGTAGATCAACGGGCTTATGAATAAGTACTGGGTGTCCGCCATCTTTTTGACCAGGAAGGTCTCACCGGTGCTGCCCAGCCCGGTGTTGTCGGCCATAAAATTATAAACAACCGTCATGTCCACCGCCAGGACAATATATCCGGCAAACTGGCCTTGGGTGTCACGGGCCTTTAAAATCATGTACAAAATATAAGGGTATTTCCAATCCTGGGTGGCGACAGGCCCGCTATAATAGATTTCTTGCCTTGAGTCTTTCAGCACCCTGTCATTAAAAAATGTCCTGTCCAGGTAGTTTTTGGTATGGGCCGGGTTGGCCACAAATACGGCCTTGCCCTTGGTGTCCAAAAGCAGGATATCGGCATAGGCGTAAGAATTCATGAAGGCCCGCAGCTGGTCATCCAACTGCCACTTGGCCTTGGAATACGCAAAGCTGTAGCGGTCGCGGTCGAATTCTTCCAGCGTCGGGAGATTGATCTGGACGTCCATGAACCCCTGGATGGCCTTTAAGTCCTCTTTGCGCGAATTAAAAAATGTCTCCAGTTTATTTTTCTTCAGCACGGAGACGGCGTTAAGCCGTTCATAAATTTCGCTTTTCAGTTCTTTTTGGGTATTGTAAAGAAATATGCCGGCGACGATCATCAACGGGATGACAGAAAGGCTTAAAGAAAGCAAAATCAGTTTGGTGTAAATACGGTTCATATTGGATTTGATGGTGTCAACAGCCTGAATTGAGAACTGAAGTGCGCGGGCGTCTAGTTGATTCCAGGCGGGGCAATTTCTATTTCACGATAACACATTCTCGATAAAAAGCAATGTTAGATTATCTTCGGGCTAGGAAAAAGACCTTTCTCTTTTGTCCGCGGAGTAATTTAAGAATAATTCCATGGGGCTGGCGGCTGAAGGGAACTGGACAATCTTGAAATCGAAACCTTCAAAGAATTTTAAGGAAGGCGCTGCCGCGCCCGTCGGCGCAGGGCCATCGGCCCCTGCCCCCTGCTTATAACGGATCTTGGCCGCGGTCGTGGTCAAATCAATACCGCCGGGGGCCTTGGATGCCAGCTGGGCATTATTATTGAGGACCAGCTTTTTAAACCGGTTGATATTGGTTTTCAACCCGCGGCCTGCCATATGCAAGGACACCGTGGCATGCGGTAAAAAGGCATCGACCTTGACATTAGGGTCATATTCTTCAATGAGATTATAAAAACCCCTTAAATGGCTTTGGATGAGTTTAAGCTCGCCGTTCTGCGGCCGCGGCTTTCCATGCCCCACGATATCTTCCCATTGGCTGCGTTTGATGACATACTCCTCCATTTCCTCGTCCTTGATGTCCGGATGGAGTTTGCTCATCATCATGAGGATGGGCACCAGCAAGTCCCCGGCCAGGTGCCTGTTCCATTGTTTCCATGACTTATCTTCGTCCACATGCTCGGCGATTTTGGTCAATAAATCAACGGCATCCGGGGCCAGGGCGATCCTTCCATTGAGGGTGGGGAACTGTTCCAGGAAATTGTTCTTTAAATCAAATTTATCCTCCAAATATTGCAGGGTCCTGCCTTTGCGTGGCCTGGGATCATTTTTAAGCAGCTCAATGTCCACCTTCTCCAGAAGTTCCGTGACCTCGACCAGGAGATCAAATTCCTTATTCTCATGGGTGACCGGATGACCGTATTCCTTGAACTCTTCGCTGCTGCGCTTGGAGGTCATCAAGGTGATGCCTTTCTTGGGGAAGTAGGGCACCTGGCCAAAGTAGGCGTCGCGGCTGTAGATCAGGATATTGCCGCCTTCCTGGTATCCGCCGGAGGGGTCATTCCTGGCCATGCGGTAGCCATCCTTGATGGCCATGTCCAAAATATGGTCCTGGATATCCGGGGCGGCAACATCACTGTCATGAAAAATAAACAGCACACGCGGTTTTTTGACAGACCTTAACCGCGGGTATTTTTCCCGATAGGCCGGCAGGTTCCGGTTGACCTGGAGCAGGACATCCAGATAAGCATTGCCGCTGCCCTCATAGTCCGAGGGCAGAACCAGCGCGGGGATATCGTCCCTGATCAATGGATCAAGACCGGCTTGTCTATTCTCCACATATTGCCGCAGGCTGGCGATATTCCGTCGGTCTTTAGGGACAATCACCACAATGTCCACATTAGGATTATTACCGGGGATTTTTTTGACCTCCCGGGCCCGTTGCTCCTCGCCTTCACGCTGGGAAAGTCTCACCATCTCCAATTCCTGCCTGGCAGGCGCCTGGCCTGAAGGGTTTAATTTATTGTCCAGTTCCACCTTGATCCTTTTATTTAAAAGCTGGTCGATTTGCCTGCTCCAGCGCATCTTGGCAATTTCCGCGTTGGGTTCAAAAAAGGCCATCCATTTTTGCACAATGATAAAAACAACAGTGGGCAGGGTAAATTTAGCGATCAAATTAGGGATGCCAAAACTGACCGCCGCGGCCGCAAACACCAAAAAAAGGTCCGTCACCAGGCCGGAGCCGAAACGGTCCCAGAAATTACCCATCCGGTTGACATTACGTCCCACCGGCGGCAAAAGATTATATAAGCTCCCGCCGCGGAACGTGGCGGTGTCCAGGAGTTCGGTGGTCTCTTTAATGATGTCCCTTTTATTTTCATAAAGGCCGGGGATCAGGGCATTGCCTTCATCCAACAGGTCAGGGACATCGGCCTTGATCCCTTTCAGGGACGCTGAGAGCAGAGGGCTTTCCCCGTGGGTCAACCTGTTTAATTTATTCAAACCCAGATACTCTGTCCAATGGTTGCCGTTGAATTTATGGTTGATGACCGTGTCCATGGCCCCACGGAACCCCAAGACCCGTGAAAATCTGTTGGCATAATTGGTGTAATCCTGCAATTTATTGACTTCACTCTGCAGCCATCGCTTTTGGGTTTCATTTAAATTGCTGTCGTTATTAAGACGCTGTCTGATGGCATTAAGGGTCCTAAGGGCCAGGATGATAAATTGGGCATAACTTTCCCTGTAGGAATTGCCTTTGGAGAGGTCTTCCCCCTCGCCCCTGAACATGAGTTTGGATTCATAGGGCATTTTCTTGACGATTTCTTCGGCGCAGTTAAGGATAATACTTAAATCATCTTTGAGCCTTTGGGCAGGGATTGGGCCTTGCTGGCCGCCCCAGGCCAAAAACAGGTCGTTCCATTTTTTTAACGCGGGGGCCGTTGGTTTGTAGACACGCGGGTCGCTCGGCGTTGGCGTCGACATCTTATTTTTTCTAAACCAGCCGGGGACCCAAAGAAGGCCCTTGATCCGCTGGCCCCAAGTTATCTGGCTGTTTCCATTGACATCACTGATGAGTTGGTCCTGGATATCATTGATCTGTGCCTCAATGGACTTGCGGCGCATCAAAAATCCCCGAAGCTGTTTATAAACTTTCTTTCCCAGAACGCCGAGGACACCCACCGCACCGAGGATGATATAAGAAACAGGGAATAACGGAATGCTCTGGTCATTGGCCCTTATCTCGTTGGCGTAACCATTGGTGGCGGAGCGGATCTCATCCATAAACGCGGCAGCATTTTTGTCGGTGGGCCTGTAATTTTGGACGAAATCATTGGCCACCCGTGGGTCAATGTTTTTCCGCAGGAGCCGGATGTGCATTTTCGCATTGACGACCTCTTTGTCCTCATCAGACTGGCCTGCGAAAAACAAGAATCGATGCGTCCTTTTCTGCTCGTGAAATTCAAGCGCACGGTCAATGGCCGGTCCATTGATGGCCACTTCTTTTATCCCATTTCCCCGAGGGTCATCTAAGGAATTCAGTTGAAATACCGAGTAGGTCAACAAACGTAAATTCAAATAATCTTCCTTCTGGTCTTCCAGGGCTTGTTTTTGGTCGGCCAGGGACTGTTGCTGGTCCTTCAGGCGCTCGATTCGTTCCTGAACGCGGCTATACATCGTCTCTAACGCTTCCCGTACAATCTGATTATCCGCGGCGACTTTGATGTCAGGCGTGCCGTTTAACAGCTGTGTGATGGAGGCCCCTGACGAAGAATTGAACTGGGCCAATAGCGTCCTTATGTCCGCGTCGCTGAGATGATTGACCGAGTAGATGCTGGTCAGAACATCCCACCATTTATAGGATTCAATCAAACCTAAAAGCTGGGTGTCCTTGGCCTTAAAGGCGTCCCGATAGGCCCTGAGCACCTGGATATGCGCCTGCGTATCGCCATCCATCAAACGTTTCAGCGCGTCCGCCCTTGCCGGGGTCTTAACGCCCAGGATATTGATCCATTCAAAAACGTCCTGGGATTTGGCAATGTGTTGACGCTGGTCTTCCAGTCCCAGGCGCTTGAAATACGCCATCCCGTCATGCTGCTCGACATCGGTCTTAAAAAAACCATAAACCGGGTCCCCGCCTTCAGTGCGTGGCCCGTCCTTGATGATTTTTTGCATTTCCTCATTGGCCAGCCTATATAATTTAGGATGGATAAATTGCTTCATCTGCCGCCACTCCGGTGAGGTCTCCAAAAACCGGCGGGTGTCCTCGGCATTGGAAATGATCTTCACATAGGTATGTATTTCCCCGTCCCAGATGGTCGTCCCAAAGCTCCCTGAGGTAAAGACCTTGCCGATATTGGCAATGGCCTCCCTCCTTAAAATAGAATCTTTGACCAAACCTATCAACGCGTTGACCTGGTCGATATGTTGATCGTCTTTGTGATGGATGGCATACGATGACAATTGGCGGTAAATATTTCCCAGATCATCCGGGCTCCAAAAATTATCGCTCCTCAATAAAAATTCCTTGGCAATCAAGTTATCCGGTTCCCAAGCCAGGTAGGTCAAAGCCACCTTATCCGCGGGCGAAAGCTGAGGATAGTGGATATTATGGGAAATGTCCTCCCGGGTCAAATTGGCCACATCTTGAGAGTGCGTATTCAAAATCCCTCCCAAGGTCCTGAAGCCTAAGTCAATCAAAAGGTCATTGTGCTTTAACTCCGCTTCCTGAATAATTTGCACAAAAAACCGCAGGTCGCGGTCATCCCGCTGGGCCATGTATTGCAATAAAGGCTGCACCACATCTGCAAAAGGTGACTGACGGACAATGTCTTTTAAGGCCTCCTGGTCATCGGGGTATTGGGTCTTAAAATACTGCAGGGCATCGGCACGGACAAATATATTTTGGTCCTCAATTAAAATCTTTTTGAGGGCCCCTAACGGGTCCTGGCTCATCAAGACCCAGGCGCTGACATCAGAAGGCAGCTGATCATTCACGGTGCCCGCGGCCAATGAGTCCGTCGGTGCTGGTTGCTGGTCAAAAGCTTGCCGGATGGAAGCGCTTGAGGGGACAGGTAAGGAAAAGGCACTGCCAGGGACCTGGGCGACACCGCTGCCCACGGCGCTGGCCACGGCCTGAGGGAGCGCCTCCATGACTTGCAATTCCGCGGACTTCTCCTGGGATGAGCTCTCCTGGCCGATGAGTCCCATTTCCCTTAAGGTCGATTCCTGTTGAAAGTACCGCGCTTTAAGGTCGATCAGGGTTTGTTGGCATTTAAGGACAGCGTCGAGCTTAGGCGCCAGTTGATACGACGCATTACTGCCGGACTGCCTGGCTTCTATAAAAAGACGGTACATATTACCATACGCTGACTGTGTCTCCTTGATTTGAGCGCTTAGGTCATTGATGTTATCAATGGTCTCGGCCAGCTCTTCGCTCAAATCTGCCTGCGCCTTTTGCACATTCAGCCGGGATTTTTCTTTTTCCAGGGCCATGATCTTCATGTTGATTTTGGCCCCCTGGTCAAAGACCGGCACATCCAGGGCCAGGGCATTGTTGGCCCATTTTTGAAGCTCGGAAGTGCGCTGCACATATTCATTGTCGGAAAGATTGTAAAAGGAGGTTGACCCGGCGCCGTTTTGCAGATAGATATTGCTTGAATACAGCGTCGGCAATGTTTTCAGGCCCTCCAGTTTCAAGTTCAGGCCGACAGCCACCTCCGTGGCCAGGGCCTCCTGCATGCGGGGGCTGGGGCTGTGGGCGCCGATCAAGGCATTTCTATAGCTGTCTTCGGTTTGTTGATCAATGGTGCCGAAGGTTTTGCCCCAGGGTACGGACACAGGGACCGCCTGGTGCAAATGGTCAAGGGGAGTGCCCATCATGATATTAAGTTCTACGGTCAGATTGTCCCTGGTATTCTGAAGCTCGGAGAGTTCCATCCTGGTATCATGGACCAGTTTGGCCAACCCAAAGCCCTCATCCGTGTCCAGGCTGTAGCCTGCCGCCACCCTGTCATTCATGCCTGATCTTAAATGCTCTAAATAATTTAAGAATGCCTGACGGCCGGCGATTTCTTGGGTCATGGCGCCCAGATTGACCAGTAAATCCTGGGAGAGTTTTCCTTGATGGGCCACGTCAGCGTGCATGTGGTGGGTGGTTACCGCGGTTTCCTGTTTGGCGATCTGCACTTCCTTGCCGATTTTCCCGTCGACCAAATCAACCAGGTTCCCGGCCAGGTCCCAGACCATCTCCCCCAAAGGAGAAATGGCATTGCCGGTTTGAAAACCACCTTTGATGGCGTCCCCAAACATGCCGCTAAACCCCCCGCTCTCGTAGAACTTGCCCTCCTTATACATCAGCTGGCCTTTCCAATCAAACCTAAGCGCCGTAGGCAGTCCCTCGGCAAATTTTTTCTGCATCACATCCAGGGCCTCGCCCCAGGTGATTAAGCGGTTATGATAAACAGCATCCAGCACCTGGGTCAAACCAATCCCTGGCTGTTGCGCAGGGGCTTGCAGTGCCGTCGGAACATGCGGGGCCACGGTGGTATTATTGCCGGCATCAGGCACGATATAATCCACTGACAGGGGTGTCAAAACAGGTGGCGGCGCAGAACCTGCGGCAGCCGGCTGATTGTCCAGGGCCCGGGCCCGCGCGATGGCGGAGAGGATTTTATCTGTCTCCTCGCTGTTTTGAGGGACGATGATCCGCACCCATTGATTGGCTTTCAACACATTCTGGTGGTCAAAGGCCATGACCTCAATGGCATGATAGCCGTCTAAATTCATGTTTCCCGCCGGCGTTTCATTGACATTTATGACCAGGCCCGGCAGGCGCAGGCCATGGGCGTCTTCCACCACGAGAGGGTCTCCGATATTAAGATGATGGCGGAACAAGGCCGGGTGTGTCATGTCGCTGATATCAAGGGTCGTGGGATGGCCCGTATCAATGCGCATCAATTCTTCTTGGGGCCCGAACACATGAGAGCCATAGGCGGCAATGTTTTTGACAATGCCATTATAAGAAGACCGGATTTCCAAATGCTGTAAGGTCCATTCTGTTTTATTGAACTGGATGACCAGATCGGTCCGCTGATTGGTTAAAAGGTCTACCTTGTCCTGGGTGAGTGACCGCACGCCTCCGGCAAAGGCTTCTGCTATTTCTTGTTCCTTGTCTTGGATAGCGGCCGCCAGGGTTTTTAATTGTTCCTGATAAGGCCTGGGGTCAGTCACCGCCAACAGGGTGCCTACATAGACCCTCTGGCCTTCGTGGACCTTGATGGAAACCAGGCCATTGGCCGCGGGCCTGATGACATCGTCATATTGGCTGCTTGAGGCAATCGGTGCCCTGCTGGTCTCAATGCCGGTCAAGGAATTAAGTTCCGGGAAATAATCCGCCGGGGCGAAAATATCAGCATTGATGCTCACCACCTGAGGCATCACGATGGGACTGCCCGGGACAATGATCATCTCAACCTGCGCGTTAGGGCCGAGGGGGTCTTGAGGGTCCGGTGCCCAGTTGGCCTGCAAGATGCCTTGCACGGCCTGGCCGTTGACGGTCAAATTTTTGATATGGCCCAGATAATCCACCTGCCGGGGGAATTGAACAATGACCCTGGTGCGCCCGGATTCAATATGTGGCAATACAAGTTTCCCAGGGGCGACCTCCTCGGGCAGGTGCACCGACGGCTGAAGGACAAAATCATAAGGGGCGATGATCCAATGCTGGGCCTCCTGCTCACGGGCCAGGGCCAGTTTTTGGGACAGCCCGTCGACCTGTTGCTGGGCCAGCGTGACATCATGCGCGGTGGCCATCCCTTCGGCGAAGAATTTTTGTTGCTGGGCCAGTTCCCGCTGGGCGGTATTCATCAGGCTGGTGAGCTCCTCAATCTGGCCCTCTAAATCCGGATCAAAAATAAAAAACACTTTGTCTCCCGCCTTATAGCTTGATTTGTTAGGGTCAAAATGCATGGTGGTCCCTTTGAATTTGGGATCAAAAGAATCATTAAAAGGAACGACCGATCCGGTGACAGCCAGATGATACGATGGCCCTTCCAGTTCCTGTATCACCGGCGGTGGTGTTCCTTGGGCCTGGGGCGTTGATTGGATGGTGCTCGATAAGGGGCCCGGCACCACCGGCGGCCTGACCACCACAGGGGGCGCCACCACACCTGTCGGCGGGGCGATCGAAAGCACCGGCGGCGGTGGCGGCGGAGAAGAACCGGCACTTAATGCCGACGGAGGATTGTTTGGCTGCTGATCTACCATCGACGCATGCTCCTGGGGCATCGTCGGTTGCAATGCCGGGGGCGTTGGTTGAGGCATGGCCATCCCGGCGCCCAACTGTTCTGCCGGGGCCTGGGCTTCCATCTGCTCATAGGCATCCAACTGGCCTTCTTGCAGTTCCACCCCTTTGGTAAAAAGCTTCTGGGTCGATTCATGGGCCTTTATTTCCCAGGCATTTTCCAGCCATTGCCTGGCTGCCTGCACATGTTCCTGGCTTTCTTTGATGGTGTCCGGCAGTTCCAAAGGCGCTTTCCGCCAGGTCCGTTCGGTGGTGTCCAGCGGGGATTCCATGGTCCTGACCAAAAGCTTTTCCTGATTGATCAAATGGTCCCAATCATCCGATAACTTGGCATCCTGGTCGCGTATGCCCTGGGCATGGGCCTCGGTGATCTTATGTTCGATGGATTCAATGCCCTGTTGCAGATAAACGATTTTGTCTTCCCGTCGCTGGGTAGATGATAAATCACGGGCTGTGGCCGTGCGTACACCGGTGGCCAACGATAAGCCGGCAGCCAGGGTGAGCAGCGCCACCTTGGAGAGGCCGATGGGCCTTAAAAATACGGAGATGCGGCGGTAGGTGCCACGGGCCAGGCGCATGAGGCCCTCACGGGCCCTCCCCAGGCCTGAGACAGGCTGGATATGGACGGCCATGGCCGCGTTGACGAAAGAAAAACCGCCGGAAAAATATTTGCGCGGGATGGTCTGGTGCGATTGGGCGTCGTAGTCCTCACGCACAAAATTATACGCGCCCTTTTTAAGTGCCTTGATATATTGGGTATAGATCTTTTCCTTGACCTGCCTCTCGTTAAGCAGGATACCGGATGTTTTCTTTTGGTCCGCGTAGACCTGATTGATCAAATTTTCCTTAAGCCTTTTCTTAAACCAGATGGCCAGGATGAGCGCGCTGTACATCTGGCGCAGCGAGGCAAAATATTGCCCTTCATTGACCTCACGGTCCAATTCAGGGATGATCACCTCACGCATGATTTCAGAGGACAGCTGCCCGGCCTTACTATTCTCCGTCGACAAATTCTTCAGGCGCTGGCTGTTGACCGTGCTCAAATAATCTTCTTCCACCATCACCTTTAAACGGCTCTGGGCAATAAAGGCAGCGCCTTTTTCTTCGTAGACCGTGGCACTTTCCGGCACCACCCAGACTTTATTGAAGGTACTGACAGGCACATTGCTGGTGCCGTATTGGGCCCGGGCCCGGGCAAAGACCTTTTGCCAAAAAATACGTCCCAGGCTGTAATTAGGATAGGTCAAAGATGAGGCCAGCTGTTTGAGCGTGTAATCCTGCAACAACATGTCACGGCCGGCGTTGGTGGTCTCAAAAACCGGTGTGATGATCCTCTGCTGTTCGTAAGGGGAAAGATTGACCCATAATTCGCCTTCCGGCAGGGTCAAAAAGCTCAAGAAATATTTGACCAACAGCCGCAGCTCTGCCTGATTGGCCTCTCCGATCCGGCTTTCGGTGTCCACCACAAAATCCATCTTAAAAGGATTGGCAGGATCAATGGCAATGGCTTTTAAGACCGGCAGGGAAAATGGTGTGGCCGCGGTCATGAGCGTTCCTGGAGGAGGGACCATCACGACCGGGGCGTTCAGGGAGGCCTGGGCCGCGTCTAAGCCCAGCCAATTGCAGGCATAGATAAGCGCCAGGCCCGCGCATAAAACACGAAACCAGGGCCAACGGCCAAATCTTATGAAAAAACCTTTATTAGTCATAAATTTATTTATCTCAAGTATAGACGAGGAATGTTAAGAATGTGCTAAAGGTAGATTAAGAAGATGGGAAAATCGTAAGCGGCAGTATATAAATGATTTAGGGACCTCCAAAAACAAAAATTAAAAAGAAACCCCCTGGATCCTATGGGAAACAGGGGGTTTTAAAGGCACCTGCTGACTATATCTTCTTTTTTAATCTGTCGGCAGTTTCATCGATTTTATTTTTGACATTGCCACGGAATTCATCCACCTTGCCTTCGTTTTTCAAACGGTTATTGTTGGTAAGGTCTCCTGCGGCCTGTTTAATACGTCCCTTCATTTTATCCATTTGACCGTCCATATAGCCTCCCTTTTAACGGTTAACTTGATGGCTATAGCCTATCAAAATGGATATTAATTCCCGATGAAAATCAGATTAAACATGCTCAAAGGTGTCGGCAGAAGATGCCAGGTAGGCGCGTTCAAATTCTTTGGGCACAGGGCTTTTAAGCAGGTCCCCTTCGTTAATAAAAGGATATATTTCGCTATAATCTTTCACCTGGGAGAGGGATATGCGCCGCATCAAATGCCGGGGCCTCAAACCTTTGGGATCAGAAAAGCCCATGGCCCCTAAAATTTCGGCAAAACTTTTGACGGTGGCCTTATGGAAATTGGCCACCCGTTTATTTTTCTGGGAAACCACCAGGCCATTGACTAAAGATGGGTCTTGGGTGGCCACGCCGGTGGGGCAATGATTGGTGTTGCATTGCAGGGCCTGGATGCAGCCTAAGGAGAGCATCATGCCGCGCGAGGAGTAACACAGGTCCGCGCCCATGACCATGTGCTTGATAATGCCAAACCCTGAATTGATCTTGCCCGATGAGATGACCCTGACCTTGTCCCGCAAGGCAAATCCGACCAGGCAATTGTGGACGATGACAAGCCCCTCATTTAACGGCGAGCCCACATAGTTGGAAAACTCCAAAGGCGCGGCACCCGTTCCCCCTTCGCCGCCGTCGACGGTAATAAAATCTGGTGTAATGCCGCTTTGGTGCATGGCCTTGCAAATGGCCATAAATTCCCGCGGCTTGCCGATGCATATCTTAAACCCGACGGGTTTCCCGCCGGAGAGTTGCCTTAAACGTTCGATAAAACCCAAAAGCTCCAGGGGCGTGCGGAAGGCCGAATGTCCCGGCGGTGAAATGACGCTTTTGCCCATTTCCACCCCGCGGATTTGGGCGATTTCCCGGGTGACCTTCTCCGCCGGCAGTATGCCTCCATGGCCTGGTTTGGCGCCCTGAGAAATTTTGAGCTCTATCATTTTAACTTGCGGCAAGCCCGCTTTCTCAACGAACCGTTCTGCTGAAAATTTACCCTCCGCATCACGGCAGCCAAAATAACCGGTGCCAATCTGCCAAACCAAATCCCCTCCTTGCAGGTGATACGGCGTCAGCCCTCCCTCGCCGGTGTTTTGGGCAAAACCGCCCAGCTGGGCCCCTTGATTAAGGGCCATCACCGCGTTCTTGCTCAGCGAGCCAAAACTCATGGCCCCGATATTAAATATGCTTGCCGAATAAGGTCTGGGCCTGGAGGCGCCTACGACCACCCGCAATTGCGCGGGGTCCACATGCACCGGCATGATGGAATGGGTCACCCATTCATAACCGACTTCATAAACATTTTTCTGCGTCCCAAAAGGCACGGTATCTAATTCCCCTTTGGCGCGTTGATAAACCAGGGAACGTTCCAAGCGGTTAAATGGCGTGCCTGAGGTATTAGATTCGATGAAATATTGGTTTATTTCCGGACGAAAAATCTCCAGGAGATACCTGAAATTTCCGATGAGAGGAAAATTGCGGCGGATGGCCTGACGTTCTTGCAGCATGTCGGCCAACCCGATGGCCATCAATGGCCCAAAGAAAAGCATGGACCACCAGATATGGGGAACAACCGGGGCAAGCACCACATTAAGCAGGACAATCAGCAGTGAGGCAAATAAAAAAACAATACGGGCCATAAAAGTATCTTAAAGGCTGGACGGTCTAAATCAAGAACAACTATGGTTTTTTACCCTGCTCATTTGGCATTACGGATTTTTGAGTTCTGATCGGAATGGAGACGGCAGTAGGTATCATGATTATAAATACTCAAAATGTGCTTACAACCATGGTGCTTACATTTTCTTCCTTTACGTGAAGTCAATAACCTGATCATATCAACCCCCTTTTGCCTTGCGGCCTTCCGGTGAAATGCCTGTTAAAATAAATTCCCGTTCTTCTGCGGGTGTGCTGCTTAAAGCTTCAGCAATGACCTTAAATCCCTGTAGATACACAAAAAAGCCTTCTACAGGAGCATACATTTCAAAATTCTTTCCCGTGATCTCACAGGCCCCGAAAATCCGGATCTGGTTGTTCTTCGATTCGAAATACCGCTTGAATCGAAATGGGACAATCGGAGGGTTCCTGACAGGCAATTCTTGGATCATAAAAATTTACTGACACCCTTTCTCCTGGTCCTACTGTTGAACGGTGCGCCTAATGGAATCCGCTGCATCACGGCCCGTTGATTTAAGGTCCTGGCCGGCATCATGAACAGTAGATTTCAGGTCATGTCCTGTGTTTCTAAAAAATGACCGGTTATCGGCAAAAAACCAAACGAATAAAATGATCAATACTACGGTGATTGTCCCGACAGAGGCATTGTCCCATGTCAAGCTATTAGGTGCACTCATTGATGATCTCCTTATAATAAAGCGATGCGGTCATTATTAATGGTGGTGTCCGCCTCGGCGAATTGCTCCCGCATGTCCTTCAACGATCTTAATTGGGTGAGCCTGATATTGTCCTGGTCTAATCTGACCACGCGTCCTGTTTGGTCCTTGATGATCCTTTCGAGCTGTGCCAGGCTGGTATGTTTAGGGTCGAACCTCACTTCTTTGATATTATTGACATCCAAAGAACCCAATCTTGTCGTTGCCGGCAAATAGATCGTCCCGTTGCTAAAATCAACGGCAAACGCGATAACGCCTGGGATAATACCAAACAAGAGTCCAATACCATCCAAAATGGCCACCCCTGCATCGATGCTTCCGGCCCGCTGCCCTCGGCGCTCAGGATACATCAGCGTTCCACAGCCGATCAACTGCATGGTGAACACAGCGCAAATAAAAATACGTAAGGTGTTAAATAAAATTTTCATCGTCAATTTCTCCTCATGTAATGCCCTCAAGCGGCAAGGACATGTTGTTTTCGATGACTATCCATGGATACTCACATTAACGCCCGGATCATGACGGTATTCACGATGCCCGCCGTGCCAGCGATGGTCATCCCCCACATAAAAACAACCGGCCATCTGCATGGTTAAAGCAACGCCCAGCATAATCTGTAATGTTTTTTTAAACATATCTTCCAACTTTCTGGCCGACACTGTCAGCCCCGCATGGGGCCGACAGCATCAGCATCTTTGAAACTAAGGATTAATAACAGTCATATTGTTGACTACATTTGTTACCCCGTTGACATTACTGGCGACCTTGGTGGCCATGTCTTTTCCCGCATCGCTGGTGGCGCTGCCGCTCAATGTGACTATGCCGTCATTTGTCTCGACACCTGTCTTAAAAGCGCTGGTGGAATGGTGCATCAAAAAGGCCATCTTGACCTGGGCGGTGATGGAAGCGTCGTCGATCTTATCGCCCATGGTTTGGGTCGGTGCGCTTGCACTGTCAACAATGGACATTTCATTCTTAACGTCCTTGATGCCATCGACGTCCTTGGCATATTCACCGGTCAGGTCCTTTTGGGCCTGGCTGTCGGCTTTGCCTTTTAAGGTGACAACGCCATCGGTGACATAAACTTCCGTATTGGCAGCGCTCACGTTGCGGTTGAACAACAATGTGCCCTTGACCTTCATGCTGAGCCAGCCATCAGAATTCTCAACGGGTTGGCCGCCATTGACCACCAGTTGATTGTCCACTCTAGTAACACCGGGCAAACTCCCCACGGTCTCCTGGGCCAATGACCGATGGGAATCTTCACTGACTGTGCCTGTCAGGGTGACAACGCCGTCATTGGACATTGTTTTGATGGCGTCATCTTTGAGGTAGGTTTTGTACACGTACGAATCTTGGGCAGAAGACACGATACGATCATCTGTTTGGGAAGCGCGCACGGATACGTCGGCGGATAAAACGGCAAACATGACTGCTAAAAAAACTTTCGGGTAATTAAACTTCATAGAATACTTCCTTTTTAATTATCACATCTCCTCATCATGAGGCTTTCATTTAGAACTACGCGTTTACCCTCCTGCCAAAAATAAAAGAGACGATGGCTAAAACCAAGAACACAAAGAACAAAATCTTAGCGATGTCAATGGCAGAACCTGCTATCCTGGTGAAACCCAACACTGCCGCGACAATGGCGACAACAAAAAACGTCAGGGCCCAATTCAACATAGAATACTCCTTTCCCTTTGCATCATTATTCGTTTACTGATTAATTATTAACCATTCAACTATACAGGCAAAAAAATTTACCCCTCGTGGAGCAGGTTAAGCCACTCCATTAATAAGGAGGAGAGCTTTTTTAATTTGTCCTGGCTCAAGGTCTCTGCCATCTTCTTAAATTCTTTGATGGAACCGGCGGAGGCCATGTCGACCAGCCGTGACCCTTTTTCAGTGATGGTCACAATGTTCACCCTTCTGTCCCCTGAGGGGGCCGAACGGGTGACCAATTTATCTTTTTCGAGCTTGTCTATCAATTTTGTTATATTGGAAGGCGTGAGGATCAAGTTCTTGCTTATCTCCACTTGCTTGATCCCCTTGTCCTTTCCAATATGTTTCACCACCATCAGGATGTTAAATTTGCCCGGCGTCAAATTAAACTGGGCATACTGGGAAGAAATGTTCTTGTTGATGATGTTATTGATGAGAGTCACGCTATAAACAGCTTCTTCATAATGCTTGTTTTCCCCTTCAGAAACTTTAAACCCTTTCAGTGCTGTCATGGCGACTCCTTTCTTAGTTGATAATGTATCACTCAATTGTTTCCTTGTCAACCATTATCTCGCGTACCCCTTTAATTCCTCTTCGATCGGATAACGCCGGTTCCAGAAAACCGGCCATTTCTTGCAGATCTCCTTGCCTTTCTTCTTATAGTCCTCCAGCGCTTCGACGTAATACCAAAATTCATCTTCGGTCAAGTCTAACTTCATGACTTGCAAAGAATATTGAGAGTCTTCGGGTCAAAAAAGACCGGCTTGATGCCCTGGTGATTAAAGGGACAATGGATGATGAAACTTATAAACTGCGAGTTAAGGAGTTAAATACGGAGATGGCGACCAAAAAACTTGAATTGAGTGAATCGCAGAAAATAATGACTAACGACTTGTTAAGAGATTCTTTGAAATATTGCCGGTTCTTTATGACCAACGTCGCTTCTAACTGGGCTAACGGCAGTATTGATCTTCAACAGCGGTTTCAAAATTTAATCTTTCCTGACAAAACCTACTATGAAAACGGGACTTTTAGAACCACTGCAACCAATATAGTTTTCAAGAGGTTACAGGGAAAAAGTCCCGACTTATCCGATTTGGTAGCCCCAACCGGATTTGAACCGGTGTTTTCTGCCTGAGAAGCAGACGTCCTGACCAGGCTAGACGATGGGGCCGTAGTGAAGAGTAAGGATATCTCAAAGTGCTACAATCGTCAACAAATATCGTTGACCGCATTGTATAGTTTTATCCGCATTATGGTTGACACCGGCCCCCCTCAATTTATAATCGAATACGGACTCTGTATACCAAACCAAGGAGCTGCCTTGCCGACCAGTATCAGTATCGGTTTTAGCCAATTGCCTGACCCTGCCAAGGCCGTGCTGCAGGCCTGTGTCCAGGTCAAAAACCAGCTGAACACGCCGGACACCGACCTGGTCCTTATTTTCGCCTCGCCTGAATATGCCGTCCCTGAAATCCAGTCGGTGATCAGCCGCACCCTTAAACCAAAACATTTGGTAGGCACTTCCACCGGCGGCATTATTTTGTCCCAGGGCATGGCCCATCGGGGCATCGCCATCACCGGGATCAATTCCGAT
>Ga0206840_1040_pt1 | contig 26854 bp, 25 predicted proteins | sample Alteio_BWOrgCont_24_FD_152633 | JGI IMG/M metagenome (GOLD analysis project Ga0206840, IMG submission 152633) | Enriched cells from forest soil in Barre Woods Harvard Forest LTER site, Petersham, Massachusetts, United States -... | ecosystem: Environmental > Terrestrial > Soil > Temperate forest >... | reverse complement strand
ACCAGCAAACGGTGGTCTTCATCCAGATCATGACGCGCAAAGGAGTTCCCTACTTGCGCTTCCATCCCGAGCCGATTGTCCATGAGACCCCCTTCGCGGCCGACGATTTTGCGCGCCTGGGGCTGGATCCGGACACTTTTAAGGGGTCCAACGTCAAGGCCATCCACGTCGAGGGGCGCCGGTGTCCCGAGCAGGGCAAGCTCGGATTCTTCGAAGGCGAATACGCGTTCGTCCTCGACGGGCGGCATCCCGATAACGAATGGAAGGAAAAGGAGATCGAGTGGTCGGCCCGGCACGAGACCGGCCACGTCATCGATCAACTGCGTTATCGCAAACTGGGGGTCAAGATTCCGCCCAACATCGAGCTAAACCCCATGCTTTTCCCCATGATTTTTTCGGCGCATGCCAAAGACTACATCCGGCGCGAGCTGATTCCCCTGGTCGAAAGGGTCAAGGACAAAGACGACTATTATTGCCAGGCGGCTAAAGGCATCTTAAACGGCCTTCTCATCTCCAAAGGCCAGCAAACTCTCTTCACGGACGCATTCGAAGAGTCGGTCCTTAAAGCGCTGAACGGCATTTTAGACGACGAGTCATTCAACAACAATGAGATTCGGGCCATCGCGGCCGAGTTCTACAAAAATCCCGGGAAATACCTTTCCACGGCCAGGCCGGGCCGGTACCGGAGGCGGGCGGGCGGCGGAAGCGGAGGCAGCGGAATTGAAAATTTGATGGCCGGCCTTGATGCCCCGCCGGACGTCGAGTGGGAGTACCAGGAGGGCGAAGAGCTGGAGATCGTCGTCCCCCATGAAACGGCAGACCAGCCGACGCTGGTAAACGACGAGGTGAGGGAAAGCCGGCCTAAGAAGGACTCCGGTGCCGGCGACGCGGAGGAGCCATCCGACCGCATGGCGGACAATATCCGGAAGCTTTTGGCGCTTTCGCCCAACCTCGTATCCGAATTCCTGGACGTCTTTGCGGGCGAGCCCAAGGAGATCACGGATTATTCCGACGAAGGCGAAGACATTGATTTTGAAAAATTTGCTGAAAACAAGCGGTCGGGGGACATGGACCTCTTCAAGATCATCCACACGATCCGCGAATTGGGTTCCGTCATGGCCGGGATCACGGTCGATATCAGCAGCAGCACCCATGGTCATCTCCTGCCCAAATTTGTGCGGATGGCCACGTTTTATACCTCTCTGTTTTACCTGGCCGCGGCCAAGAACAAACGCGTGAATTACGCTTTGAATGTGTTCGGGAAAGACTTCCACCGCCTGCTCAAGTTCGGCCATTCCAACAAGAAAGACGCGATTGAAAACGCTCTGGGACTGATCACCGAGACTCAGGACGGCTCCGAAACAAACATCGCCAATGTCATTGCCGGCTTGAGGGAAAATTACAAGGACCGCAAATCGCATCCCCATAAAATCGAATTCGTCTTTACCGATGGCGACGATAACTCCGGCAAATCCATCGATGAGCTCAACCGGGATCTGGATGCCTTGGAAAAAGAAACCGGAGTGGACGTCGTTTTCGTCGGCATAGGCCCGCGCGCGCGGGGGGTTAAAAACTTCAGGCGATTCATCCTCCTCGAGGCGGAGCCGCAGGTCAAGGACTTGATCCTCCTTATTATCCAGGTTTGTTTGATGAAAGTCCGGGGCCAGGGTCTGCCCTCACCCGAAGCAGGCCAAGAATCCATCGACCTGGGCCCGCTGGTTCTGCGCCAAGAGAGCCTCCAGTCCGCGCCCGCCCGGGAGCCCGCCGGCGCTCCCATGTCCCTGACGGATGCTTTCATGCGCTGGCTTGGGAAGAAAGTTGAAAAGGCGCGCGCTGAAGGACGATTGCTGCCGGGAGCGCTACATCCGCCCGCGGTCTTGAAGGCGATCGAATTCGTGAGACGCTGGGTCCTCAACCTGGGTGTGATGCCGGCCCTGGAAACTGGGATCTTCTGGCGGATTTTTTCATTGCAGGCAACGTCAATCAGTATCCCTTTACTTCTGTCGCTCTTAGGTTTCACCATTTTCCTGATGCATGTCGGTCTTGATCTAGAGTTTAAAGAGGATCGGATTATGGAAAATGGCAAATTTAAATGGCCGCAGGTGGGGAAATATTTCGCCTGGTCTTTCGCATTCACGCTGCCTTGGGTTCTGCTCGCGATGAACGTTCATGTGCTGGGCATGCACCAGGACATGGTCTTTATTCTCGTGACGTCGCTCCACTATCTTCACAATATCGGAATCGAGTTCGGCCAAGAGAACGGCCCGTCGCCGTCGGCTGCGCCGATGAAGTGGCGAGTGAAAGATATCGTTGCCATGAGTCTGATGATCCTCTTTCCGCTTTTGAGCTTGCATGGATGGGTGGATCCTTTGAATAGCTACTTAGTTTATTTGGCCCCCCGCGCGACGAGCCGCGACGCACTGCACAGAAACAAAGTCGGCAAACTCTTCGACAGCGAGCTGGCCCGCTATGACCCGATCGACGCCTTGATGTTCGCCTTCGCCGCGGGCCAGGCCGGGACGCATAAAGAGGAAATGGCTCAAATGCTCTACGTTTTGGCCCTTAACGACCCGGCGGGATTGCAGACGGTTTTGGCGGATCTTAAAGCCCGGGAGATAGATAAGGACCAACTGGCCGTCCTGGCGGAATTTTGGGAAAGAACTCCCGACAATAACCGGACCTCCGCCGTTTTTCTTCAAAACGGCCGCATTATTTTGGACACCGTCGTTGAACTCCCGCGCATGGGCGGAATACCCGCAATTGAACGCATCACAAAAACCGCCATCGATAAGATCCCACAAGCCGTTCCGGGATACTTGCGGGCGATGGTGAACCGGGACCCGGCGGGTTCTCTGAGCTCAGTCCTCACAGCGGCTCAAACGGGAAACAAGGATATCAAAGCCGCAGCCGTCAGTCTGTTCGGCCAGGTGGGGGTCGCCCTTGTGGCTGAAAGCAAAGGTCACGCCATCGGCCAACTGGACGCTCTCCTGAGCGCCTTAAGACTCATCCCCGATAGCGAACTCCCCGAAATTGACCCAGAACGGAGAAACCTCCTGAACGCGCAAATCCATTTCCTCATTAATTACAGCCGACACTTGAGAAACGGCTCCGGTACCGTAAGGGAGGATGTCGCTTTGCAGTCCGAATTGGGGTCGGCTCTGGCGAGGAGAGGCATTGACGGGGCAAAAGTCTATGATTCTCGTTTCCTCGCCGCTCTTCTCAAGGAATTTGGTGCGACAGACGTCCGCTTCTTCTCGGGCCGCGAGGGAACTCCGCTCCGCCGCGCTTTCACCAGCATGTTCTGGGATATTGCCGAAGCTCAGAAGGATTTGGCTTTTGCTGCTTTCTCAAATCTTTCCCCATCCCTGCAAGTCTCCTTAGGAAAAGACCGGCTCGCTTATATCGCCGCTAGTGCGGAGCCTAAGGGGGTACATGAAATTCGATTCGAACCCGATCAACAGCTCGCCGACATCTTAAATTCCATGTACAAATACGCCCCTGCCAAACAAGTGGATGAGATCCTCGTCCAAACCTACCGGGATTTCGCCAAGATGCGTCCCAGCGCAGACGTCCATCGGGCGCACCTCAGACTCTACAAGAATATGAAGGCTCACTACTTTCGCGTTGATTCCGGAATTCATGGCACCGTCCAGATACCCGTTCTTTTGGAACCCGTTCTTTCCACATTCTGGCCCGAGTCTCAAACTTCCGATGGCGCCGCTATCGCGCGGGCCGTCAACGCCTATCGCGCAGCCGAGTTTGTAGAAAAAGTGCCCCCTGATGACGAAAGCCAACAGCTCCACCGGCGCCTGATCAAGTTGGAACCTCGCGTCTACGTTCGCGTCATGAGCGAACTTGTCAGGACCCGCGTTACAGAAAAAAGTTATGTCGACAACGATTCGTACAGGACCTATAACTGGTTTGCCGGCATGGGTAGTGGATTATCTTCCATCGGCGCGGATTATTTGGAATATTTCAAAACAATTCGTGATCAGTACCCGGATGGATGGAAAACTTTGGCGGAAATCGCAGCAGCAGGTGTAGACTACAACCCTCCTGTTCCGATAGCCATCGTCGATGCTGGAAAATATTCGAAAGACAGTTTGAACATAGCCCTTGATATCATCGAAGCGATGCGGCGACAGAGGCGAATGTTCGAGACGTCGATATGGCTCAGAGAAACGATGACATCTGACCTCGTGAACGGCTCTTGGGTGCATACGGAGGCGACGTTTGAAGGGATTCTTCAGCGCTTCGGTCCTGCATTCGCCCTGGGCGTTCTCAATGAAGCCCGCCCGCAAGTGCTAGGCAGTACAAACAGCGGGATATATGATCCCCAGGCCAAGGCGGAACTGAAGAAGTTAGAAAGGCGGATTGCCGACTTCCGGAAAAAATCCGGCGCACTGCTCCCGAAGCAACCCTCGGCCGCTCGTCCGAAGCAGGCCGCTAATAGTCATTGGTTCCAATGGCCCCTGAAACGAAAAACCCAAAACCGCGCCGTTAGGGCAGCCGCCTGAAATCCGCGCTCCTCACTTGGCGTGAGAGCCGCTCCTCAAAAGCGTCTGTTGTGAACAACAGCGCAGAGCAGGAGAGCAAGGAGCGCAAGGAAACTTGAGATCAGAGAGACGTCTTTCTGCGTTCCAGTTTCCTTGCTCTCCTTGCTCTGTCTAAAGTTCGTCGGTGTGAAAGCAAGGGGCCCAAGTGAATATGAGACCATCGGGTAGGGTACAAATACCTCCAATAACAGGTCTTCTTCGTCCCTGCGTTGCGTTGCTTTGAAAACTCCGGTATACTCTGTTCACGTCGATGAAGATGCGTGAATTATTGAAGGAAAAACGACTGGATATTTTACGCTTAGCGGACCATTATGGCGCCATCAATTTGCGCGTTTTTGGTTCCGTCGCACGAGGAGACGAAACTCCCCAAAGCGATATCGATCTACTCGTGGACGCAGGCCCCAAACGAACGCCTTTCTTTCCCGCCGGTTTCCAGGAAGACCTCGAAATTTTGCTCCAGCGCCGGGTGGATGTCGTCACCCTCGGAGCATTGCATTGGTCCATTAGAGACCGTGTCCTTCAAGAAGCCAAGCCCTTATGAAAGACGATAATCTTTACCTTCTATACATTTCAGAGTGCATTGAAAAAATTAGAAAGTATACGGTTGCCGGCAAGGAAGTATTTCATGCGGACGATAAGACCTAAGATGCCGTTATCCGGAATCTTCAAACTCTTGCGGAATCCGCCAAGAGGATTTCAGAAGAAACAAAAAAGCGTTATCCCGAGATTGAATGGCGCGACATGGGTGCATTCCGCAATGTAGCCGTTCACGATTATCTCGGAATCGATTGGAAAATCATTTGGGACATCGTGGAGAAAGATCTGCCGGCTCTTCAGCCAAAAATCCAGCGAATCCTTGAAAAAGCCTTAGGAAAATAGGCGCTCCCGCCTCTCAATTGTCGAACTCATCGAACTCATTCGAATTTGACAAATGCGGCCCAAGGCGGTATAACGTAGGCATCAACCGCGAGAGTTGACGAGTCAAAGGCGACGTCCTTGAGAAGCTTCGGGGACGTCTTTTTTTTCGCCACGACAGCGTTGGCGAACCCGCCAAAGACGTAGTGGCGGGATTTAGGAACAATGAGCGTTCTGCACCCGAGAGGGAGTGGAGCGCTTTTTGTTTGGGGGAGAGAAACCATGAGCGATGAACAAGTGATGGAATGGCTGGAAAGTGAAGTGGATTATATGGAAGACGTCGTGTCGGCCATTGAAGACGGGGGAGCCAGCTTCGACGAAGCGGCGGGACTCATCGGGGGATTGGCGCAGGAAATCTTCGAGCTCCGCCATGCCGTCTTAGTCGACTAAGGTCCGCCAACATGACGCCGGCCTATCCTGAGCACCAAGTCGCGGCGCTCTTGTCTCAACTGCGCCAAGAGCTGGCGCTTTTAAAAGACCTTTCGCGCACCTTCGGCGCGCACCGGATGACGCGGGATCTTGCGCAGAAGCGGCTGTTAGAAATCAATCGACATCTCAAGCGTCTCTGGCGAAAGCTCCGCTAAGGCGTCGAAAAGTTGAATTCTAAATAGTTTAGGCGGCTTCTTCGAGAACGTCGTCGTCTGCCGGCGGAAACATCTCGCCTTCTTCTTTTTTTGTGAATAACATGTGAAGCGCTGCTATGTACTGACTGTAGAGATTCATGTCCATAATCCTTCCAAAGGTGATTTTAAGATAGTGTTTTCGAACTCGAAGAAGCGTAGCCTCGGTCGCGCGGGTTTGCAAGGACTTTTTCCGAAAGCGTAAGAATTTTACACCTGCCTTATATTGGGCTTTAAATTAACCTGTTTCGCTGATATGCTTTAGCCTGTTATGAGCGTGGCTTCCTCTACCATGAAATGTCCGGTCTGTCCGGACCAGATGCTCGAAATCCTTTCCGCTCCGATTGGAAATTTCGAGCGGTGTCCGAATTGTCACGGGCTGTTCATCACGCAAGACATCGTGGCCGCGGCCAGCCAAGATCGCTCCCAATGCCTCCAAGCGCTGGAGGAACCCAAAGCGCTGCTTCTTCCGACGGATAAGTGGTGCCCGAAGTGCATGCAAAAACTTTTTGACGGCCGGGTTCGCAGCCGAGGGGTCATCTTAACGCTCTGTGCCACCTGTCAGGCTTTGTGGACGGACCTCTCCATCCTGCGGCAATTTGAAGAGGCGGTCGAAAGAACCCTCGTCATTCAAATTGACATCGCCAACAACCCGCAGGAGACGCGTGGAGCGTCCGGGAATCCCGTTTCATCCGGCTTCGCCCACGGTGCGACGGTTTCCGATTCGGGACTGGGGCATTTTTTCCGCGCTTTCGCGCGATTTTTCGATCGATGGGCCGACCGTATCAGCGGGCCGGCGTCTCTTGAGCCGCCGAAGAAGACGACGAGTGTAAAGAAACCAATCAAAACCGAAAAATCACCCAAGAAATCGCTTATTCTTGAAGTTGAGCCCACCGCGCCGGCTCCGAATCTTGCTCAATCAGAACCAGCCGTCGCCAAGCTTGAGACACCGGCGGCCGAATCCTTCAAAGAAGTCCGGAAAGAACCCGAGCCTGTTATTGCGCCGCCATCGATTGAGATCCCTGAGTTCATTTTTCCCGAAGAGTCCGGCGTCGAGGAAAGTGCGGCGCAGGAACCCGCGCGCATTCTTGAATCACCGCCTGAAGAAAAACCTCAGGCGATACCTGAAACGAAACCGGATGTTGTTTTTATTCCCGAACCTCCTGTTGTTCCCGAGCCTGAGCCCATCCCCGTCCCCCCAGCCGCTTTGAGTCAGCCGGAGAAAGTACCCGAGGCTCTTCCGAAACCAGAACCCGTCGTTCCCGTGGCTGCGGAGTTAAGGCATCCCATTACAGAGGAGCCGAAGCCGCTTGCGGCCAAACCTCTAAAGCCAAAGCCGATCGAAAAAAAGCCGCCAATGAAAGAAGGCCCCGGTTTTTTTGCCAAATTTAAAGCCGCCTGGACCCGGGCTCCAAAGAAGCCTTCCAAGGTCATCACATCCGTAGAACCGATCGCCCCGCAAGCTCAGCCGCTGCCGCCACCGCCGACGTCAACAACGCTCGTTCCGAGCTCGGCGCCCGCGCCGGTCAATGTCCCTGAAACAAAACCCGTAGAAAAAAAGCCGATCATTTTGCCGCAGCCCAAATCCGTTTCCAGGGGCTTCTTCGATTTTCTTAAGCCGAAACCCAAGACCAAGCCAGCGCCCAAGCCCTTGTCAAAGCCCTCGCCGAAGGCAGAGTCTGTGCCGGTTGAGCCGAAGCTTGGTGTCGCGACGCCTGAGATATTAAAGTCCGCGCTGGAGTCTAAGCCAGTCAAACCCGCAAAGATAAAAGGCGAGGGGTTCATAGCCAAATTTTTCTCCCCGAAGAAAAAGCCTGCAGGAAAACCACCGGAATCCATTCCGCCTTCGGAAATCCCGGCGGCCAAGCCGGAAGCGCCCAAGCCCTCTGAATTTGAGGAAAAGCCCGCACCTGTGGCCGAGAAGCCGTTGCCTGTCTCCAAAAAGGTGGCGCCCGCTCCCATGCCCAAGCGCGTGAAAACTCCTAAGGATCCGATGGACCATTTGGCGGTCTGGCCCCCGTGGGTCCTTGCTCTCTTGGCGGTCACCTGCAGTGCGTTCCGCGATTTTGGGTTTGAGGCCGGGCCCGCCGCTTTGTGGGGGATTGCGGGATGGTCGATTGGAATGATGGGGCGCTTGGCGCGGCTTTACCCCTTCCAATCTTTCCAAGAATCGACGCTCAAGGAACTTTCTGACAAAAACGCTTCCTCGGGCGTGCGCTGTATTCCGGTGATCCTCATTGGACAGATTGTGCTCGCGGATGAACAGAATCCAAAGGGGGAAGTGGTATTTCAGCAGGAAGAGAAAACCCTACGACTCAACCGCATCGGGAGATGGGATCTCATTCCGCGATTTTTTGGATTGTCCAATCCCCGCCAACTTATAAAGGGCGATGTCACGCTCAAGGGATGGTACCGGAGCGGGCTGTCGCCCTGGCTGGAACTTCTGGAAGTTCGCGCTGAAAAGACATCCCGAAAATCCATGGTCAGGAGCATGCGTTGGGCGTTTGCTGTGACGCTTTTGGTCCTGGCCCTCGTGGCTTGCTTAGCGCTTGAATAGCACTCGTCGGTCCCAAGGACTTTTCCTCATTCTGGCTGTTGGGTGGGTTCGAAGCGCCGCAGCGGACACCATCGTCGATGTGAGCGAACAATGGAAAGCGCATGTCTCTACTTCTCCAACTTCCAACGGCGGGTCGGCGGGACTACCGCATGTATCCACGGCTACGGCTTCTACCGCGGTTCCCAACAACTGCGAATGCGAATCCTTGAGTAATCCGGAAAAGCTTGAGCAGTGCACGTACGCCTTCACCGGAACGGTGATTGAGGCGAGCCCGCCAAAAAAAGGAAAAAGAAATGTCTCCTTTGATGTGGATGAGGTTTTCAAAGGATCGCCGAAGCAGGAAATGCCGGTTGTCGAAGAAGTCTCGGAGGCGGACTGCGATCTTCCTTTCGAGATCGGTCAAAGCTACTTAGTTTTTGCGCGGTGGGAATGGGGGGCTGTCATGACGTCCCGCTGCATGGGAACAAAACTGCTCGAAAAGGCCAACCGCGCGGCGCTCGGTCCGAGCGAAGCGCTCAAGGAAAAGATGTATCTCCACCTGAGAGATGCCTGCATGGGCCGGCTCGACACCGTGTGCTGTTTGTCATCGTTGAAGGCCATGCGGGTGAATTATCACGTTCCGGAGCCAGAAGAAGGATGCCCGTCCGGTTCCGTTCCAGACCGATTGAGTTGCGCCGGAAGCTATACGTGGTGCATCCCTTTGACGGAAACAAGCCACGGGCCGCAAGAGCGTTGAATTTGTTTTTAGCCATTTGCATTGATTTTTCGCCTCAAAATTGACTATAATTCGTCAACTTGATGGAGTCGGCCGCGGATCGTTTGGGAAGCGTTTTAGAGAAGATCGATAAAGCCTCCAGGCACGCAGGTCGGCATCCGCAAGATATAACACTCATCGCGGTGACCAAGACGATTTCTTTAGAACGAGTCCTTCCTTACCTTCAAGCAGGCATCCATCATATCGGCGAAAACCGCGTTCAAGAAGCCTTAATAAAGTACTCGACGCCGCTGCCCTTTCATCCAAAATTTCATTTGATCGGCCAGCTTCAATCGAATAAAGTAAAAAAAGCGATCGAGTTTTTTGACATGATTCAGTCCTTGGACCGAATCGATTTGGCGGATGATTTAAACCGGCATGCGCAGGCGCTAGGAAAAGTGGTTCCCTGTCTCATCGAGGTGAAAATTTCTCCGGAACAAACGAAAGCGGGTCTGGAACCCGACCAACTGGAGGCTTTCTTGTCCCAACTTAAAAGCCGGGCCTCTTTGGCGATCAAGGGGCTCATGGGAATCGCTCCCTTGGGGGCAGACGGCGAATCGGCGAGGCCATTTTTCGCTAGGTTGCGCAAGCTTTTTGAGAAGGCCAAGCTCGAGATTCTTTCCATGGGGATGAGTTCGGATTTTGAAGTCGCCATCGAAGAAGGGGCGACGATGGTTCGCCTTGGAACGGCTCTTTTCGGCGCCCGTTCGTGAGGCGGCTCGTCCTGGTGGGCGGCGGAAATATGGGAGAAGCGCTCATCGCGGGTCTCGTACGTTCGGGCCATTGGAAGCCTTCACAGATTACGGTGTGTGATGTCCGCCCCGATCAGCTGGCTCAGCTTCAATTGCGGTATAAAGTGAGAGCCAGCGCGGACAACCGATGGGCGGCCCGCGATGCGGACATCCTGCTTTTGGCGGTGAAACCCCAGCACATGAAGCATGTGCTCGAGGAATTGGGGCCGGTGATTCGAAAGTCTCAATTGGTTCTTTCCATTGCCGCCGGTATTCCTTCAAGTTTCATTGAAAATTACTTGGCCAAAGGAGTCCCGGTCATTCGAATTATGCCCAATACCCCTGCTCTGGTAGGCCTAGGAATGGCCGCTCTGGCGCGAGGTGGTTCGGCCAAAGAGCCGCATGAGCGGATGGCGCGGGGCATTATGGAAACCGTAGGAGCGGTCGTGACGGTCCCAGAAGACCACATGGATGCCGTAACAGCGGTTTCGGGGTCGGGTCCCGCCTACGTTTTCTATTTGGCCGAGGCGATGTTGGGGGCTGGAATTGAGCTGGGTTTGGCGCCGCATGTGGCCGATCAGCTGGTGAGACAAACCCTTAAAGGAGCAGGAGCGCTCTTGGCTCAATCCCATGAGGAAGCTCATACCCTTCGGCAGCGTGTGACGTCCCCGGGAGGAACCACGGAAGCCGCTTTGAAAGTAATGGAAAAGGCAAAAGTACGCGCGATCTTCTCAAAGGCGCTTAGACGCGCAGCGGAAAGATCCCGGGAATTGTCCCGGCAACAACGTTAGGGGAGGGGAACGAATCCATGATCATTCGTATACGTGTGATTCCGAATGGAGATGAAAACGAAGTGGTTGGCCGCATCGGCAGCGTCGTTCGGGTCAAAGTCGTCAATCCCGAGATGAATGCGGCCGCCAATTCCGTGCTCATCGGGTATCTAGCGGAGTTTTTTGAAGTGCGTCCCAAGTCGATTCATATTATGCGCGGCGAAAAAGCGCGTGAGAAAACCGTTCAGATTATTGGCCGTTCTGAAGATGAACTCAAACGCGTCATGGACAATATTCCGTGACCCCCCTCGCCCGGTCGCCAGACGTCTGGCGACCGACCTCTCCCACGTTGGGGAGAGGTTAAGGCGACGGAGCATCGAAAAACATTTAGTTATGAACGACATGAATAAATTTCCTAAAACCCGAGCGTTCCTCTGGAAGAAAGATCGACTTCTTCTCTTGGATCAGCGCGTCTTGCCGCATCGCCTGCTTTGGAAAACCTGCCGTACGTGGTTTCAGGTGGCAAAAGGCATTCGTGATATGGTGGTTCGCGGCGCTCCAGCCATCGGCTGTGTGGCGGCTTATGGGCTGGCGCTGGCGGCCCGGGCAAAAAACCTTCATTCCCGGGAAGATCAGAAGAGATATCTTGATCAAGCTTTCGACGGGTTGTTGGAGGCCAGGCCGACGGCCGTAAACTTGCGTTGGGCGCTAGAGAGGATGCGGCAAGTTTGGACCAGCCCGACTTTAAATTCCATCACCCCGGCCGCGATGATTCGCGCGCTCGATCAAGAGGCGCTCAAAATTGAAGCCGAGGACCGCGACTCCAACCGCCGCATCGGGGAAAACGGGGTTTCTCTGCTTCCCTTTGATGCCGTCGTACTCACCCACTGCAATACGGGTTCGCTGGCCACGGCCGGACTTGGGACGGCCTTTGGGGTGATTTGGACCGCTCATCGGGGAAACAAGATCCGCAAGGTCATCGCTTCGGAAACACGCCCCTATTTGCAGGGGGCTCGGCTGACGGCGTGGGAGCTGCAGCAGGAAAAAATCCCTTTCGAGCTGATCACCGACAGTATGGCGGCGCATTTTATGAAGACCGAAAAAATTGACGCGGTGATTGTGGGGGCGGACCGCATCGCCGCCAATGGCGATACGGCCAACAAAATCGGCACTTACAGTCTGGCGGTTTTGGCGGCCCACCACGATATTCCGTTTTACGTGGCGGCGCCGTTATCTACCGTTGATTTATCCACGGCCACGGGGCGGGATATTCCCATTGAAGAGCGCTCGGCCGATGAAGTGACGCTGGTCCGGGGAAAATCGATCGCGCCCAAAAACACGATTGCCCGACATCCTGCTTTTGACGTGACCCCCGCGGATCTCATCACGGCGATTATCTCCGACAAAGGGGTATCCAAGCCCCCGTACACCGAGTCTCTAAGAATTCCGTTCGAAAGTCTCCCGGTTCTTATTTAAAATCTTAATTCATGGACTACTCGAAGACCGTTAATCTTCCGAAGACTGATTTTCCCATGAAAGCGGACCTGCCAAAGCGGGAGCCGGAGATGCTGGCGGCCTGGGAAAAGGAAAAGGTTTATGAACAGGCGCTCAAGCGCCGCGAAAGCCAGAAGGGGAAAAAGCAGTTTATCCTTCACGATGGACCGCCTTACGCCAACGGTCATCTGCACCTTGGGCATGCCCTCAACAAGGTTCTCAAAGACATGATCGTCCGCTATAAAACGATGGCCGGCTATTACGCGCCGTACGTGCCGGGTTGGGATTGCCATGGGCTGCCAATCGAACTCCAGCTTATGAAAGAGCTCAAAGTCACCGACAAACATAAGGTCGACCGGACAAAGTTTCGAGAGCAGGCCGCCGCCTTCGCCCAAAAGTTCGTCGATATTCAGCGTGAGGAGTTCAAGCGCATGGGTGTCCTGGGAGATTGGGACCACCCTTATCTGACGATGGCCGAGCCGTATAAGAAGACGATCATCAATACATTCCTTCAGTTGGAGAAAAAGGGGTATGTCTATCGCGGAAAAAAGCCCGTGTACTGGTGCACCTCCGATGAAACGGCACTCGCGGAGGCGGAGGTCGAATACGAGAATGATCCCAGTCCCTCCATTTATGTCGCCTTCCCCCTGCATGCGCCCCCCAACTTTAATGAAGATGCCGGGGGCCATGGCGATCCTGTGAAAGCGGAATTATGGACGAGCGGCTCTGTTTCTTTTGTCATCTGGACGACCACGCCCTGGACGCTGCCCGCCAATCGCGCGATTGCGATGCATCCGGATGAGGTCTATGTCCTTTTCGAGGACGAAAAAAGCAAAAAGAAATTTATCGTCGCCTCCAAGCGGTTGGAGGCTTTTGAAAAGATCACAGGCCTTTCCGGCCAAGTTCTTGATCAAACTCACGGTCACACGTTTAAGGAGGCTTTTGCTCAACACCCATGGATTCCCGATTTCAACGTGCCGGTCTTGCTCGCCGGGTTTGTCGCCATGGATGCAGGGACAGGGCTGGTTCACATCGCGCCGGGTCATGGGATGGAAGATTACCAGGTGGGGATCGCTCACGATTTGGAAGTCTATTCGCCGGTGGATGACCGGGGCCGTTTTACGGACGAGGTGCCGCCGTGGAAAGGACTGCATGTCTTTAAGGCCAATCCTTTGATCGTTGATTTCCTGAAAGAAAAAGGCGTCCTGCTTCATGCCGAAGAAATTACGCATTCGTACCCGCATTGCTGGCGCTGTCATAAACCGGTCATTTTCCGCGCGACGGAACAATGGTTCTTATCGGTTGATTATGAGGACCTTCGTGCGAGAATGCTCGGCGCCTTAAAGGACGTTACATTTTTCCCGGCGTTTGGACGCAACCGGATCACCGGAATGATCGAAAACCGGCCGGATTGGTGCCTTTCGAGGCAGCGCTTGTGGGGCACTGAAATTCCGATGTCGACTTCCTCCCCCCTTGTGGGGGAGGATCGAGGTGGGGGGATCCCCCCATCCCAGCCTTCCCCCACAGGGGGGGAAGGAGTTCGAGATCCCGACATCTTTGATGTGTGGTTTGAGTCCGGGGTTTCCTGGGCCGCCGTGCTCAAGAATCAGAAAGAATGGCCGGAACTGGCTTATCCGGCCGACATGTACCTGGAAGGCTCCGATCAGCACCGCGGCTGGTTCCAGGTGTCCTTGATCCCTTCCGTCGCGCTGGAGAACAAAGCGCCCTTTAAATCTATACTTACCCATGGATTTGTCATGGATGGCAACGGTCGTCCGATGTCCAAGTCTTTGGGGAACGTGATCGCGCCCGAAGAGATCATCAAGCAATATGGGGCCGATGTCCTGCGATTATGGGTGGCTTCCAGCGATTACGGCGGAGATGTGCGGCTTTCGCAGGAGATCCTAAAAGGATTGTCTGATAACTATCGAAAGGTGAGAAACACGCTCCGCTACCTTTTGAATAATTTGACGGATTTTGATCACACCCAGGACGCCGTCCCGTATAAGGATCTTCCGGAGATTGACCGTTGGGCGCTCCATCGTCTGCAGGAAGAAATCAGAGAGGCCCTGTCCGCCTATGACCGGTATGAATTTCACCGGATCACATCGCGTTTGCTCGTTTTTTGCGGAACGGACCTCTCCAGCTTTTATCTGGACGTTATCAAAGACCGGCTCTACTGTGACCCCGCCAACTCCGCTTCACGCCGTGCGGCTCAGACGGTGTTGCACCAGATCGCCGAGTCGCTCCTGCGACTTCTGGCGCCCATTCTTGGTTTTACCTCCGACGAGTCTTGGCGGTTTATGGGCCACGCCGACTCCATTATGATGGCCGACCTGCCGAAGGCGAATCTGTCCTATATCGATGAATCTTTGAATGAATGTTGGAAGAAATTATTTGAAATGAGAGCGGAGGCCCTTCTCAGTCTTGAAAAAGCGCGAAACCAGGGAACGATCAAAGCGACTCGGGAAGCCAAATTGACCATAGGTTTCCGAGATCAGGCTCGGTATTCTTTTTTTAAGCAATATGAGGATCGATTGCAAATATACTTTGCCGTGAGTAAGGTGGAACTTATTGCTGATTCCGTGGCGGGAGATGTTCATGCGTTTCAAGTGGATAGAGCCGATGGAATGAAATGCGCCCGGTGCTGGATTTATAAAATGGATGTGGGAGCCGTTAAAGCGTGGCCGGATATCTGTCAACGTTGTGCCGATGCCGTAGAGATATGGCAGAAAGAGAATCCATCTTTAGCTGCGGAGGTCAAACCATGAGAAGAATGACGTCTGAAGAGAAACTTTATGCGATCCGGTTTGGCGGGATTATGACGATCGCCGCCGTCGTCGTCTTGCTGGACCGATTTTCCAAAGCGTGGATCAGGCACCATTTCCAGTTAGGAGAAAGCCGGGTGGTGACGTCGTGGTTCTATCTGACCTTTGTGCAAAATACGGGAACTGCCTTCGGCCTTTTTCAGGGCAATAATCGGGCCCTCTTGATCCTGGCCTTCGGCATCTTGGCCGCGCTCCTGTATGGAGCGCGGGGGCTTTCCGAACGCGGCGGCTTCTGGGGCGCACTCGGCATCGCCTTGGTTCTTGGCGGAGCCATGGGGAACGTCATGGATCGTATTCATTACGGTCAAGTCATCGATTTTCTGGATTTTCGCTGGTGGCCGGTTTTTAATATCGCCGACTCGGCCATTACGGTGGGGACGATCAGCATTATGGTGGGCCTCTTGAGCAAGGACCGGTCCGCGACGCGCTAAATGTTCCCCATCCTCCTTCATCTTGGACCGCTGACGATTCGAACGTATGGAGCGCTGGTCGCCACGGCCTTCCTCGCCGCCCTGCAAGTGGCGCGGATGGCCGCCCATGCGCGCCGCATCGGCGAAACCTTTTTGCTCGATTTGGTTGCCATTTTGATCGTGAGCGGGCTTTTAGGCGCCCGGATACTTTATGTCTTGCTGAATTTAAGCTATTTTCGTCAGCATCCTTGGGAAAGTTTTAAAGTGTGGGAGGGGGGTCTCGTTTTTTATGGAGGGTTTCTTTTGGCGGCGCTCGTGGGGACTATTTTCATCCGGTATCGCGGATACCCGGTGGATGATGTGGCGGATTGCTTGGCTCCCGCGCTCGCGTTAGGGCAGGGAATCGGTCGTTGGGGGTGTTTTTTCGCCGGGTGCTGTTATGGAAAGCCGACCACGCTTCCGTGGGGGGTTACCTTTAAAGACGCCGCCTCCTTGGCGCCTTTGGGCGTCAGCCTGCATCCCGTTCAGATTTATGAATCCTTGGGCGATATCCTCATTGCCGGTCTCCTATGGTCTTTACTCTTGCACCGGAAAGAGTCGCGCGGTGAAATTTTCTGGCTTTATGTTCTTTTGTATGGAATTCTCCGTTTCGCGATGGAAACGCTGCGCGGCGATGACCGCGGCGCGATGATCGGGGGGCTAGCGCCCTCTCAGGTCATTGCACTGGCGGCCATTCTTATTTCTGGGAGCATTCTCTTGGTAAAAACGACTACAAAACATGATGCCCACGCTTAAAATTTCGCCGGAGCAAGACGGAAGACGGCTCGATGTAATACTGGCCCGCGCCTATCCGGATTATTCCAGAGCGTTTCTCCAGAAGTGGATCAAGGAGGGACGCGTGACTTGCAGCGGCCAGGAACTTGCCGTTCCTCATTACCGCGTAAGGGCCGGGGAGGCGATTGACGTCGTGGACTTTAAGGCCCCCTCATCCGCCCTCCGGGAACCTTCTCCCTTAAGGGAGAAGGCCACGCTTGGCCCTCTCCCTTTAGGGAGAGGGGAGGGTGAGGGATCGCCCACGATCCTTTTTGAAGATGACTCAATCCTCGTTCTGAATAAACCCGCCGGTCTTGTAGTCCACCCCGCGCCAAGCCATAAAGGGTTGACGCTCGTGGATTGGTTGGAGAACTATTTAGGGCCCAAAGTGACCGGCCTTTTTGCCGATGCTTCGCGATTGGGCGTCGTGCATCGTTTGGATAAGAACACTACCGGGGTGCTCCTGGTGGCCAAAACCGTGGTTGCTCAAAATAAGATCAGCAAACAATTTCAGGACCGGAAGGTTCATAAGACCTACGCGGCTTTCATTGAAGGAATCCCAAAAGCCAAGACGGGGATCATTTCCGCGCCGGTCGGGCGCTCTCACAATGTTCCCAGCCGGATGGCGGTTTCCAGTTCCGGCCGCCCTTCGGAGACGGCTTTTGAGGTGATAGAAATCTTTAGAAAGCCCGCCGTCGCTAAAGCTATGGCGGGCGCGCCGAAACAGAGTGGCGCGGAGGTGTCGCAAGTGCATTTGTATCCGAAGACCGGACGGACCCATCAGATTCGCGTCCATTGTGCGGCCATAGGCCACCCGATTGTCGGAGATTCCGCCTATGGGGCGAATCCCAAGTGGTCGGTGGAACACGGCATCAACCGCCCCCTGCTTCATGCCGAACGCTTGGAATTTGAGCACCCCCTCACGCATAAAAAGATCCACTTTGAAGCGCCCTGGCCTCAAGACATGAAAAAGGCGCTCACGTTGTTTCGCCATTCGATGAAGGGGGTTCTTTTGGCCGCTTCCATTTTCATCACGGCGCTTTCCGTGTATGCGGATGAATCCGAATCGGCCGGCGCGGCCGCCGGCAAGCCCAATACGACGCGGGTATCGACCAGCGGCAGGGCTTCCGGATCGCAGGTCTCCAGCTCCGTCAAAAAACTCAAAAGTGAAATGGCTTCTCTCCATGATCAGTTCAAGAGCCTTATTGAAGAGGTTTCAGCGCTGCAGGATCGCGTCTCGGGCATCCAATCGAGCCTGGATGAACTGAATGCGCCGTCGCGCCTGCACGATCTTGAAAAGGCGATATCCGATCTGAACGGCAAGGCGGTCGCCAATTCCAATGTCTCCGAAGAAACGAAAAGCCAGGTCCTTGACCTATCCAATAAAGTTAAGACACAACAAAATGTGCTGGATCAGCTGCGTGACCAAGTGGATCGTCTTCAAAGGGATCTGATTGCCGTCAAAGCTCACTCCGAGGAAGCCGCGCCGGCCCCTCCGGCGACAGAGGCCACGAAGTGACGAAGCGACTTTCTCCGCATCGCCGAGGTCTTCTGGTCGTCATTTCGGCGGGATCCGGCGCGGGGAAGAGCACCCTGTGCCGTTTGCTGCTCAAGCGCCGCAAGAACCTCGTATTTTCAATTTCGGTGACCACGCGCATGCCGCGTCCCGGGGAGCGTGAGGGAAAGGATTACTTTTTTGTCACGGAGGCGGCTTTTAAGGCCATGGTCCAAAGAAAGGAGTTGGCGGAATGGGCCAAGGTTCATGGCCAACATTCCTACGGGACGCCGCGCTCTTTTTTGGAGAAGATGCGATCGGCGGGGAAAGATGTCCTTTTGGATATCGATGTCCAGGGGGCGCTCCAAGTCAAACGCCGGTACCCTGAAGCCGTGCTCATTTTTATTACAACGCCGACTTTTAAGGATCTCGAGCGGCGCCTGCGCGACCGATCGTCGGAAACGGAAGCGCAGATCCGGCGGCGTCTGGTGGATGCGCGTCATGAGCTGACGTGCGTGGCCCATTATGACTACAATGTAGTCAACGACCGCATCCCATTCGCTTTAAAGAGACTCGAAGCGATTTTGGACGCTGAATCCCTCAAAATTTCAATGACAAAATAAGGAGAATGTACCATGGTAGACTTATTTCTTGATCCAAAGGTGCTGGACTATTCGGCCGACAAGTACGATCTCATTCTAATGACGCTGCGTTGGGCGCGGGCGATGAAGGCCAAAGGAACACCCGAACCGATGCCCGTCCTTATTGAACGCGCCTTAAAGGATATCGTGGAAAACAAGGTCACGATAGCGGAAATCATGGCGAATAAGGTGATTGTGGAAGCCCCGGCCGAAGAAGTTCCGGCGATCGTTTCCGTGGCCGGCGACGGCAAGCTTGAATTGGAAGCGGCAGCTCTGGCCGATGAAGATGGCAAGAAATCGAAGAAGAAAAAGAAAAAAGACGAGTGATCCTCTTAGGAGTGACCGGCAGTATTGCGGCCTATAAGGCCGTTGAAATTCTTCGGCTTTTCATCAAAGCCGGAGAGGACGTTCATGTGGTGATGACCCCCGCGGCCACGCGCTTTGTGGGGCCGCTCACCTTCCAGGGACTCTCCGGGCATCCCGTATTTTCCGATTCTTTAGATGCTGACGCCTATCCGATGGCCCATCTGGTTATGGCGGAAACGGCCTCGGCCGTCGTCGTCGCTCCGGCCAGCGCGGATACCTTGTCGCATCTGGGACGAGGGGGAGCTCATGATCTTGTCTCAGCCGCTGTTCTTTCGGTCCCACGAACGCCGGCCGGGAAGTTGAAGATTCCCGTCTGGATCGCGCCGGCGATGCACGAGTCGATGTGGCTTCATCCGGCGACGCAATCGAATGTAAAAACGCTGAAAGGGTACGGTTATCGATTTCTAGGCCCTGAAAAGGGCGCTTTGGGCCGGGCCGGAGACAGCGGCCAGGGCCGGATGTCGGAACCTTCCATGATCGTTGAACAGGTCCTGAAGCTTCGTGCGCGTTAGCAAAAACTTCAATCATCTGAGAGATAAAAAAGTGCTCATCACCGCGGGACCCACGCGCGAGCATTGGGATCCCGTACGGTTCCTTTCCAACGCTTCCAGCGGTCAGATGGGAATGGCTTTGGCCGTCGAGGCGGCTCGCTTCGGCGCCGAGGTGACACTCATTCTCGGGCCGACTCCCGGATCGACGCCCCGCCGCCGGAAGAATTTGCGCATTGTTCGGGTGATGGGCGCTCTCGAGATGGATGAAAAGGTCCAGGAACATCTTCCCGGGACGCAGGTTTTCGTGGGGGCGGCCGCCGTCGCCGATTACCGCCCGGGGGTTGTGCATCGGCAGAAAATTAAGGATAAGCCCGCCGTCGTTTCCCTCAAGCTTGTTCGCAACCCGGATATTATCGCGAAGGTGGCCCAAAGGGGTCCCGACCGTCCCTCGGTGGTGTTAGGATTCGCGCTTGAAACCCAAGACGTGATGGAAAACGCGGCGGATAAACTTAAGAACAAGGGCCTGGATTGGATTGTGGCCAACCGCGAGACCAATATGGGCGCGCCGGAGGGCTCGGCCACCCTGATCTCGCGCTGGGGAGAACGCATTCCCATCGGCCACATGACCAAAGAGCGCCTCGCCAAGCAGATTTGGAAAGCGCTCTTGGATCGGCCCGCGTTATGAGCGAAGTCGGTAAACTCATCACCGATGCGAAGCAATGGGTCGAGCAGGAGAAGATATGGGACGATCACATGTATGCAACGGCAAAAGATGTTCCCTCGCCCCCTGTGGGAGAGGGTGCCCGAAGGGCGGGTGAGGGGTCCCCTCATCCGGCTCCGCCACCTTCTCCCACAGGGGGAGAAGGAAAGTCCGCAGAAAAAGCGACGGCCCTTAAAGCGCTCTACGAAAAATACAAGAACTGCACCCGCTGCGCCTTAGGACCGACGCGCATCAAGATCGTCTTCGGCGTGGGAAATCCCAACTCGGAAGTTCTCTTCATTGGGGAAGGACCCGGGTATGAGGAAGACCGGCGGGGCGAGCCCTTTGTCGGCAAGTCGGGCCAGCTGCTCGATAAAATGATGGCGGCGATCGGTCTTTCGCGCCAAACCAACGCCTATATCGCCAATATCGTCAAGTGCCACCCGATGACGAATCCTCAGACCCCAGAGGCCCGCGGCAACGACCGGCCTCCGAGTCCTGAGGAAGTCGCCACCTGTTCGCCGATCCTCTTGCAGCAGATCGCCATCATGCAGCCGCGCGTCATCATGACGCTCGGGTCTCCCTCCACGAAGATGGTACTTCACACCAAAGACGCCATCACCGGTCTGCGCGGCAAGATCGTTCCGTTTGACGTGGATTACTTCTATCCGGAAATCGCGGCTATGGAAGAATTGAAGATTGATGCGCAAACCCGGGAGTCCTTAAGACATACGCAGGTCATTCCCACCTACCATCCAGCCGCCCTCCTGCGTAATCCCAACCTCAAACCTGAATCCTGGGTGGATCTCAAGCTGCTGCGGGACACTCTGGCCAAACGATAGGAGCCGACGGCCGGAGCTATAATCCAATTTCCTCGAGACCCATGTCCCAGGGGAGACAATGAACTCCCTCGATCATTTGAGGTACCTTGCCCATCAAGTTAAAAGACAGCGGCGTGACGGACTTGATGCCGCCGAGCGTTTGACAATTCGTCTTCTCAACTCATACGATCACATCCGTGAAATCGCCCAAGAAGTCATCCAAGGAACCATCCCCTCCCACCCAAGACGAAGCCCGGCGGGCCAACGTGCTCATGGAGCAAATGCTATCGAAGTTCGATGCCTTCGGCGAGTCGCTATCCGACGTTCGGGAGCGCATCAGTCGTATGGAGCCTGATCTCCATGCTGTCAAAGACGATGTCGCGCTTTTGAAATCAGCGGTTCGTACAAATAGCGAAGACATACGCTCTATTAAATCCGACGTTGCCGAAATCAAGGCCGATCTCAAAAACTACAACCAACGGCTCGAAGTGGTTGAGGCCAAGTCCTAACGCCGCTTCCCCTAAGCCGCTTCCAAAAGACAGGTTCCACCTTCCGTCAGGATGCGACCCCTTTCCGCAGTTATATACCCACGAAAAGTGTGGGGCCTTTGGCCCACGAAAAATGGTCTTTTGCTTCATTTCCGCCTTAACGGACATTTGATACGCTTCTGTTGTGTCAAAAAGTCAATTTTCATTTCGTCTATCGATGAACCGGTTAGTTTCAATTTCCGTGATTTTTATGCTCGTGCTGGATCACTCTAGCGCTTGCGCCTATGCCGTACCATATCGGCCTTCCTGCTGCGTTTCTTCTAATGAAGGCAAAGACGAGTTGCTGACCCAGCAAGCTTTGGCCGACGTCGCACTCGATGGAAGACGACTTCTATTCCGCTTTTCACATCGGATTTCTTTCGGATCTTTATTTCAAAATTATTTATGGCCTTCATGGCCAAACCAGCTAATCCCAGCCTTCGCACATGATATTCCCGCTGAGACCTTCGATTCCGGGGACTGGAAAGAACTGATGCACTTTAAATTTTCAAAGCGACCGAGCCTTCCAAGAATCCCGTCATTTCCTCAGAAGATGGGCGCGGCGATAACTCGACTCTTTTCTTCAAACAGTAAGACAAGGCGGTGGGTGATTGGTTCACTTCTTGTGGGGGGTGGGGTTTCTGTTGTGGCGGGAGTTTACCGGTATTTCCATCCCCCGCTTCAACTCCTGCAAGCGCCGCGAGACTTTTCTAGCCTCCCGTTAGATCCAGAACCAGATCCGGTACCGCCGAAAGAAGGACCTGAAATCGTTGCGGGTTACGGGGTTGAACCTCAAGAAGCCGAACATTTTATTTATCGATTTTACGGAGCCCTGACGATGGTCGAAGGAGAACTCCGTAAATCGCCGGCCTCTTCCGATCGCGATTTGGCGACCCTAAATCTCTTTTCCAGACAGGCGCATACACGCCTACGAGTGGAGCATGCTCCGCCCCAGTCTCCGTATGTATTCGTCCATATTGACCGGATTGCAGAAAACGGACGGTTTGAAAAGACGCCGGGCCTAAATATCGAGAGTTGGGATGCTCTCTTAAAGGGGGTTGAGAGCGGCGACGCCGCCTCTCGTCAACTCTTGCTTGATTGCGCAGCCGCCGTCAACGCGATGCAACGCAACTTGAATAGTCGTCTTGTCTGGCGGGCCTTAGAAGCGGCACAGGAGTCCCTTGCTCGTCGGAAAGATCCTGCCCAAGCTTCTCTCCAAGGACTTGTTGAATTGGTCAAAGAAAACGGTGTTCAAATCTTTTCGCCTGTGGGCGTCGATGCCCCCGCCGCCGGGGTTGATCCGAGACTGTATAGTCCAAAGCCCGGCTATACGACAAGCCGTCCGACGCTGTTTATTGCGGAAGATATCTTCCAGAACTTCATGGATCAAGTGGAGCATGGGCCCGAAGCGGACTACTTTTGGACGATGTGGGTCACTCTCATGATGAAAGAAAGCATTCATGCGATTGATGAAAGGAACCATATTCTCCGCTATGTGAATGTCGAGAATGCCATGAGTGATTTTTCGCATAGTTTAGGCAAACCAACTCCGGAGCGAATTCTCCAAGCCGCTCAGGATCCTGAGCTTGTACGAGCCGCGATGATCCCAGCGGCGACCCAAACCTATATAGAATGGATCGCTTATGATCCTATGGCGGACCTTCTAGAACGGCTCGGTGTCACGACGGAGATCATCAAGGAAAAAGGAAGCTCGATTCCCAATGGACGATTGAAGGGGACCCTCCGCGCCTTCTACTCGATTAAAAGCGTTCAAGAGCGATATATGCAACAAGAGCGGGTTTTGGTGATGCGCCATACGATATTCATGAACGAAACTCAGCTCATGCAGCCAAGCCCAAGTGCCGTGATCTGGGCTTATTTGGAACGACAGCGGCTTGTGAGTGGCGCACATAAACTGAGAACGCTTCAATCGGAACCCGGGGCATTTGATTTTTTGTTAGACCCGGCGCTGACAGGCGAAGCCGGTGAAAATAAGAACCCATCAAAGCAAAAAGGAAGTCTGCACAGGCAGCCCCGGTTCGATCCCGCAACCTTAACGAGCGCGTAACGTATTTCATCAACAAATAGGGGTCAACAGACCCTTTTCCGTGACCGACGTTTTTAAGCCCTTCATCCTTGCCGGTCTACAGCCGCTTTGATATCGTGAGCGCATGCCGAACAACTCTTTTGTCGAAGTGGCTTTCCCTATTCCTTTGAATAAGACCTTTCACTATCGGGCGGAGGGCGGACAGGTCGGATCGCGGGTTCTGACGCCCTTTGGGGCTAAAAAAAATTTGGTGGGCTATGTGGTGGGCCGAACCTCCGAGAAACCCACCTTTGCCACAAAAGAAGTTATTCGTTGGATAGACGCGGAACCCTTCGTTGATGAAAAGCTTCTCGAGCTCGCCCGCTGGGTTTCAGACCGGTACTTGTGCTCGCTGGGGGAAGCCTTGGCGTGCGTGGTTCCTCCGGCGCTCACAGCGCCTAAACGCCCGCTCATCGAAAAAGCCGTCATCCCGGCGGATCGTAAGCCGGGATCCATCATGATGGGTCCCCCGCTAGAGTCCGCGGGGGATGACGTAAAAGAGGGAATAACATTAACTTCCGAACAAAAACACGCCTTGGAGCCTCTTCTGGCTGCCGTTGAAGAAGCGAAGCCCCGCACTTTCCTGATCCGGGGGATTACCGATTCCGGCAAAACCGAACTTTATGTGAGAGCCATCGACCGCGTGCTGGCCTTGGGCAAGCAGGCTCTTTATTTATTGCCCGAGATTGCGCTGACGCCGCCTTTTCTCGAACGGCTGCAGGAACGTTATGGGGATCGGAGCGTGGCGCTCTGGCACAGCGGGTTGTCCGGAGGGCAGCGTTACCGTACCTGGGAGGCGGTTCGTAAAGGCGAGATCAAAGTCCTTCTCGGGGCTCGGTCGGCGGTCTTTGCGCCCTTCCCCAATTTGGGCTTAATCGTTCTCGATGAGGAGCATGAGTCCTCTTACAAACAGGAGGACCGGCCGCGGTACCATACCCGCGAAGTCGCCATTAAGCGGGCGGAACTCTCCTCTGCGGTTCTTGTGATGGGGAGTGCAACACCCAGTCTGGAATCGTATTGGAAGGCGAAACAAGGGATCTATCGGCTTTTAGAGCTGACGTCGCGGGTTGAGCAACGGTCGTTGCCGGTTGTGGAACTCATCGACAGCCGGCCGCCTCAGGCATCCCCCCATCCCAGCCTTCCCCCACAAGGGGGGAAGGGGCGTTTGCGAGGTCAAGCCTTTTTTTCTGTATTTTCCGAGCCGCTCAAGCTCGCTATCGAGCAGCGTCTGGCGCGTTGTGAACAGATCATGCTGTTCGTCAACCGCCGGGGGTTTACGCCTTTTTTACGCTGCAGCAAATGCGGGTGGGTGTCTCGTTGCGCCGCCTGCAGTACGACTCTGACCTTGCATATTGGTGAAGATCAATCCTTGCGTTACATGCAGTGCCACGCCTGTTCCAAGCGCGCGCCGGTGATCACCCAATGCCCCCAGTGCCGGAGCATGCGTCTTCATCAGTACGGGGTGGGAACTCAGAAGGTCGAAGAGGAAATCAAGAAGCTTTTTCCTTTCGTGAAAGCGGCGCGGCTGGATCGCGATATCGCGGCCCAACGGCGCATGGTTGAAAAAATCTACCGGGCTTTTTTGGGTGGGGAACTCGATATCCTCATCGGCACCCAAATGATCGCCAAAGGATTTGATTTTCCGAAGGTGACGTTGGTCGGGGTGGTCGATGCCGATGTGTCTCTGCATCTGCCGGATTTCCGTTCCGCCGAGCGCACCTTCGACCTTCTGACGCAAGTCGCCGGCCGGACGGGCCGCGGAGATTCGAAAGGCAAAGTCCTGGTGCAAACGCACCATCCGGAGCATTACGCCCTGCAGGCGGCGCGAGAACATGATTATGTGCGCTTCTATGAAACGGAGATCGAAGGGCGAAAAACCCTCAACTATCCGCCTTTTTGTCGTCTCGTGAACATCGTTTTGCGCGCCTCCAAAGAACCGGCGGCGCGGGAGATGGCGGAAAAACTAGCCGAGATTTTGGCTTCGCATTTCCCAAAGGTGGGGGTCCTCGGGCCCGCTCCGGCGCCCTACAGCCGTGTACGAAACCAATTTCGCTATCAGATTTTAATCAAGGGAACGGACGATACGCTGACTCCGTGTCTTGATTTTTTGCGCCGCCATCGCCCAACTAAGGTTTTTATGAGTGTGGATGTGGACCCGGCGGATTTACTTTGAACATTGATTTTTGGGCAAATATCCGCTACATGTTACATAGTGATGACATCCCCCAAAGGTATGAACGTGGCATGGCGTCTGGGCGTCCTTGCGGGCCTGTTGGCGGCCGCATGGATCTTATTCCCTCATTCCATTGCCGCCGTGGAAATGGCCCCGGCCTCCATGCAGGAGATTTTGAAAACGATGGGCCCTGATGCCAATGGGCTTCATCTTTCTCAAGATACGCTGCCTGATCTTTTCGCCTTGACGGCCAACCGCATCGAAGAAAACCCGTCCCTCTTTATCATCGAGCAACCTTATACCTCGGGTCGTTGGCAAGGCGGAAAGGCCGTCATCGAGTACGCGCGGGATATGTCGTACACGGTCGTAAGCGTCTATGACAAGGATGGGAATCGTCAGCGCATCTATTCCGTTCGAACTAAATTTACGGAGCTGGTCCAGCATCAGGCCGCACGGTCTGCGCCCGCAACCCAGACCCAGCGCCAAATCCAGACCCAGCGCCAAACCCAGCCGCAGCCCCAGACCCAAAACCAAACGAATCGCCCCAGTTCCCCCGCCGCGACCAGGGAAGTCGAGGTAGTGTCGCTTCCTTCTCCCAGGGCCAAAGGCGCGGAAACAGCGGTCAGTTATGAGTGGGACGAGACTAAGAGCGCTTACGTTCCGTCCGCGACGGCTGCTCCTGACGCCGTCGATCGCGATGTTGTCGTGAATCGCGATGCCTCGACTCCAGCTGAGCAAGAAACCACGCCCGCGCAAAGTGTTCCATCGGCGAAAGCGCAACATCATGAGCCGGCCGTCCCGCAGACGGTAAAGCCGAAAGCCGCTCCCGCTGACGATGAGGACGAGATCGATGAACCGGTTTCACCAAGACACAAGAAATCAGAACCGCCTCCATCCAAAATCGTGGTCGGCAATACGACCTGGGTCGAACACGTGCCGGAGGCCGCACCGAAGGTAAAGCGGCATCGAAAACACCACCGCAAGCCCAAGGTAGCCAGTCCCGTTTCTGAACCCGCGCAAGCATCAAAAACCGGACGGGTTCCAGAAGTTAATCCCGCCGCCGGTTCGAAATCAGGCTCGGAGGCCAATCCCATTCCGACCCCGAC
>Ga0206840_1039_pt1 | contig 26902 bp, 27 predicted proteins | sample Alteio_BWOrgCont_24_FD_152633 | JGI IMG/M metagenome (GOLD analysis project Ga0206840, IMG submission 152633) | Enriched cells from forest soil in Barre Woods Harvard Forest LTER site, Petersham, Massachusetts, United States -... | ecosystem: Environmental > Terrestrial > Soil > Temperate forest >... | reverse complement strand
TACTGATCTGAGTTGGAACGAGGATGGCATTCCTGAAACATGGAAGGAACATTGGTACACGCGTATGAAGGACCTGGTAGACCAATACCAACCCGATCTGCTGTACTGCGATGGGGCTATTCCTTTTGAAGAACATGGGCTGAAGATACTCGCCCACCTATACAACCAAAGCGCTGCGAAACACGGCGGCATTACACAATCGGTTTACACCAGTAAGCGTGCCGAAGATTCGCAGGTGGGCACCTGTGTTTATGATGTGGAACGCGGCGTTGTCGATTCAATATGGCCGCGCCCATGGCAGACCGATACCTGCATTGGCGACTGGCATTATAACCGCAATATGGTAGGCCATTACAAAACCCCAAAAACAGTGGTGGATATGCTGGTGGATATTGTGAGCCGTAATGGTAACCTGATGCTGAATTTCCCGCTGCCCGCAAGCGGCATGTTAGATAGTGACGAATTAAATACGCTGGACGGCATCACCAAATGGATGGCAGTAAACAACGAAGCTATTTATGCAACCCGCCCGTGGAAAATTTATGGCGAAAGTCCGGCAGTAGCTGTTCCTACAGGGACCTCTTTTAACGAAAGCAAGCGGCAAGACCTGGGTTTTAATGATATCCGTTTCACCACTAAAGGGAAAACGCTTTACACCTTTTTTATGGGCTGGCCCGAAACGGGGCAGGTAACTATCAAACCCTTGGCAGCAAATAATGCGCAGAGAACAGGAAAAATAGAGAATATAGAGTTATTAGGCTACGGCAAGGTTGATTTTACCCGGGATAGTGAAGGCTTAAAAGTGACCCTTCCGGCTCAAAAGCCTTGTGACCATGCTTATGCTTTAAAACTTTCGGGTATTGATTTGACATAGAATGAAAACACTGGTCTGCACCCAACCCTGGCATCTTGAATATCAAACGGCTGCTGAGCCTGTTTTGGCAACAAATCATACCATCATCAAAATAAAAAGGATAGGTATTTGCGGAACCGACCTGCATGCTTATGAGGGCACACAACCATACTTTGAATACCCCCGGATTTTGGGGCACGAGTTGGCTGGCGAAATTGTTGAGCCAAATAATGCCCCCGGATTTGAAACGGGCGAGGCGGTAACGATTATCCCTTACTTCAATTGCGGGGCATGCATAGCCTGCCAGTCAGGTAAACCAAATTGTTGCGTCAATTTAAAGGTATGCGGCGTGCATGTTGATGGCGGCATGAGGGAGTATTTATCTGTTCCCTCCTGGTCGCTGGTTCATAGTAATAGTTTGAGCTTTGAGGAACTTGCCCTGGTCGAGCCGCTGGCCATAGGTGCACATGGCGTAAAACGGGCGGGAATAAGTGCAGGGGAATCCGCACTCGTAATAGGCGCCGGGCCCATAGGATTGGGAACGATGGAATTTGCCCGGATAGCCGGGGCGAAGGTGATCGCAATGGATGTTAATGCATCACGTTTAGCTTTTTGTAAGGATAAGCTGAAAGTGGAATACCTGGTTAATGCACTTTCATCAAATGTATTGGAGCAGTTAAGGGATATTACAAATGGCGATATGCCAACCGTTGTGATAGATGCGACAGGAAATTTGAACGCTATCAATAATGCCTTTCAATATATGGCACATGGTGGGCGGTATGTGTTGATCGGTCTGCAAAGAGGCGATATCAGTTTTAGCCACCCTGAATTCCATAAGCGGGAGGCCACTTTAATGAGCAGCCGGAATGCTACCCGTACCGATTTTGAACTGGTAATGAACTCCTTCAAAGATGGACTTATCAACCCACTCACCTATATCACCCACCGGATAAGGTTTGACCAGGTAAAAGATGAGTTTCCTAATTGGCTTAAGCCGGAGAATGGGGTTATTAAGGCGATGGTGGAGATGGGATGACTTCCAAAACAATCCTATGCGGTAAAATAATCTTGGAGCAGAAATCGCTTTTTTTAAACATTCAAACAACAACTCTAATTACAGATTAAACCTATTAACTTTCTATCTTAAAACTCTAACTAAAAATTAATTAAAAAATTCAACAGCCTACCCGTCAATAATTTAAAACAAATCGTTACCTTAGTTCACCCCATCTGCCTTTTTCTAAATCTTACATTTAATTAAATTTATGAAGACTTTAATTGTCCTGGCAGGTGTGTTATTTTTTTGGGTATCAACGGTGGAAGCCCAGGTAATAGTTGATACCAAAACCACTACTACAGCTAAAAGCAGCACCACAACAAAAAGCGCTACAGGCAAAAGTACGGTCACAAAAACCACTACAAAAAAAACCACTTCCAAAAAAAGCAAATTCGATGCTGATAAGTCAATCGGCAAGGCAAATGATGCGGTAAACAAAACCAGCCAAACCGCTAATAACGCTACCGACATCGTAAGTAGTACTGCCAACAAAGCAAAGGACTTCGTTCACAAGATAATACCTCCGAAAAAACAAGCTACCGGTGTTGTAAGCAATACTACTGATATTACGATCAAAGGATTAACTTTTGCCGCATTGAGTAAATTGAATGACAATGTACAGGCGTGCCCCGGGGTGCAAACATCAACAATGAAATTTAGCGGTTCAAAATCAACCATAACAGTTGCTCATTCGGGCACAACGGCCGACCTGCTAAAACAAATAGAAATGCGGTCAAAGGATGTTTTTACAGATGAAAATGTTTCAGATTTTAAAGAAGGAAAAATATATATCAAACTAAAATCAAATTAATCTCTGAAATACACAATATGGGGATTACACAATTTAAAAATGAGGAAAAATGTGGAGTTGTTTGGACAACAGCCAGTTATGCAATTCATTTAAAGCTATTACCAAAAAAAATATTTACGTAGCCATAATTAAATTTAACGCATCTGCATATATAAAAATAAGAAAATACTATAATTAAAAATTAAATTCATTGATTAAAGTATTTGTAATAATAATCAAAAGTTAAATATTAAAATATAACTCATTCTATTCCAGTAAGTTAAAAAAATTTATATATTTGGTATAACATTTGCCCCCCTATAGTTTTTTGACCCCATAACTTATTATTTAATATTGACCTTAAACTCTTTGAAAATGAAATCTTTAATTCTTCTATCATCCGCTCTTTTTCTTTTTGCCCTGACGTCGAACGCGCAGACAGCTCCTGGCACTACTCCGGGCACCAATAAAGTTGATGCTTCTGTAAACAAGGCAAACAATGCTGTGGCCAGTGCAAACAACAGTGTAAACAACGCAGGGGCTACGGCCACAAATGCAGTAGGCACGGCACAAAATGCTAAAGCCCAGGTTCAGGGAACGGCCAACCAGATTGGCGGACTACTCGGTATCAAAAAGAAAACTGTAAGCTCAGTGCTGATCAAAGTTCCTGGTGCTAACCGTGCCAAGATAAAGGACCTGGTTGCTGTTGTAAAAACCTGCAATGGCGTAGACCCAAAGGATGTTGATTTTGACGATGCAGCGCAAACGATCACCGTTGGTACTTTTAAAGGAAAATTGAACGATCTGTTGGACGACCTGGAAAAGAAAACTCCAACGGTTACTGATAACAATGCTACCACATCAAAAGCTGAAAACAGCATTACAATTACCTTACAATAAACGAACAAAGCGATAACACCTTATCGGCGGAAAGGTCAATAGCACAATGCTGTTGACCTTTTTTGTTACAGATCAATCTTTATGCCCTGCTGCGGATAAATCAAGTTCAGGTGCAGATCATTTTCGGCCCCCAGTTCCTGCTTTATTTTTTCAATACTTTTTTGCGGAGGTTTTACGTGGGTCACAATAAGATTAAAACCCCGCATTGAGTCTGGACCTGTAAATTTTTCCAATTGGTGCAACTCGTTCATCAGCCATTTAGGCGTCAGATGTCCAAACAAAGCTCTATCGGGCTGTTCATCCGGGAAGGAAACCTCGATCATAATAGCCTTTAGCTTTTTCGCCCTGATCAAAGGGGCCATTGCCTGCCATAAGGTGTCGAGGTTATGGCTCTTTTCAACTTCGTCCGGTCCCGTATCGCCCAGGTATAACAGGTAGTTATCCTCACTTCTGATCAAAAAAGCAGTACTGGTAAGATTAGAATGGCTCAGCGGAAAAGCCTTAACCGTCATTTCGGTATTCGCTATTTTGGTTTCCTTTTCGGGGACCAGCGTTACATAATGATATTTCTTTAATTGCGGGGCTTCGCCCTCATCGGCAAAATTCGCCCAGCTTTTCCAGGTAAAGTAATGAGTTTTAAAAGTTTCAATACAATCAGCAAAAGCGTAAATGTTTTTGGCCGTGTCATCGGGCGAATTGATTATTAATCCCGCGAGGTGGTCAAAATGCGAATGGGATATGAGATAGCCTTTGATATATTTTTTCAATACCTGTTCAGCCGGAACATTAAAAATCTTATTTGCAACTGCTTTTTCGATACCGTAATGCAGCGTACCGGCATCCAGGCATACATAATTGTTACTGCCTTTTGGCGCAAGCATGTAAGCCGAGAGATTGCTTTCATCAATACCGCCTTTTACACCAAGCGGAACTAAACTGAAAACACTTTTTGTTTGCTGCGCGAAAGAAGGGAAGCATATCCACAAGAAAAAACCGGCAAGCAGGGTTCTATTTACAAGACGCATTTATACAGCGAATTTATAACAAAGATCGCCTGTTAAAATTAGATATACTCCCAACAAAAACAACAGCCGCCAAAAAAAATTATGTCGTGCTCATTTCTTGAGAATGGTGCTTATGCGAAATAACATACCGGCGTGTGAGACATTTGGGGCAAAAATAAGCCTTAACAGGTAGCCAGAATAAGAAAGTTTTAAAGAATGGGCCGCGTCTGACCCTGGTGTCAAGCGGTACTCTGCATCTCCAGCATTTAACAGTTGCATGAGCTTGTCTGATCGATGTATTCATAAGGCAGAATTAGGGGTTACACTTATGTTATACATCATAAAAACATAAATGTTTTGCCTTGTATATTATTTTTTTACTTCAAAGAAATGTTAAGTTTCTCCATGAGAAATTATCAAGTATTGACAGCTCTTAAACTTTGTTAGATTTTTATTTAATTTCGCGGTATGAAAACCAGCCGAATTGTTGCTAAGGCAGTTACCCGACTTTTCTTTTTGCTGTTATTGTTTGCCATTATCCCTTTGTTCCAGGTGGATAGCGCTAAGCTGAACCACTTATACTTTGTTGCCCCTCACAAATGGCTATGGGCGTTTCCGTGTATCCTGGTAGGTGCGTTTGTAACCTTATTTGTGGGTTGTACCATGCAAAAATATACCAAGCCCGACTGGAACTGGTTGCTGGTAATTAATACGGTAGTGCTGCTGGCCTACTGTGCCACATTATATATCCGGGTGTTGCACCTGGTTAGCTAGCATCCATTTCCTTTGGCGATTTTGATGGCAGTTTAGCAGAAAGTTTTTTGGGCTCATATTCGCCGCCCAGTAGTAACCCCCAGGGCTTTAGTGATTCTATCCGGTCAAATATGATCTTGAAGATCGCCATCATAGGAATAGCCAGGAACATACCGGAGAGGCCCCATATCATTTCACCCACTACGATGCCCAGGAAAGAGAGCAATGCATTAAGGCGAACCTTTGATCCGACCACGGTGGGTAACAGCACATTGGAATCGACAACATGAATGCCTATCACGCCTATAGCAACAAATAACGCCTGCTGGGGACTCCCGGTTGCGAACGTTACTAACGAACTAAGAAACAATGCCGTAAAAATGCCCACATAAGGGATGATATTGAAAAGTCCGACAATGATACCCAACAGAATAGCGTATTTAATACCGATAACCAGGAAAAGAGAGCATGCAACACAGGATACAATGAACATTTCGAGCAACAGGCCTAAAATATATTGCCTTAATATTTTTTGAATATTCTCAACTATATCGCGTACCGTAGGTGCGTTGGCTTCTCCCGAAACCTCTAAAAGGAATTTGAACAGCAACCGCCTGTAAAGTAAAACGAGCAACGTAAAAATGATGATAAATACCAAAAAAAGCATTAGCGACGATATAGCGCCGAATGTAGTACCTATAACCTCGGAACCTGAAGACATTATCTTATTAGTGGCACTATGCACATAATCCATCTGTTTTTCCATATTGATATGGAAGTACGACCCGATCCAGTTTTGCAGATCATGGATGGAATTGGAAACCTGCTTGCTCAGCATAGGCCAGTCGTTAGCCAGGTTAGATACCTGTGAGCCTATGAGGTACATTACGCCATAGATAACAGCAACCAATGAAATAATAGCAACCAGGCCCGCAGCACCACGCGGCAACCTGAGTTTCTTTTCAAAAAAAGTCGCGACAGGCAGCAGTAATATAGCGAACAGGAAGCCAAAGACCAATGGATCGAGGAAATCTTTGCCAAGAATAACCAGGTAGCCCAGGGCTAAGAGTCCAACTAATACCAGCGCCAGCTTTTCATAAAATGGCGCTACGATCTTTTTTTCTGACATGATCCGGGGGTTTTTACAGTTTTATGGATTCGGCTAATGTTGCTGAAAGATAGGTATTTATTAGAGATTAGAGAATATTGACCAGAGATTAGTTAAAAACTGGTAGCCGATTAATCACTAACCACTAACTCCAAAACCTGTTTGATGCAGGCATCCATTATTTGCTGCGGTTGTTTACTGAAATGCTGCGTTACACGGTTAGCTAAAATCACATTAAAAGATAATGCCCTGTGCCCAAGTGCGGCAGCCATGCCATAAATGCCTGCTGTTTCCATCTCCAGGTTAGTGATACGTTGCCCGCTGGAGTTAAAGCCCTGTATTGCATCTATCAGTCCTGTAATAGCTAACCTTGCCCTTACCTGCCTTCCCTGCGGGGCATAAAAGCCCGGTGCGCTGATAGTGATCCCCTGTTGAAGGCCTTGCGCCAGTTTATTCAGCAGTGGTTTATCGGCTTGGGTGATATAAGGCGAAAACTGATGGCCTGCAGGCAATACCAACTTAAAATCAGCAAGCAGTTTTTCTCGTTCCGGACTAATATTTTGCTTATAATAATGCATCAACGTATCCATTCCGAATGCGGCAGTTGATACCAGCATGCTATCTACAGGAATATCAGCCTGTACTGCCCCGGATGTACCTATGCGGATGATATCCAGGCTGCGCAAATCACTTTTCGGTAACCGTGTTTTCAAATCGATATTTACCAGGGCATCCAATTCGTTCAGTACGATATCAATATTATCAGTACCGATACCTGTTGACAGTGCTGTTAGCCTTTTATTACCGATTGTGCCGGTATGGCTTACAAACTCGCGCTTTGATTTTTTAAGTTCGATGTCATCGAAGTATTTACTTACTTCTGCTACCCGGTCGGGGTCGCCAACGGTAATTACTGTTCCGCCAATATCTTCGGGCAGCAAATTCAGGTGGTAAACACTGCCGTCAGCATTTAATATCAGGTCAGTTTCGGGTATCCTGCTCATTTTAGTAAAAGTAAATAAAGGCTTACAAAAAACCGTTTTAGATGCTATTTGTTGATAAATATTATCTACTTAATAACTAATACCATGGCAAAATATTCAGAAAAAGCAGGAGAAAAGGTTGAAGAAACTATGCACGAAATGAAAGAAGGTAAGCTCAAAAGCGGTCGCAGCGGCAAAAAAGTTACCAGCCGCAAGCAAGCTATAGCAATTGGATTATCGGAAGCTCGTAAAGAGGGCGCTAAAGTGCCGAAGAAGAAAAGTTAATTCCCGGTAAACGCATCCAAAATTTTCATCAACGTAACCGCTTCCTCAATCGGGCATGGGTTAGTCCCCTCGCCTCTAAAGTAAGCAACGATCTTTTCGATCATTGGTTGCTGGATATGCTCAGGGTGAGTGAAATTCATCGTGCTTTCTTCCAGTTCATTTTTCCAGCTTACAAAATTTCCGAAAAAGGGGAAGCTTATGCGACCTTTGGTTCCGATGATCTCACAACTATCAACCGTTTCACTTTCGGCTACATTGAAGCTCCATGAACCATTAACAACCACCTTGTTTTTAAAAACGATCTCGCCGCAAACATGGTCGTCCGCTGCGTTAGCGCCAGACTGATTTAGGGAGTAGCCGTGATACTTTTCGGGCTCGCCAAAATAATACAGCATCAGGTCGAGTTGGTGCGGGGCCAGGTCATGAAAATAACCGCCGCCCGATAATTCCGGCTGTACCCGCCAGTTGGTTTCTGAATCAGCAATAAGATCAGGCTTAATGCTCTTCCACATCCTGATCTGTACCGTGCGAACATCGCCGATGATGTTATCGGCCAATAATTGCTTTATGTGCAGGAACATGGGTAACGCCCTGCGATAATGCGCCACGGTCAATTTGCCGTTGTATTGCTTTACGGCATCAGCCATAGCCTGCGCCTCCTGTGCTGTGCGGGTTACCGGCTTTTCCACATAAACATTCAGGCCTTTTTTTAGCGCAGCTATTGCGTATTCGAGGTGAAAAGCAGGCGGTGTGGCAATAGATACAGCGTTGATTTCAGCATCATTCAAAAGTTCGTTAGCATCAGCGTACCAGCGGTCCACATGGTGGCGTAAAGCATAATCCGCAGCCTTCGCAGCATCACGGCGCATTACGGCTACCAGTTTGCTGTTGGGCACTTTATTATAAGCCTGTCCGCTTTTTTTTTCGGTGACATTTCCGCAACCGATAATGCCCCAGTTAACATCATTCATAATTTATTCCAGGATGCTTTCGATCTTATCCAATTCTTCTTTCGAAAACTCGATATTATCAAGGCATTTTAACGAATCCGCCAATTGCTCGGGCCTGCTGGCACCGATCAGTACCGAAGTCACCCGGTTGTCTTTTAGCAGCCATGCCAATGCCATTTGGGCCAATGTTTGTCCGCGTTCTTTGGCAATATCATTGAGTTTTCTTATTTGTGATACTCTTTCTTCAGTTACCTGGCTTGCCTGCAGAAAGCCGGTCGATTTAGCAGCCCTTGAATCTTCCGGGATACCATGCAGGTATTTATTAGTTAGCAATCCCTGGGCCAATGGCGAAAAGGGAATACAGCCAACGCCTTCTTTTTCTAACACATCAAGCAAACCACCTTCAACCCAACGCTCAAACATGGAATATTTTGGCTGATGAATTAAGCAGGGCGTGCCTAATCTTTTCAATATGGCTATAGCTTTGGCGGCTTCATCAGCCGGGTAGTTTGATATGCCTGCATATAATGCCTTACCCTGGCGCACGATCAGGTCGAGCGCACTCATAGTTTCCTCCAATGGTGTTTCGGGATCAGGGCGGTGATGGTAAAAAATGTCAACATACTCCAACCCCATGCGTTTCAAGCTTTGGTCAAGACTTGAAACCAGGTATTTTTTTGAACCCCAGTCTCCGTAAGGGCCATCCCACATGGTGTAGCCGGCTTTGCTGGATATGATCAGTTCATCCCGGTACTTGCCTAAATCATCTTTCAAAATACGGCCAAAGTTTTCCTCGGCCGAACCGGGCGGCGGACCGTAATTGTTGGCCAAATCAAGATGAGTAATACCGCTGTCAAATGCCAGGTGGAGAATGCTGCGGAAATTTTCCATCACATCCACACCGCCGAAGTTGTGCCAAAGGCCCAATGATACAGCGGGAAGTTTGATACCGCTACGCCCGCAACGACGGTATATCATATTTTTATAACGGTTTGGGGAAGCAAGATAGGTCATGGGTAAAGCTTTAAATGTTGAGCCCTAAAGTAAGATTTTTTGTCTGAACCAGAATTTACAGAATAAAGAATTTACAGAATCTTAATTTCTGTTCAAACCACTTCCGCCACTACAAACGTACTGCCGCCCACAAATACAAGGTCATTTTCCCCGGCATTGGTTTGAGCAGCCTTAAACGCGTCTTTTACTGACGGATAATTCCTGCCTATCAAACCAAAATTCGCTGCCTGCTGTTTTAAACTATCGGCGTCTAATCCTCTTGGAATATTAGGTTTGCAGAAATAGTAAATAGCTTTTGGGGGAAGAAGCGCCAGTATTTTGCTGATATCTTTATCATTGACTACACCCATTACAAAATGCAGTTTTTGGTATGATACATTTTTGATATTCTTCAAAACCTCGGCAATGCCCTCGGGATTATGCCCGGTATCGCAAATGGTTAACGGATGGTGGCCCAATACTTCCCAGCGACCATGTAAACCAGTTAGTTTTTTTACTTGTTTAAGAGCCGTTTTAATATGTTCGTCAGTAATAACAAAGCCCTGTTTCCGCAATTCCTCAACAGCCGATAGCACTGCCTTAACATTTTTAAGCTGATAAGTCCCGGGTAAATCAAGTCTTAAGTCTTGAGTCTTAAGTCCTAAGTCCTTTTTGATTATTTGAAAATCAACATATTCTTGTCCGACTTCAGACTTCAGACTTCGGACTTCGGACTTCAAAACCTCCCATTCTTCTGAAGCAAAACTGATGGTCGCACGCTCTACTTTCGCTTTATTGATAAAAACATCTGCCACTTCGGGCTGATATTCACCAATAACAACCGGGATACCCGGCTTAATTACACCAGCCTTTTCGCCTGCTATCAACTGCTTGGTGTTTCCCAGCATATTCATGTGGTCCCAGCCGATATTGGTGATCACAGACAAAAGCGGGGTAATGATGTTGGTTGAATCAAGCCTGCCACCTAAACCAACTTCAATAACTGCTATGTTTACCTCTTCTTTCACGAAAGCATCAAAGGCCATTGCTACTGTCATTTCAAAAAAAGATGGCTTTATGTCTTCAAAATCTGACTGGTGTTTTTCTACAAAATCAATCACATGCTGCTCGTTTATCATTTCGCCATTAATGCGGATACGCTCCCTGAAATCCTTCAAATGCGGTGAAGTATACAACCCGGTTTTGTAGCCTGCTGTTTGTGATATTGCCGCCAGCATGTGCGAAGTTGAACCTTTACCGTTTGTACCTGCTATATGAACGCTTTTAAATTGAGTTTGAGGATTATCCAGCCGTTTGCACAATTCGATAGTATTTGTCAGGTCCTTCTTAAAAGCAGAGGGCCCATCCCGGGTAAACATGGGAAGTTGGCTGTAGAGGTAATCGAGGGCGGTTTGATAGTCCATTATTCAATTGGCAGTTTGCGGTGGGCAGTTGCCAGTAACATAGGCACAAAACTATACAATTTAGCGGTGCATACTGCGAATCACTTCACTTTAAAAATAAACGTCATGTTTCCTGCTTGTACATCAGGGGCGTCTTCGGATGCGTTAAATTTGGCTGTTTTTGCTTTATTTTCGCACTGTGTAAAAAGATTGTAGTCTGTAATTGTGGTTCCTTTAGCGCCCGCATGCGCAGATATCACATTGCCCTGTTTATCCACCTGGATTTCTACAACGATTAAACCCGCAATGCGGTTGCTGCCCTCAACTGACGGTTTGTAAACATAGGAACGATTTCTTAGCGCCAATCCTCCATTGCCTGATCCGGTGCCGGTGTAGTTATTTGACAGGTTCGATCCGTTCGGGCTGCCCTGGTTACCCGGTGTGCCGGTAGTACCATCGCCCTCGCCTGTTCCGCCATTGCTTTTGCCCTTGTATAAAGCGTTTTGATTAAGCGTTGGCTTGGCCGGTCTTGTCGGCTGCTCAGTTGATACTGTTTTGGTGGTTGCCTTTTTAGCATTATTTACTTCCGGCGCATCCTCGGTATTTTGGGTGACTACTTTTTTATCGCTTTGTTCAGTAACCGTTTTTTGCGGCGTGGGCTGTGCAGGCGTTACTTTAGTAGGCCTGGTATGATTGGGGTGCTCGGCTTTTGAAGGCTCTTCGGTACTCATATAATCTGTACCCATGCCTTCGGGACTAGTACCATAGTTAACTAGGATACCACCGGTACCCAACTCCGGCGGGGGCGGGTTTGATATGACGATAAAATAACACAACGCGATCAGCAGGGCCATAATAATGCCCGTCGCCAAAAATGCTTTGGGGTAATTATTTTCTTCCTGTTGCTGATAATCCATTCCTTTTAGTTTGCAGTTTTGAGTTTGCAGTTTGCAGTCAGACTATTTCATTATGGAAACTGCCAACTGCCCAGTGCAAACTGCCAACTAACTCTTAGGTTCCGTTGCCAGAACCATTTTCATATTTAATTTCTGCGATATATCCATTACTTCTACAACATCCTGGATAGGCACCGTACGATCTACAGCCAAAACTATAGTTATCTCTGTTCCCGGCTTTTTAAAGGCCATTAAAGCGGTCTGCATATCTTCTATCTTCACCGGCTTATTGTTAATCGTATATTTCTTATCCTGGCTGATGGAAACCGAAACAGTTTGTTTAGATACCGCCTGCCCTGACGACGATTTAGGTAATAACAATTTGATCACATTCGGGTTTGTAATTGCCGAAGCGATCAGGAAAAAAAGCAGCAGGAAGAACATGATGTCGTTCATCGCCGAGGTCTGCATCTCAGCCGGTATGCGGCCGTGTCTTTTTCTCAGGTTCATTTGCTCGGTTCCTCTAACAAATCGATAAACTCAATAGCATCGGTTTCCAATTTCAATATTACCTTATCAACCATCATATTCAAAATATGATAGCAAACGTAAGCAACCATACCCACCAGCAGCCCCGCTGCCGAGGTCACCATCTTCACATATAAGCCCCCGGATATGGCGCCCATACTGATGTTATCTGTTTTAGAAATTTCATAAAATATCTTAATAACGCCGTAAATGGTTCCCAAAAAGCCAAACATGGGGGCTATACCGGCTATTATGCCTAATATATTGATGTTTTTTTCCAGTTTGGATACTTCCAGCTTACCTATGTTTTCAATGGCGCCTTCAATATCCTTAATAGGCCGGCCAATGCGAAGCAGGCCTTTTTGCAGCATGCGGCCAAGGGGTGTATTGCTGTTTCGGCAAATGGCAATGGCTGAGTCAAGCTTACCCGTCAAAATACTGGTGCGTACCTGGCTCATCAGGTTCGATTCATCTTTAGCGGCTTTGCGAATGGTGAAATACCGTTCAAAAAATATCACCAGCCCCAGCACCGCTAAAATCCCGATGGGTATCATTATCCCGCCACCTTTGATCAGGAGGTCGCCGAACCGCAGATCTTCCTGCGCGGCTACCTGTGGAAGGTGTTTAGAGGTATCGGCCAGCAGTTTATGGGCCGTATCGGTTATTTGCGCTAATAGCATCATTTTTGTGGAATATATCGTTGTAAATAAATATCTTTTGCTTTGATCCCTGTAGCCTTCATAATACTATCCTTTGCATTAACTGCATTTTCTTCAGTAAAGAAGGTACCGAGTGTGATCTTATATAGCTTGCCTGTAGCATGTTTAAGTACCCTTGGGCGCAGGCCCATTTTCTGATATTTTTGCAACTGGGAATTAACTGCACTCTCTGTTGGGAAAGCTCCGCCCAGCAAATCATAATGTACTACAGCAAACGTATCTATCGTGGGGTTAATTGTTTGAGCAGGTGCCAAACTTTTAGCTGATGTATCCTTTTTAGATACCGTATCCGCTTTTCCGGCAACGGGAAGGGTCTTTACTATTATAGTGGTATCCTCCTTGGCGTTTGCACTAAACCACCCGGGATTATACTGATATGCTATGCCAAAAATAAGCAATACAATAATTACAACCAGCAATATAACTATCCAGATGCTTTTGGCCCGGTTAACAGGCTCCTCCTCAACATAAACAGGTGGCGGAACAAAGGTTTTTGTGGTCGAAAAAGTTACTTCGGGTGGTGCTTCTTCTACAGTTTCTTCAACCGGGGATGGTATTACAACGCCGGGGTCTTTTTCAATAACCGGGGGTGGTATTGGTTTATATTCTTCAGCCGGTGCAGGTTTTATTGCATGAGGCCCTACATTTACGGGGGCATCGTCAACTACAACAGCCTTTCCACCTCCCTTGTGGTTTTTAACCGGCGAAAAACCATAGAAGGATGGGTCATTTTCCTCAAATTTTTTGTTTGGTTTGAAAGTCAATGCCGAATATTCATAATGCAGCTTACCCAACCCGGCAATATCTGCATGCTGTTCAGATGCCCGTTGTTTAAGACCGGATGTATACTTTTCTATAAAGTATTTAGCTGACGCAGGCGAAATATTTTTCTTTTTCGATATATAAGTGGCGAGTCCATCGTCATCCCGGGGGTCGGGATCGAAAACTATCTCGTGCCTTGGCGGATAGAATTTCTTTTCGTTCTCATTGTAATAACCTGCTATCCTTTTTTGGGCAAAATATCCTACCCCCGGCACATTTACTTCGCCCTGCAAGCCTAATAATTCATTTATGTAAATGGCTAAATCCATCTAATTGCTTATAAACCAGGTATCATCCCTCATTAAAAATGAAACCCTACACCGCCAAATATATTAAATCCGTAGTTAGGATAATATAACCACACCTGGTTTGTTGTATTTAAAATGTTATTCACCTGCCCAAATATCGAGAACCTGTCATTCAATTTATATTCTACGCCGCCGCTCAGGTCAGCAAAGCCTTTGATAGTAATTATATTCTCCACCGGAGGATCTGTAAGCAGCGCAGGCGCGGTAAATGTTCTATCGAACGTGCTGCCGCGATATAATAAGGTGGCATTAATGCTCAATTGATCGGTGATATGGATCACCGTACCCGCTGTCAGCTTAAATTTAGGCAGGTTCCAGGGTTCAGTCTGGGTAGCCATTACATAATCCCTGAATTCAACACGGCCGAACAGATCAAAGTCATCAGAGGCCTTAAAATCAAGCTCCCCGTTAAAGCCGGTGATGCGTGAATTTCCGCCATCATAGATCACCTGGAAGGTATTGTTGATGTCGGTAGTATTAAAATTGCTTACAAACATGGCCAGGTTTTTTACGCTGTTGCGGAATATATCCGCTTTAAAACCCAGCCCCGGCGCCAGCATTCCCTTTAGCCCAATGGTTAGGTCAAGTCTGTCAACCGAATTGATTAGATTAATATTCTGACCTATAAAAGGGTTTTCATCGGCAAAATCGCGCAGGGAGGCTTTATCCACATCACCTTTTACTTCGGCAAACAGGCGCAGGTATTTTGGTATTACCTGCAACTCCGCTTTAACTGCCGGGAAAATGTATGGACTGGAAAATTGCCCAAATTCCCTTACGAGGTTAAGCCCTGCATCTATCTTATAAAAATCGCCCTGGAACTTCAGGTAAGGGTTTAGCCTCAGGAGACTATTATTGTAGGAATACAGACTGTCATTTTGTGTGCTCAGATCAAGTGAAGCATTCAGACCGGCATAAAACTGGTCAATCGTCTCATTTAAAAACCCTGTGAGTACCAGGTTATTTTCTTTGGCCTGGAATGCATCGTTCCACAGGTAGCCATTCAATTTTACAGCGTAGGTAAATTCATTCGTTGTATCCTTAAACCTTTTGGTTATCTCTCCTTCGCCGCTCAGCGTACTAAAATGCTGTGCCGCCGGATTAAATGTCCCCGGAGGGTTTGCAGGATCGAAACCATACAAATAAGTGCCCAGCCTGTTGTAACCTATCTGGCCAAAAAAAGCATTATCATCTGTGGTTGTACGGCCAAACACACCTACCTCATCTTTTATCTCGTTTTGTTTGTTGATACTGGTACTGCTTTGGGCCAGGTGTTTAGCAAATACGCCATATTGAAACTGCTCATCTTTGCCATTTGCTATATATGCCTCACCGTAAGTGGTTTTATAATTGCCCAGACCTAACTTCACATAATTATTTGAGGGCACAGAATCAACCTCCGGTGGCATTTTCATGGCTTCCAACTGGTGTATATCGGTGTTCCTTTCCAGGCGCTTATCTAATGTGACATAAGTTAATGGCGCCTTGAACGGAGTTTTATCCGACAAATCGGGATTGATACGGATCTTTACAGCATCGGCCAACACCGGCTTATAAGCTGTGGTCACTATGATCTCTTCCGTTAAGTTATCAGGATTATTCTGATCGTTTTTATTTGCACCGGCCTTTTTGGTGGTATCCGTTGCAGCTGTAGCTGCGGGTTTTTTAACCTCCTTTTTAGCCGGTGCCTTCTTCTTATCCTTTTTATTCTGCGCGTTAACCGGAACTAAGTAACATACTATTACTAAGGTAAGCAGCGCGTATATGTATTTGAATTTCATCTGTCTGTTCTCTTATGCTTAATTGTCCTTAGTTGTATCCTGTTTGGTATTTCCTGTAGTATCTGTTACAGGTTTCTGCTGGTTGCCCTGCCTGCGTTTGCCGCCAGGGCTCAACTGATCGAGCTTCTGTTTTGCAACCGGCAATATATCATCAGTGGTTTTGCTGTAGTTTTCAATGATACTTTGCAGGGTAGCTTTTGCCTGGAAATCATCTTTCAGCGCCACATAATCGTCGGACAATAAAATGAAAGTTTTTGCAACCCAATAATCATAGTTCGGCAAATCTTTCACCAGGTCGAAGCAAGTTTTTTGCGATGCCTTGTACCTGCCCCTCATATATTCGATATTGGCGATATTGTATTTGGCTTCGGCGGCATCAATGGTTTTGGTGTTAGCTACAGTATAACCGAATTCCTTTATCGCTGAAGTGGTATCGCCCCTTTGCAGGTAAGCTTTACCTGCATACAAACCTGTTTTAAACTTGTCCTGCTGCGACGATTTTTCGTAGTCGCGTACCAGCCCTACGTATTTTAATACATCATCAGGTGCCTTCATCTGCGAATAGCAAAGCAACAGGTTGTTGATGGCAAATTCGTAGTCTTCTTTGTATTCAGAGTTGGTTTCCAGTTTCTTCAGGTACACAACAGCATCATTGTACCTCTTTTGGGCAATGTATAGTTTAGCCATACTGATAAGCGACTTTTCGGTGTAAGCGCTTGTCCAGTCGTTAAGTATAACGTTATAATCGGCTACTGCATCGTTTGGTTTACCCAGGGCAACCAAACTTTCAGCACGTATAAACCTTGCCTGTTTATCATAGATAGGTTTGTTTGGAAATTTATCAAAATAGGCGCCCACCGCCTGCACTGTTCCGGCGGCATCGCCCCGCAGGTAAAGACTGTTGGCGGCGTTGAACATAATATCTTCCTGCTGTGATGCTGTGAAATTCCCTATCGGTGTGGTAGCCGCGTAGGCAATAAAGGTTTGTGCATCGCCCTTATCGGTATATATTTTTTGTATCTGCTTTAAAGCTTGCTTGGCCTCATCACTCGAAGGGTAGTCACTTATAACCTTTTTGAATGATACTATGGCGAGGTCATCATTGCCCGCATTATAATCTATCAGGCCCATCGTAACTAACGCGCGGGGTATATAACTGCTATGCGGATATTTTTGTATCATGGATAACAGGTCGGCTTTGGCCGTAGTTCCATCGTTCTTCAGGAAATAGGTATAAGCTATTTCGAACGAGGCATCATCCGCATAATCCGAATTTGGGAACTGGTTTAAAACATCGGTTAATGTGCTGATCTTGGTGTCAGGTGAGCCCTCCAGGCCCTGTATCATACCGCGTTGGAATAAGGCATAATCCTCGCCTTTGCTATGCTGCGCTATGATCCGATCGTAATATTCCCGTGCCTGCGCATAGCTTTTCAATACAAAATAGCTGTCGGCCAACCGGGTTACAGCATCGTTGATGGTATTCTTATCCGTTTCGCCGCCATGCAGGAATTTCTCAAAATAAGTGGCTGCCTTTTTATACTGTTCGCCATAAAAAGCGGCGTAGCCTAACCCGTAATTGGCATAATTATATATCGGCAGGTCGCTGGCGCCATCCATATCCAGGAAACGCTCAAAATTTTGAACCGACTCGCCATATTTCCTTACTTCGTACATCGATTCAGCCATCCAATAAACCGTTAGCGCCTGCACCTTTTTATCCATCGGGTATCTTAACGAACGCAGGAATATACCTATGGCATTCTCAAAAGCACGCTCGTTATAAAATTCGAGCCCGCGATAGTAAGTAACTTTTTGATAGGCCGTCCGGGCGCTTGCCGATTTATTAGGTATCGGCTCCAGTATATCAACTGCCTCTTTGTAATTGTGCGAATTAAGCAACTCCTCACCAAGCAGGGTCTTCATCTCATCATTTCGCGGCGATTGCGGGTAGTTTTTCAGGTAAAGCCTGGTGGCATCCAGTGCCTGGGTGTTAAAATCAAGTTCATAGGATAATTTGGCATATTCATACAAGGCATCCTGCTGTAGTTGCGGGTCAAAAGTCATTTTTGAGGCCACTAAATAGGCATTGCGTGCGCTCTGTTTGTTGTTTATCTTCAAAAACACATTGCCCAGTGTGTAATTGCCGTTCTGGCTGTACACATCGTTCTGGTCAACCAGTTTTACCAGTTCCTGTGCAGCTTTAGGGTAATTGCCCATCTTATAATTGGCATATCCCATCTGGTAGCTGTCCTGTGTATTTTCCGTCTTACCACGGTCTTCCTGCTCAAAACGGTTATAGTAAGCTACCGAATTTTTATAATCGGCATTGGCAAAATACGATGCCCCGATGATCCGCAGCATTTCAGTTTCGTGCTGCTGGTGCGTAGTTTTCAAGATGGGGACTGCATAGCTGATCACATCATTATACCGCCTGTCCAAAAAATAAACAGCGGTGATGTAATAAGGATAGCTATTCTGGTATTTTTTAGTGTTTTTAATCCGTTCAAAATTCACCAGCGCCAGGTGATAATCCTTATTCAGGTATGCGATATAAGCGAAATAATAGGTAGCATCAATGGTAAAAGGCGATTCCGTATTTTTAACTTCGCTGAATAGCAATTGGGCTTTCGTATAATCGTTTGTTGCAAAATAGGCATAACCCTTGCGAAATTTGTATTCTACATTCTCGTTGCCGTTAAGCTCACCGGCCGAAACCTTATCAAACCATTTTAATGCATCGGTATACTTTTGCTGTTTGAAATAATATTTACCTATCTCAAAATACGCCAGTTTGGTTAGCGGGTTTTCAGGATGGTCCTTGGAAAATTTCAGGATGAGACTTTCGGCATCATCATTCCCAAGCTGCAGCGCACAAAAAGCCTCATAATATTGCGCGTTTTCCTGCACCATCGAAAGGTCAGACTCAAATTTTGGCTGTGTTGTGGTTTCCAGCCGCGATGTTTCCACCAACCGGAATTGCTCCGAAGCAGCAACATACTTACCTTTATTCATCAGGTCGGTAGCGGTATGGTAGGTGCGGTAAACGTCGTAGGATGGGTCCTGCTGTGCGCTTGCGGTAAGGATAAAAAACAGGGGAATTAAAAGAGCTGTATATTTGAAATTAGTCATAAGCGCGAGATACAATTATGCGAAAGTAGTTATATCACAAAAATGCAATCCACACAAGTAATTCACAAATGTGAATAACACATTTTAATTAGTCAACGCATGTTTTTTAGGCATGTTATTGGTGTGGAAAACTTTATGGGGACCTAAACCACGATTTGCCGAATTTAAGAATCGTTAGATTTTTTGAAGTAAACAGGGGGCGTTCATTATTGTTTTTAAATTGTGCTATTTCTTAAATCCTATTCTTTCCTTTCATCCCACTTTCTTTGGGCAGCCTTCTCATCGAGTAAATTTTCCATAGCATCATAAATGTGATTTAGCTGTGCGTCGTGCTCGTCTATTCTTTCTTTTATTTCCTGTAATTGTTCTTGCACATCCATTTGCTGCAAAGCAAGCCGCCTTATGGCGACAAAGGCCCGCATAATTGCTATGTTCATATTTATAGCGGTATTGCTGTTTAGTATGCCGCTTAACATAGCTACGCCCTGTTCGGTAAATGCGTAGGGCAAGTATTTTCCCGCCCGGTTTTTTGGTAAATCCATCGTCACAATTTGTGATGATGGATTACCTGATGGATATGTGGTCACAGTTTGTGATGATAAGTTCTTCCATTCAAGAGCTGACAATTGAAACATAAAATCAGGGGGAAAGCGTTTTATGCTCCGCTTAACTGCCTGATTAAGCACACGTGTTTCCACCTCATAAAGGGCAGCCAAATCCATATCCAGCATTACTCGTTCGCCCCGTATTTCGTAAATTCTGTTTTAGATACTTTGAATGGCTATCATTTAAAATAAATAAGGTTCATTTTGAAGAAGCAGTATAAAACATATAATAGTTTATTTGCAAATTCGTTGAAAACCAATGTATAGGTACAAGCCTTTTATTTTAATTCCTTGTATTTTAGTTTACTGCTGTTTTGGGGCTATCCAAAAAGCAGGCGCGCCTATTGCCCTGCATGATGAAAAACTAACCTTCAGTCCGCACGAATTTTATATTGCTGACGTAACTGACGACCGTGCAGATAAAAGCGCTGTTGCCCTATTGATTTACAAAGACGAAGCAAACTCTTACATAACCCGGCCTTCTGATCTTAAAGACGGTGCAGCCATAGCTATCAAACAATTCATCAGCCACAACCTTAACCAAAACTCATCGCTTAGGCCGGTAGTTATTTCTATAAAGAGTTTCAAACTGGAAGAAACTAGCTTACCGGGCGGAAAGGTAAACGGGCACTTAAGTATTGATTTTTCATTCGGACTGCAAAAAGATTATGGAACGCTGCACCTTGCAGATTATAAAGGCGGGACACGCTATACACGGTCCGATGGGCAAAGCGATATTGCAGAACCGATTCTAAGGCAGGGAATAAAAACTGCCTTAACATGGTTTAATAAATGGATAAATACTAATGCAGATAGCGATCCCCGGCTTGCAAAATCGGTAAAAGTTAAATTGTCTGATTATACTGAAAAACCTGAAGGCGATACGATCTATTACGCGGCAAATCGCCCGCTTAGCTGGGGCGATTTCCAGGAGAAACCGGGGTTTGGCAGTTTTGAAGCGGAAGTGTTTACCAGTGTGGGATATACCGAGCAGGCAACAGATGAGAAAGGTGTTATCAATCTTAATATCGCCCTAAAAGTCGATTTGGCTAAAAGCGATTGCTGGGTACGCGACCGCAGTAAGGATGACTATGCATTAAACCACGAGCAACGGCATTTTGATATTGCAAAAATCGTCGGTGAACATTTTAAACAAAAAATTGCTGCCATGAAACTGCCACCCGATAATTATGACGGCGAAATTAATGTAGAGTATTTGGAAACGCTGCGCGAACTGCACCGCATGCAAACACAATACGACAGCGAAACACATCACGGAGCAAACCATACGGCACAGGAAGAATGGAACGGGAAGATAGACAAGGAATTAAAAGCGCTGGGCGTTAAAAAATAGCTAAGGCATTTGCGACAACGACAATATGTTTCCGTCGGGATCCCTAAACCAGGCTACTTTTGAGTTGTTGGGCGAGGTCCATATGCGCAAATCGTCTTGTTGCAGAAAATCGTACTTTTCAAAAACAACACCTTTTTCATTCAGCGAACGGATCTCAGCTTCAATATTTTTAACGTTCCAGCCCAAAACGGTAAATCCGTGTGGTATAAGCTCCCTGACGGCAGCTATTCTTAATAATGTACCACCCGAATCAAATTCGATCCCGTAGCCATCTTCACCTAAAAATTTCAACCCCAATGTATCTTGGTAAAATGCCCTGGCCTCTTTTGGCTTCACAGTAGGCACAAATGTTTTTAGCGTTTCGTTTACAAGCATATTATTTAAAGTCTTATCTTGTAAAAGTACAGCCGGTCAGCTTGAAAAAGTTGTAAAATATAACTGAATTGATTTTTTATGAAATTGATCCGAAGCCCCTATCGCACTGATTTTTATATGTGGCACGGCATATCGGCCCTTTTCTTTTCTTCTTATGTTACTGATGTACACAGCCATAATACCCTGCAAATATTTGTCGATCTGCACGATAACTTTAAATGTAAAATAGGGAACGGCAAATGGGAAAGCTATAAGAGCCTGGTCATAAAAGAAAATGTTATGCACCAGTTGGACACCAATGGCAGCACCCAATTACTTATTTATCTTGATAAAGATACCCATGCGGCTAAAAAACTCAAAACAAAATACCTCGGTCAGCAAGATATTTTCGTGCCGGATGTCAATATTTTAACAGGAATTGAACCGGATGTATTGCAGCAAACCTTGCTGGAACCAGATGCACAGAAAATGCTGAACATTGTGAACCGGGTGATAGAAATACTTTGCGGCTCTCAAATTTTAAAAAGCGATAAGAGGATCAGCAAAGCCCGTCAACTGCTGGCCGAAAAACATCCGTCGGAACTTTCTGTAAAAAACATCGCTGATGAAGTTTGCCTGTCCGAAAGCAGGGTGCGCGCACTTTTTAAAGCGGAGACGGGTATACCGCTGTATAACTACATTATCTGGGCCCGCATCAGGTATGCCGTAAATAAAATCATCAACGGTTATTCAGTAAACGAAGCTGCCCTGGAGGCTGGCTTTACAGATAGCAGCCACTTTCATAAAATGATGGTTAAAATGTTCGGAATAAATCCTTCGTATATTTTTAAAAACAATAAGTCATTCCATATACTTCTATGTGACACCATCCCATTAAAATTTGAAACAAGCGTTTACAATAAATATGGCGAAGTGGAAAATATTTACCGTTAAAATAAACATCATCTAATAATGCCAGATCTGTATCAACGACTAATAGATTTTAATAAAGGCCGCCTGCCGGATATGCTCAAACTAAAATATGAGGGCATGTCCGAAGATATTTTCCGTTTCTACAGGGGCACCTGCCATTTGTTTTATGAAGATCTGAGCAAAGTGAACGATTTCCCCGCCTCGCCTGTAAGCTGGACATGCGGCGACCTCCATCTTGAAAATTTTGGCAGTTATAAGGGTGATAACCGCCTGGTCTATTTTGATCTGAATGATTTTGACGAAGCTATATTGATGCCATGCCTGTGGGAGATATCACGAATGGTAACCAGCATATTCCTCGGTTTTGAGAACCTCGATATTGAGGATAAGAAAGCCATCAATATGGCGCAACAATTTGTACGAAATTATTCAGCAAAGCTGGCCACCGGAAAAGCCATCAGTATTGACCCGCGAACTGCAAAGGGTATCGTTTGCGATTTTTTGACCAAAGTGGGGAGCCGAAAGCAAAAAGAATTGCTAAAAAAGCGCGCGATCCTAAAAAAACACAAGCTGCAGCTCTCGCTTGAACATGAAAAACAATTTGGGCTTAAAAAACCATTACGTAAAGAATTATCGGCCCATATTAACGAATGGATAAAAACCAGCAGCGACGGCCCTTATAATTACACGGTGATGGATTGTGTTTTCAGGATGGCCGGCACTGGCAGTGTTGGTGTAAAACGATACCTGTTCCTGTTAAAGAGCCTGAATACCAAAAATAAATACCTGCTGCTTGACATGAAGCAGGCCATGCCATCGTCATTACAACCGTATGTAACCATAAAACAACCCCTTTGGGAAACCGAGGCTGATAGGGTGATACATGTACAGCAACGCATGCAGGATGTTTCACCGGCGCTACTGGGAACAACAATTTTTAAGGGGGACAGTTATGTGCTGCAACAAATGCAGCCAACCGAGGACAGTATTGATTTTGATGCAATAAAAAACAATTACCGCGATATTTACCAGGTGATAGACGATATGGCGCTGCTTACTGCGTCGTCGCAATTAAGATCTACAGGAAGACAGGGTTCTGCTATTGCGGATAAACTGATTGCATTTGGACAAAGCACACTTTGGCAGGAAAAGCTGCTTGATTACGCAGAAAAATATGCAACACAAGTAAAAAAGGACTACCAGGAATACATGAAATTATACAAGGAAGGAAAATTTAACTGATTATTATTATTTATATCCGGGTATCTTAAGCAGCAGTCAGGTGTGATGCCACCTTTTCGAGCAGATCACTTATGTTGAAGGGCTTTGCCAAAAAATCATCCGGCGCACCTATATTCAATGAAATACGGTCGGATACATGGTGGCTTGCCGAAACCAATATCACAGGGATATCCTTTGTTTCTATACGGGTTTTCATCTCCCGGCACAATTCGCGCCCGTCGGCGTTCCCCAGCATTACGTCGAGCAATACCAGGTCGGGATGACTTTCACTCATCTTTTCAAATAATAAATTACCGTCGGTAAGGGTAGCTACTTCGTAACCAAAATCCTCAAGTATCAGCTTCATTACTTCTAAAATGTCTTCATTATCGTCAACCGCTAATATCCGTTGCATCATCATTTTATCTTATTGCTATCTATTGTGTTTATACCACACAATTATTATACCACATACTCCCATAAAAGTTTTAAGGCACTGAAAGATAGGCTTTCACAGCAGGATATGTTTTATTAAACACAAGTGATCCAAAAAAATAATAAATCTTTAGTTCAGTATTCTCTACAGACGCAGCTAATACTGTCCGGATATTATATCAGGTTGTGACGATATAGTAAGCTTTCCGGCATTTGGCGCAGAAAAATTTTCTTATAGGCAAGAAATACAGGAAAGTTTTTACAAACCAGGCACGGTGCAGCTGAAAGTGAAACGAAGATCCGCATTTGGGGCAATAGTGAATTCGTTCAGGTTTGGTTTCGGTCGTCAATTTTAAATCGATATCCTGCGTTTAAAAATTGGATTGAACAATCCAAAAATAATAAAATTATCGGTTCTGCAAATTTTGCCCCATTGGTCACACAAAATCAACCAACGGTTAGTTCCAAACATAGTGCTTTTTTTTGCACTTATAGCAATAGAATCTTCTAACCGGGGTCCAACTCAGCAGTTTTTTGAACAGGAAGCCGCGTCGAACCCTGAAGGCCAGTTCGACTTTGCACTTAGGGCAAAGCGGCAATTTTCGGGATGTTTTTTCAGCGTCTTCTTTATAATTTACAATCGTTACCATTCCCAATACAATTAGGGGATATTGTATTTACCCTATTTTTCAACAAAAATAAAATTATAGATATAATTTGACCCGGTGGATCTATTATCAAATTGTTAAGCCATTTTTATGTTGACAGTACAATAAAGCAAAATTTACATTATTCATCCTTAACAAATAAGGTTATTTACCTTATCAATTAGCTCAAACAGGTCGAAGGGTTTATTGATAACAGCATCACAGCCATAAGCCAATATCTCAGCAGTGTGGTTGATATAGGCCGAAAAAATTATTACGGGAACGTTGTTGAACTTTGGGTGCGATTTTATTTGTCTGCATATTTCTCCGCCATTAGCCCCGGAAACGCGAAAATCCAGCAATACAAGGTCGGGGCTAAATTCTTCCATTAACTCCATGCAACGGTCACTTTCGGAGATGCTTTTCACCTCGAATTGAGCATAGGATAAAACTTCATGAACAATTTCCAGTATATCCTCATTATCATCGAGGACTAAAATTTTTTTAAGCATAAGCGTCGGAGCAAGCTGCTGTTAGAAACTGTTGTTATATAAGTCTTGCAATAAAAAATTGTGTAAAGGCAAATTAACAGTAAAATATCGGCATGCAATTTTTGTTGTTATCTAAAACAAATATAATATTTTTTTCTGTTTTACATTGTATATAGAGTCAATTAGTCCTGCTTCTTGTAAAAATGATCTTACACTAACAAACTGATCTTCAGAAAATCAAAATGCTTTACCTAACGTTACGGTGATTACTTGATAAACTTCAACACAGCCTCTGAGAATTGAGCAGTGCCCGATGCCGTGTTATGATTGCCGGGCACATAAACAAGCAGCGAGCCCGGTATCATTTGCTGCAAAGTAACCTCCGAATTGCCGCTCTCTTTATCTTCAGTTCCCCTGATAATCAATACTGGTTTTTTTATTGCGGCCAGTTGCTGCGGGCTGGTTGAAGGCTGGTATTTTTGCTGCAGGGCAAGGGGCAGTATATCAAAATGCTGGCTATGGATGTAATTTACCATACCATCTACATCATGAAATGATGTATCGCCCATCAGGGCTTTGTAAGCATGTACCCTTCGCGGCCATTCAGGATTGGTATAAGCATCGCCCATGCCCCCCATTACGGTTTTATTCACCCGTGCGTCCATCACCATTAAACTTGAGGCAATGATCGAGCCCCTCGAATAACCAACTACATCATAACTGTTAATATGCAGCAGCGTAGCCAGGCCCATAATATCTTTCGCTTCGGCATTGTTGGCATAGGCTTCATCGGTATGAGGTTTGGCCGATCTGCCATTCCCGCGCAGGTCCATTATAATTACTTTATATCCTGCATTTAGCAAGTCGCCATACAGCTTCCCTTTTTTCCAGCCCTGGCTTGTACCCGAAAATCCGTGAATAAGCATTACCGGGTATCCCTCCCCTTTCACCTCGTAATAAATTTTCACACCGTCAAACGAGGTGAAATATTGGCCCGAATCTGCCTGCATAGCTAATGCCCGGCTGCTGAATACTGATAAAAAAATAACGAGGCTTACCAATGTTGCTCTCATATTGAAGTTTTGAAGGGTTTGCTAAAATAATTAATTGCATTTTAAATTATTATTCCTTTATTATAATTGATTTTGTATATTTGGTTATAAGCCTGTTTGCCCACTAAATCTGTAAGTTATGAAAAAAGTTTCGGATATTCTTGCCCGTAAGGGGGGCAGTGTCATCACCATCGACGCTGAAACCTCGGTATTGGATGCACTGCGCCTGATGGACGATAAAAATATCGGCTCGGTAGTGGTTACAGATAATTCAGGATACCTGGGCCTGCTCACGGAGCGTGACTACGCCCGTAAAGTTATTCTGAAAGGCAAATCATCCGATGAAACTACTGTGCGCGAGATCATGACCACAGACCTGCCGCACATTATACCCGATAATTCAGTGGAAACCTGCATGCACATCATGAGCGAGAATAACATCCGCTACCTGCCTGTTTTCAAAAACAGCCAATTGTGCGGTATAATTTCGATCACCGACCTGGTAACTGAAACCATATTGACCCACGAAGAAACTATCGAAC
>Ga0206840_1038_pt1 | contig 26935 bp, 23 predicted proteins | sample Alteio_BWOrgCont_24_FD_152633 | JGI IMG/M metagenome (GOLD analysis project Ga0206840, IMG submission 152633) | Enriched cells from forest soil in Barre Woods Harvard Forest LTER site, Petersham, Massachusetts, United States -... | ecosystem: Environmental > Terrestrial > Soil > Temperate forest >... | reverse complement strand
TACCGTTCAAAGATTTTTGCGCGGCTGTTCAGGCCGCCCCTAGTTCAAATTTATGCCCCATTTGATGCAAAACCTTCTCGAGGCAGGCCAAGCCCGTGAGGATATCGTATTCATCCAAGGCACCCATGTGGGCCAAACGGATGACCTTGCCCTTCAAATGGTCCTGACCGCCGGCAAAGGTAATGCCATAGGTATCGCGCATGGTTTTCACCAGCTTCTCTCCGTCGATATTGGCCGGCACCTTGACCGCGGTCAGCACATTGGTGGAACAAGACGGGTCTGGAAAAAGTTCCAGGCCAATGGCCGCACAGCCCGCACGGACAGCCCGCGCCAGATGGGCATAACGGGCAAACATATTATTAAGACCTTCCTTCTTTATCATGTTCAAGCTTTCGACCAGCGCAATCAAAACACCGATCGCAGGAGTAAAGGGCGTGTCGGCCTTCTCCATGGCTTTTTTGCATTCACGCAGGTCAAAATAATAACGGGGATTGGTGCTTTTATTGATCAAATCAAGGGCCTTGGGAGAAGCGCTGACAAAAGCCAGGCCCGGCGGCAGCATAAGCCCTTTATGGGAACCTGAGACCACCACATCACAATGCCATTCATCGGTTTTTATTTCCTGGACAGCCAAACCGGAGACAGCATCAACAACCAACACTGCCTTGGTGTTCTTGACCACCTCGCCAATGGCCTTGACATCAGGGGTCACACCCGTTGAAGTCTCCGCGAGCGTGATAAACACGGCCTTGGCATCGGGATTGGCGTCTAATAAAGATTTGATCTCAGCGGCTGTAGGTGCCTTGCCCCACGGCACCTTATGCGCAATGGTGCGGGCCCCATAGGTTTCGCATAATTCCACCCAGCGTTCGCCGAACTTCCCGGCATCGACGGTAATGGCCGCATCCCCGGGAGAAAGTAAATTGACAACCGCCGCCTCCATAGCACCGGAACCCGAAGAGGTCAGGATATAGATATCGTTTTTAGTCTGGTAAACCTCTTTTAAACCTTCTACCACCTGCTTGATATTGTCCTGGAATTGCGGGGTGCGGTGATGGATGATGGGCCGTCCTAAAACTTCACAAAGTTGAGGAGGCACCTGGGTCGGTCCGGGGGTCAACAGCAGATTGCGTTTCATGATGCATTACCTTTCTTGAATTTATGTATTATCACTTGATAGCTTCACCGAAATGGGCGATGACTCCGTCGACTAAACCGTAATCTTTGGATTCCTGGGCGGACATGAAGAAATCCCGGTCCGTGTCCTTGACAATCCGCTCCAGGGGCTGGCCTGTATGCTTGGAGAGGATTTTATTGAGCTCATCTTTCATCCTTAAAATTTCCTGGGCCTGAATATGGATATCGCTGGCCGTCCCCTGCGCGCCTCCCCAAGGCTGATGGATCATGATGCGGGCGTTGGGCAGCGCGTAACGCTTACCCTTGGCACCGGCGGTCAAAAGCACCGCCCCCATGCTGGCGGCCTGGCCGATGCAGCAGGTCACCACATCCGGCTTGACGTATTGCATGGTGTCATAGATGGCCAATCCCGCGGTCACTGACCCGCCGGGAGAGTTAATATACAGAAAGATGTCTTTTTCCTTGTCCTCGGACTGCAAAAACAAAAGTTGGGCGATGATCAAATTGGCCACATGATCATCGACGCCGGTGCCTAAAAAGACAATGCGCTCTTTGAGCAACCTGGAATAAATGTCATAGGCGCGCTCGCCGTGACCAGTTTTCTCGACGACCATCGGGACTAATAGTTGCGACTTTTCCATTCTGCGTCTCCTTCCTAAAAAAGAAAAATTATTTAGGTTCCTGCCAACTGGCTTCTTTTAATAAAAATTCAATGACCTTGCCTGGTAAACTTTCATTTTGGTCATTCACCGTGATTTTTTCAAGCCTGGCGATTTCCTCTAAAATCAAATACACCCTGACCTCGCGCTCAACCACGGGCTCCAATTGTTTCTGGAGCTCCTCTGCTTTGGCCTTGAGCTCTTCGTCCTTCATCCCTTGGGACTTCAGGCGCTTGAGGGCATCATTCAACCGGTGGTACAACTGGCGCTTGACCAGCGATTGAGGAACAATCAGTTTAGCATTTTTAATTAATTCTTCCACCATTTGATTTTCTATGTCCATGCGGTTGTTGCGGTCCTTGTCGAATTCCAGCTGGCGCTTGAGCGCGACTTTAAATTCTTCCAGGCTCGGAAAACCCATCCCCTTGGCAAAATTATCGTCGATGGTGACTTCCTGGTCGGTACGGCCTTTTTTGAAAAACTCCAGGGTCTTTTGGATTTCTTCTTCAGTCACATCATTTTTCTTACGCTCGACCTTGATGCCTTTATAATCGCTGATCTTGACTTCCGGGCGGATATCCAGGGTGGCCGTAAAGGTCAATACACCGTCTTTAAGATTGACCTCCGTGATTTCCGGAAGATCAATAGGGTTCAATTTATGTTCGTGAATACCTTCATGATAAGCTTGCGGGATTATTTTCTTGATGGTCTCATCCTTGGCCAATTGGCCGTGGGACGTGGCCAGGATATGACGGGGCACCTTGCCCGGACGGAAACCTTTGACCTTGGCATGCTTGCCGATTTCATTGTAAACAGAGTCCATGGCCTCGGTGACTTTTTCCCGGGGGATTTCAAACTTCATCTCACGTTTTAAAGCATCTACTTTCTTTACTTCGACTTTCATGTTACTCCCTTTCTTGAAAATCCCCGGCCAAACGGTCCAGGGCTTATTTACATGGTAAACTTCTCACCTAAATAAATCTTGCGTGCCTTGGGGTCATTGATCAAATCCTGCGCCGTGCCGGAAATAAGCACACGGCCATCAGCGACCAGATAGGCCCTGTCCGTGATTGATAGGGTCTCACGGACATTATGGTCTGTCAATAAAATCCCCAGGCCTTTTTTTTTCAAATCCTTGATGATCTCCTGCGCCTCGGCCACCACAATCGGATCAATGCCGGAAAACGGCTCATCCAAGAGCAAAAAAGACGGGTTGGTCACCAATGCCCGGGTGATCTCCAGCCGCCGGCGTTCCCCGCCGGAAAGCGTGTAGGCCTTGGCACGCGCCAGGTGGGCGATATTAAGCTCCTCGAGCAGGGATTCCAGGCGGCGCTTGCGCTCTATGGGGCTTAAGTTTAGCGTTTCCAGCACGGCCATGATATTTTGCTCGACGGTGAGTTTACGGAAAATAGAGCTTTCCTGCGCCAGGTAACCCATCCCCAGCCGGCAACGTTCATGGATGGGCTTTTTGGTGATATCATCCTGGTCAAAAATCACCTGGCCTTGTTCGGGCGTGATAATGCCAACGACCATGTAAAAACTGGTGGTCTTGCCCGCGCCATTAGGCCCCAGCAGACCGACGATCTCCGAACGTCCGACAGTGATGCTCAAACCGTCCACCACCCGGCGGCCGCCGTAGATCTTGACTAAATTCTTAGCTTCAAGTAAACGCATAGTAATTTAATGATAGACAGGTATTGTATTTTCGGCACATTCAGGGATTTTTTGCCGATGCCTGTCCATCCTCACTTTCCGAGAGGTTGAAACATCCCATTACCCTTGGCGCTGCCCGTATCAAAGACGATTTTAGGCCGGCCGATCATGGTCAGCATCTGGGTCGCCCCTTCATAGATCATTTTATCCGCATAACTGACATTGGGGCCTTGAATGGCCTTTACATGGCCCGTGCAGATGGCCTTCTTTATTTTCTTGGTGGCCTGGTCAAACCATATCTCCATTTTATCTGAATGAAGCTCCCGGCCGGTGGACGCTTCCACGGCAATCACATGGTCAATAAACACCGCGTACATATTGGCCTGGTCCATTTGCATGGGACCGTCTGAGGTAACGGTGATGACCTGGTTATCCGGATCGTCCTTGTCCTGGGTGTTCACAACAGCTTTGACGTGTTTATTGATCTTCGCTTTTTTCAAATTGGGGTGTGCGCTCATGCCCTGGCCCGTCACTATTCCTTGGGAATCGGTGATTTTGACAGGGTCCTGGGTCGAGACCAAATCTTTGTTGCGATTATAATCGAGAGTGTCAGTGGTCATCTGGGTGCCACGGTCAACAGAGGTGATGACTACATTGTCTTTTAAATTCACATTACCGTTGGTCTTGTCAATAGTGCCATGGTCAGCCGTTAAATTGGCCTGTTCCTTTCCGTAAAAATTAGCGTCAACATTGGTGATCTGGATATTGGTATCGGTGATGTCTGCCTTGGTGCCGTTGATGTCCCAGGTCTTCTCGCCGGTATTGCTGTAGCCGTTGAGATTAAAACCCTGCAGCTGCTGGCCCGTGCCCGATGATGTGTCCGAGTCTGTGGATTCATCAGCGCGGCCAATGACAGCACAAAAAACAAAGACAAATACAGTCAAAAAGATTTTAATTTTCATAAACGTGAGGTCCCCAATGTCCCTGTGCCCGTAAAATCAATTCAATAGCCTCCCTGACCGCGCCCCGGCCGCCTGATTTGGAGGTAACATAAGCCGCGATCTGTTTGACTTCCCATACCGCGTTGGCGGGCGCAATCGCCACCCCGCAGCGACGCATAATCCCTAAATCCGCCATATCATCACCGATAAAACAAACTTCCTCATCACCCGCGTTGAGTTCTTTCAACATGCTTTCGTAAGCGCCAAGCTTAGGATACACGCCCACATAAACTTTGTCGATTTTTAAATCCTGCGCCCGGATGGCGGTGACTCCTGAGGCACGCGCGGAAATAAGGGCTGTCTTGATCCCGCACCTCTTTAAAAAAACAATGCCAAAACCATCCTGCACATCAAAATTCTTGGTCTCGATTCCGTTGCTGTCAACAATGATGCGGCCATCAGTCAATACCCCGTCCACGTCCATGGCCACGACCTTGATTTTCTTCAAACGCTCCCGCATCAAACCAACCCCGCCTTAAGCAAATCCTGTACATCTAAAAGCCCCACCACGCGGCCATGGCGGTCAATCACCGGCAGCTCGTCGATTTTTTTAGTCTTCAGCATGTCAAAGGCCTGGGCCGCCAGTTTTTCTTTCTGGATGGACGCAGGATTTTTGGTCATGACCTCACACACTTCTTTTAGCAGGACCGCAGGGTCTTCTTCTAAATGGCGGCGCAAGTCCCCGTCAGTAAAAATCCCCAGGAGCTTGTGTTTGGCGTCCACCACAAAGGCGCAACCACAACGCGCCTTGGTGATGGTCCATAGGACATCCCTGACGATTGTCGTGGCCTTCACTCTGGCAAAAGAAGTCTCGGAGCGCATGATATCCTCCACCTTAAGCAAAAGCTTGCGGCCAAGGGAACCGCCGGGGTGGTACAGGGCAAAATCTTCCTTTTTAAATTTCTTGCGGTCAATCAGGCAGGCGGCCAAGGCGTCCCCTAAGGCCATGGTCACCGTCGTGGAGGCCATCGGTGCCAATCCCAATGGGCAACCTTCGGACTCAACCGCAATATTTAGGACCAAATCCCCGTTGCTGCCCAGCGTGGATTTAAGCTTGCCGGTCATCACAATGATCTTAGCCCCGATCTTCCTGACCAAAGGCAAAAGGCGTACTGTCTCTTCGGTCTCCCCGCTTTGAGAGATGGCAATCACAATGTCTTTGGGGGTGACCTGTCCCAGGTCACCGTGCACCGCCTCGGCGCTGTGCAAAAAAACACTGGGCGTGCCGGTTGACGATAAGGTCGCGGCCATCTTGCGGGCCACAATACCGGATTTGCCCATGCCGCAGACAATGACACGGCCGCTGCATTTGGCGATCATGTCCACGGCCGTTTCAAAATCGCGGCCTAAGCGACGGGCCAAAAGATTAATGGCGCGGGCCTCAATGGTTAAAACCTCTTTGGCACGTTTAAGCATTTTTGTCCCTGATGCGATCAATCGCAATCAATTCTTTAAGCAAGGCTTCCAAATTTTTCAAAGGCAATGAATTAGGCCCATCGGAAAGCGCCTTGGCCGGATTAGGGTGAGTCTCCAAAAACACCGCATCAACACCAGCGGCCACGGCGCATCGGGCCAAAAGCGGAATATATTGGCTTTCCCCGCCGGAAGAACTGCCCAAGCCACCGGGCTTCTGCACGCTGTGGGTGGCGTCAAAAACAACAGGATAGCCAGAAGCGCGCATGACAGGCAAGGCCCTGAAATCAGAAATCAAATTATTGTAACCGAAAGAAACACCACGTTCCGTCAACAAAAGACGGCGGTTGCCGGCTTCTTCCATTTTGTGCACGATGCCCTTGACATCCCAGGGCGCCATGAATTGACCTTTTTTAACATTCACGGTCTTACCGGTTTTAGCGGCAGCCACCAACAAATCGGTCTGGCGGCAAAGAAAAGCAGGGACCTGAATAATATCCAAAATCTCTCCCGCCATTTGCGCCTGGTCCACATCATGCACGTCGGAGAGAATCGGCACATCCAGCTTGGTCTTGATTTGGGAAAGCACCTTGAGTCCTTCATAAAGACCAGGCCCCCTGAACGAAGATATAGAGGTACGGTTGGCCTTATCGAAACTCGCCTTGAACACAAAAGGGACCTTCAACTTAGCCGTGATCTTTTTGATGGCCTCGGCGATCTTTAAAGTCCCCGAGGGGGATTCGATCACACAAGGGCCGGCAATCAGCACCAAAGGCCTTTTACCGCCAAAAATTACTTTGTCATTAATTTTGACTTCTCGAACCATTGAATAGCTTTCTGTAAATCCTGCGGGGTATCAACCGCCAAGGATTCCATGCTGGTCACTGTTGTCTTTATTTTTACACCGCGCTCAAGCGCGCGCAATTGCTCCAACTCCTCCGCAGATTCTAAAATGCCTTTAGGCCAGCCCGTAAAGGTCATTAAAAAATCGCGGCGATAGGCATAAAGCCCCAGGTGTTTGTAATTCTTGGCCGTTGAAGCTTTGTTGCGGTGATACGGAATAGGCGAACGGGAAAAATACAAGGCATGGCCCTGATGGTCCACTACGCATTTGACCACATTAGGATTTTGTAAATCTGCCTCATCAGTGATCTCCTTGACCACCGTGCCCATCATCACCTGGGTGTCCTGCTTTAAAAGAACGCTTAAGGCATCGATGGTGCCTGGATCAATAAAAGGCTCATCGCCCTGGACATTAACCACGATATCCGCCTTTAAATCTTTGACCGCCTCGGCAATGCGGTCAGAACCTGAAATGCAATGCGGATCTGTCATCACTGCACGGGCCTTAAAATCCTGGGCGGCTTTAAAAACATCCGGATGGTCACAGGCAATCAGCACCTCATCCAGCTCGCGGGCCAGCATGACTTTTTCCCACACATGCTGGACTAACGGTTTGCCGTCGATCATAGCCAACACCTTGGCTGGAAAACGGGTCGAGGCAAAGCGCGCGGGAATGACGCCGATGGTCTTCATTTCCCCGCCCCGATCGCCCCTTTGAGCTCATCCAGACTCACGGCCACTGCCCCCATTTTGCCGACCACAATGCCGGCCGCGTAATTGGCAATCACCGCGGCTTGGGATTTGTCCGCGCCCGCCGCCAGGCATAAAGCAAACACCGAGATCACCGTGTCCCCGGCACCGGAAACATCAAAAACCTGGCGGGCCTTGGTCGGTATGGGGAAAGGTTTTTTATTATGCTCAAAGAGATACATGCCATGTTCGCCCAGGGTGACCAGCAGGGATTCAATGCCTAAAAACTTTAAAAGCCCGTAACCATTGGCTTCAATGTCCTGTTTATTATCCAGTTTCGCTGAACGTATCCCAAAAGCCTTGCGGGCTTCTTCTGAAATGGCTTTAATCGCGGCCTCAGCCTCTTTTTTATTAGGGGTGATGCAGCTGACCTGGCCGTACTCGCGCAGGTCTTCGAGTTTGGGATCCACCACGACGGGCAATCGATGCCGCAAAGACAATTCATGCACCTCGGCCAAAAGCCTAGAATCAATAACGCCTTTATTATAATCCGAAACGATCACCGCATGAAAACTCTTCATGTGCCGGCGTAAAAAAGGCAGGATCTTTCCTTCTTTAACAAGGTCCATGCCCGGCGTGTTTGGTCTTTCCCGGTCTAAACGGACAATTTGCTGGTGCTGGGCAATGATCCGCGTTTTAAAAATGGTATCCATATTGCCATCGACAAAAAGCCCTTTGGTATGGATGCGGCGTTTGATCAATTCAGCTTTAAGAATGCTGCCTTCAATATCATCACCGATCTTACTGACCAGGGTGACATCCGCACCCAGGCTTGCCAGGTTATTGGCCACATTGGCAGCGCCTCCCGGCGTAAAAAAAGACTCTTCCTGCAGGACCACCGGCACCGGCGCCTCCGGAGAGATGCGTGAGACGTTCCCCTTGATATAGCGGTCCAGCACCACGTCCCCTATGACCAGCAGGCGCTTGCCTTTAAAATGCCGTATAATGTTGTTGTATTTGGACATCGGCGTTTATTCTCAATATTAAAATTAATTAGAGAAGCGGCATTCTAACACAGTTTGAAAGGGGCGTCAACCGAAGGGTCGGGGGCAAAGATTACCAGAGATTTTCACGTTCCCAGGCGTCGGCTTTTTGGAGGGCATTCCAGCCATTTTGGTTCGGGTCGCCCAGATTGCGCACATCCTGGTCAAAGCCGGTGGCAGCGCCTTGGACGGGTTTGGGAAGATTTTTTAAACTGCTTCTTTAAGGCCTAAAAAGGATTTTAAATCCGTCAGCGGCTTTACATTAATAATGATGGGCACAAAGCCAGGGGCATTTTGGAGTTGATGCAGCATGGCAGCATTAAGGTGGACTTTTATCCCTGCGCCAGCATTTTGAATCTCTAAAGGCATTTTATTGGCCGTAAAATCAATACCCCCATTGGCTGAAATCTGTGCCTGATCAAACTTAGGATAGCCATCTTCATCTAAGGACAAATCATGACCAGCCTGTCCATCTTCAGCAGAATTACGGATTGCAGCAAGGGAAGGCCATTGTTCCTTCAACGGCGTATCTTCAATGGTCACTAATTCCCTTTTGGCAATATTAGAGGCAAATACTAAAGCCACATTGTCCTTGCCCCAAGCTTTCAATGCCCTTGGGATATTCCAATCCCCGGCCCTCACGACTTTCTGATGACCGACTTGAACATCGTGGGCTATGGCCAAGACCATATCCCATTGATCGCCATTTTTGGCAAAATAAGCCTGCTTAAGCACTCCTGATGCATCTCCAACGACGGGCGTGGCTGCGACCTTCGGTTCTTCCGCCTTAAGCGCATCTGTATTCGATGGCCTCAGAGTATTTAGAATGCGTCGAAAATCTTCAATTTTCTTGTTTAATTTATTCATCGCCTCAAATTCTTCAGCAGAAATATTCAGTGTTCTATAAATTCTTGGTATTAACTTTTGCAATTCATAATTCCAACTTTTCAACATAAATGGATCCCATTTTGAATGGTTTTGCTCATATGAACTTAGCTGCCCCCTTTCATCCGGTGTCAGGCCGCCTTGAGGTTGAGAGGCAAGTATCTTGATCATAAAGCCATTAATGATGTCGTCGATCTTTATTTGAATCTCTTTCACTTCGTCCGCTAATTCAATGGAAAGATCTGATTTATGTTTAATTAGATTCAATTCAAATTCTTCAGAATTAGAAACAAACGTCCTTAATTTTACTATATTAGCTGTAGATATTTCGTTTTCCAAATTGATGTTTCGGAATTCGAATAAGGTATAGAATGCCACCCTCATCAATTCTTCCCGCGTCAGAGGCCGAAGCTCCTGAACGTCAACCAAATTGAATATGCGGTTCACGGCACCCATCTTCTTTGCATCGGTAAAATCCGAATCCGTTTGGTTTTTCAGAATCCGGACAATTTCCAGCCTCATCTTTTGCTCCTCAGGATCCATTAAGACCGTTTGAAACAGCTTATTTTTTATCATTCCCCATCTGGGCAGCACCTGGTTACGATACCGATATAATAAATCCAGAACTGAATCGATTTTTCCATTAAATGCATATGAGGATTTTTTCTCTTCGCTCGATCTTAGAATATAATCCGGCGTTAACCGGGAAAGCCGGCTTGCATTGAGTTCTTTAAGAGTGAATTTAAACATCCGCGAATCAGAAATTTCCCTGAATGGACCTAAAACATCCAGCTCCGTAAAGACCTTGACATGATTGAATAAATCAGTAAACAAAGCATTGTGGACAGACCCTTGCGGGATCATTAATACAGGGCTTTCCGTCAGGACCCCTGACAGACGGCTAATTAATTCAATAATGGTGTTCATGACGCCCAAGCGGTCAACGCTGGTCAATGATTGATAGAACTGTTCAATCTGGCTTAACGGCATGCCATTATTGAAAAGAATATAAGGAGTACCCAAAGAATCCTGTTGGTAATTAAGGACCATGGGAGGCCCGGGAGGTATAGAGAAATCCTTATTGCTGGTCTGAATGGTGATGCTGACTTCACTTTTTGAATTAACGATGAGAAATTTGACACCCTCAAACCCCTCAATATCGAGCTGGTCATAAATCTTGGCACTTTCCAATCTAGCCCTTAATCTCTGCTCTATTTCCTTATCTTCTCCATCCGCTTGACTGTCCAGAGCGTCGATCTGCCTAACCAACTGTTTATGAATACTTATCAACTCCTGGGCCATATTGGGGCTAACATTCTCATAGGTAAAGAAAGGCTCGTATTCCTTATTTCGCAATAAAAGCAACAAATTGTTCTTGGCGATAAGATATCTCTCTTTCCTATCCCACTTTTGTAGATCTAGGTACTCCCGTGCATTTTTAACCAAAAGCTGCTGGTGATCTTGAAAGGACACCAGACTTGAGCTCATTTGCAATTGTTCCAATTTCTTGAGAAATTCATCTGAAGAAAGATCAAAATCCGCCTGGGTCAGGATATTCTTTAATTTAGGGTGGTACAGCAGCAGGTCAATAATGCTCGATTGTAAAAATCCTACAAAGGCCTTTTCTTTTTTACCTGCTATTTCAGACCGTTCTTTCTTCCCTTCCGCATTCTCGATATCGTTTTTAATCTCTTCAAAATTACCTTGTTTCCCGTCCCGTTCATAAAACTGAGCCCACAAATTAGTGTTTGCGGCATTAGGATATTTTTGAGGCTCTTTCATTTTTGCTTGAAGATCCCTAAAAACTTCTTGTTTAGGGTCATTGATAATACTCGTATACATTTCCCTGGCTAAACCCTCAATGTCAGTTTTAAAAACAATCTTTCTTAAAATTTTAAGATTCGCACTCCTATTGGCTGCTTTAAATTTTTCTCTTTCACTGAATTCCGGAAAAACATCATCCAAAAGCTCGGGGGACAAGACTTGTTCCTGAGACCTGCCTAAATTCAAAAGCTCCAAAATCCGATAATACACATAAATCGATTCCGAAATTCCGGGATCGATGGGGGTGGTCAAAGCGTCTTCAATATCGCTAACAGTTCCCGCGTGTAAGGCCATTAAGAATTTATGGCGGAACTCGCGCTTCTGCTCGACAGTTGCGGTCCTCTCATAAAGTTGTTGGGCAAACCCTGACACAAAGTGATAAAAATTCTTAACCCCCTCTTTGATTTCTTTATGAGCGGCTTCTCTGGAAACAAACCCGGTTTTAATCGCAAGCCAAGGATCAAATAATCTGATTTTTTCCATGGGGGTGACTTCTTCATAGGCGTTATGCCGCATAACCAATTTAGAAGGGAGATTTTCAAAGAAATCATCGAGCATTTCGGTGACGTTCTCTGAAAAACTATTGATGTCGCTCTCCACACTGACCGGATAGATTGGACGGGGCGTGTCATCATCGACGTCAGATATTAGGATTTCAGGACGGGTGCCCCTAGTACCAGGCACTTCATCAGGCTGTAAATATCTTAATAAAGACAGCTTTCTATATAAACCGACCATATCCAAAATGATCAATCTGCTTTTGAATGGCGCCAGCCTTAAACCGCGCCCGATGGATTGGACAAATTCGATGGATGAATTGGTATCGTTCCATAACATCACCAGATTTATTGCTGGCACATCCACCCCTTCTTTAAATATATCCACCGCAATGACAACCTGTGGAACCGGCTTGGTCTTCTGCGGGTCCTGCCATTTTCCATTTTTCCATGCGATATAATTGGCGTCAAAGGCATCAGGGTCTTCTTGGCGATCTTTCGCAGTCAGGCTGACGGAACTAACACCATGCTGTCTGAAATATGCAGATAATTTTTGCGCAGATGCCACGTCAGGAGCTATGATTAAAGCCCTTTTATCAATCAATTCCTGAGCATACTTTTCATAGGCCTCCAAAAGATCAGGATATCTTTGTTCGGAATATCTCCAATCCCTATATACAGGCCATAAGTCATCACCTGGTAATATGGCTTCTTTGCTGGTGGAAGGATACCCTTTGTCTCCGTTAATATAAGTATAAGGAACAAGTGCGCCTTCTCTCTGACCCTCTTGGATCATATATTCAAAAACGATATTGCCAAGGAACATCCCTACCACACTGCGGCGGTCCGGCCTGCTTTCTGTAGCAGTTAATCCTAAAAAAATGGTTTCTGGCTTGCCATTGTCCTTATTGCGAATACTTTCTTCTTCAATGCGGCGGAATACTTTATTGATTTCCCTGGCAGGCAGATGATGGGTCTCGTCAATAATGACCATGGAAATGGTTTTAGCCTTCAACAATTCTTCGATCCTATTGCCTGATGCCAAAGACCTGGGTGTTGCGAAAATCACCTTACCGTCATAATTAGCTTCCCCCTCATAAACCTTTGAAGTCGAATACTTCCCGGGATACATTTTATGGAGCTTATCTTCAGCCTCATTCAATATGGTGTTATTGTTGACTAAAAACAAGACTGAACCATCCCCCTGGCCTTTGGCTTTTAGCTCATCCATATAACGGTCCAAGGTATTAAAGGCAACAACAGTCTTACCGGTGGCCGTGGCCATGATGTCAAGTGCCTTGGTGTGACCCTCGTGAAAATGGGTCATATTGTTTTCAATGGCCTCCATTTGATAGGGATCTAATTGATACTGTCCAGAAAATCTCCCGTTTAAAGGGTCAGCGATCAATAAACGGCGCAGGGCATAACGGTAGGTTTCAATGGCTTCATCTTCCCACGGGAATGCCGTAGGCAAAGGGATGTCCAAGACGTTCTCTTTATTCAAATCGACGAATTTGGGTACACGGACGACTTTTTCATGGGTAAACCTGATCTTATAACGAAAATCCACCTGGGTGCCTGACAGAGGCTCTGTTTCTACATGTTGAAGAGTAATATCGCCGTTAGGAAGAAGTTTTACATTAAGGTTTGGAGGCAATTCCTCACGCCCCATCACAGGTAAAATGACATCCGCAATAAATTGATTCTGTGCTGTTGCCATTTGAACGGGCTCTACCGCATCGATTTTGGCTTCCACCTCCATGGAACGATCCACATTAAGGCCGGTTAAAAGCTTGGCATCTGAATTAACAGTCATGGCGGCATTGATGAGATTAAAGCCAAATCCGCCTGAAAAATATTTTTTGGGAATAGTCTGTTGTGATAAAACATCGATTTCTTCTTTAATGTAGTTGAATACGCCTTTCTTAAAGGCCCTAAGATATTGCTGATAAATTTTTTCCTTCTCCTGCGGGTCTTTAATATTAACGCCTGAGATCTTGTTTTTGTCCTCATAAATTTGAGCCAGGACACTGTCTTTGATTTTCGTTTTATACCAGGCAGCTAAAATAAGTGAGTTGTAAACCTGCCTGAGTTGGGCGAAGTTCCGGCCTTCATTGACCTCTTTAGTCAATTCGGGAATGACGATTTGACGGATGACTTCACTGGCCATGCGATGCGCATCACTCTTAGAATGATGGCCCAAGGATAAATAATCCTCTTCCAGCATGACCTTTAATTTTGCTTCCACCACATACGCAGTGCCGGCCATGGCATTTTCATAGACCACAGCCTTCTCAGGAACAATCCAGACTTTATTAAATGTATTGACCGGAATATTGGTGGTGCCGAATTTTTGGGCTGCTTCTTCATAAATGCGTTTCCAAAATTTTTTGCCTGTTTGCTCTTCTGGATAAATCAAACTCGCGGTGATCTGCTTGAGCATGTAATCTTCGGCCAATAGATCACGGCCCATTTCAGTCAAGCCAAAACTTTGAGGAATGATACGGTCTTTCTCATATGGGGATAAATTGACCCAAAGGTCTTTATCAGGGATGGTTAGGGAGGCTAAAAAATATTTGATTAATTTAATCGATTCCTCTTGTAGAGGCGGGTTCCAAACGCGCCCATTAAAGGACGGTTTAGAACCGTCCCCTACGTCCAGAATAAAATCAAAACGGAATGGATCATCAGAATGAACTTTAATACCTTTAAGGATTGGTGGATTGAACGCAGGACTGAGATTGACCATTACTCCTGGTTTGGGCAGAATAAAATCATCCGCCTGTGCCCATGGCATAGGCCCCAAGGTATTAGTCAAAAAGGCAAAAATAAATCCGAGGACTATAGTAGCTTTTAAATTTAAATACTTTTGCATATTAAGATAAGTATGCCCTATTTTGCAATATTTTGCCATTTTTTGTGGTCTACCGAATTGACTCACATTAAACCTTACCCAAGGGCATGGTGTAAGGGGGCCGTTGACTCATAATTAATCTTACCCAATAATTTAGGCTTTAAAGGGAGGGGTTTTATGGTCTAAACAAAAAATCCCCTTTAAAAGGGGATTTTTTAAATAAAACGGAGAGGCAGGGATTCGAACCCTGGGGCCAGTTACCCGGCCAAGTGATTAGCAGTCACTTGCAATCGGCCACTCTGCCACCTCTCCAACTATTAATTTTCCAAAATCCGTTTAGCCCTGCGTTTCTGCTGAAAAAATTCACTGATCAACGCCGAGCATTCCTCAGCCAAAATACCGCCCTCAACATCTAAACGGTGATTTAAAGATTTATGATTGGCAATATCAATCACGGAACCGCAGGCCCCGGTCTTGGGCTCCGGGGCCGCAAAACGAACCCTGGCAATGCGCGCTAAAACCAGCGCGCCGGTGCACATCGAACAAGGCTCGATTGTAACATAGAGGGTAGCTTCCTGCAACCACTTCGATGAGAGATAATTGGTGGCCTGCGTGATAGCAATCATCTCGGCATGGGCCGTGGGGTCTTTCAGTGTTTCTATCTGATTATGCGCACGGGCAATGATCCGGCGCTCATACACAATCACCGCGCCTACCGGCACCTCATCGGCTTCAGCCCCCATCCTGGCCTGGCGCAGGGCTTCCCGCATGAACATTTCGTCTTCTTTTAACATATGCTTTAAGGTTGGTACACCGGAAGGGATATCTGGACAACCGTCCCTTTACGCAGAGAACTTTTGATATGGATAGATCCGCCGACAGCATTGACAATGGAATAAATAATGGAAAGGCCCAGACCGGAGCTTTTATCGACACCACGTTCCTTAGTCGTGAAAAACGGCTCAAATACCCTGGAGAGATGGTCCGGCGTGATCCCAACACCCTGGTCCGTGACATTGATACTGACAAACCCGGATGTTTTATCCAGGGATGTCCTGACCCTGATGGTCCCTCCACCGGGCATGGCCTGCACGGCATTGATGATGACGTTATGGATGATCTGGTGGCATTCAATGGGGCCAACAGTGACCAGGGGCAATTGTTTTCCCAATTGTGATGTCAGTTTAATGTGGGCTGATTTTAACTGCGGGCTTAATTCCTCCATGACATTTTTAATGATGTCATTGGCCTGGCAATTATTTTCTTCAAGGCGGGCATGGCGCTTGCCCACATAGAGCATGCGGCTTGTCGTCTGGGAACAATGTTGCAGCTGGCGCTCTAACTGTTCCAGGGTGGAAATGATGACCTTAAAATCTTTATAAGAGATGAATTCAAAATCGCGGTTTTTATAGTCATTGATCAGTTTTTGGGTGCGCGAGAGGATGGACTTCAAAGGCGAGTCTAATTCATGCGCCAAGCCGGAGATGACCGTAAAAGAATTGGATGCCAGCGGGTCTGATTTCATAGTTAGCCGAATATATTACATGAAATATCGACGAAGGAAAAGCAAAAAAACACTGCCAATGAATTATCGGCCAGCCTGCACAAAAATATCTGTTTCATTACCGCCCTGCCCCTGGCTTAGCACCTTGATATACGGCTTTTGGTCCAACCGCAAGCCCGGATTAGGGAAGTTATAGGACACGGAAATAAAAGCGCAGGGACTAAAATCCCCCAAAGGATAGACGGAAGGCGCTAAAGGCGAAGAAACGTGATTAACCAGCATGTGCTCGATGCGCATGGACCCGTCATTGGCAGGATTAAAGACCCTCCACAAGGGATACTCATGGACAAATTCCGTTGCCAACAAGCCCAGGTCATGGCATCCAATTGTTTTAAGCCCGTCCCGGACATTTTTATACTGTGCCAGGACCGAAGGATCGAAATATTCCTCATGGCGGTCCTTGTGATGAATAATATTATCCAGCGTCACAAATGATTTGGAAGGATTGAACAACAGGTAAGGAAGCGCGCCAGCCACCAGGACCGCCATCACCACCAAGGCCAGGCCGCGTAAAAGGGCCTTTTCGAAAACAGCGCCAATCAATGGCGCGGCAAGGACAAAAAATGACAGATGGAACCGCGCGCCCCAGGGCTGCCATTTAAGGAGCAAATTAAAAGCAATGATCGCCCCAAACAGCGCCAAAAGATAAAATACGATCTCCTTATCCCGCACCAACGGAAAAATTAGGACAAATAACACTGCCATAATAAATAAAATAACATGCAAAGGACTCTCGGCGTTGTCCTCGTATAAAGACAGGGAAGGAAAAGTGAAAACAGCCCTATTAAAGCTGGAAGGCATATCATTGATGTCTACATGCAGTAAATTTGAAGCGCCATATAAATCCCCTTCAATTACCTTATTCGCACGGGCCCAAGGGGTGGATAATTCCAGCCCCGTATTACGCAGTACATTGGCCCAGAATTCCTGCCATCCCCAATGATCATTGACCAGATTGTCTATGCCGGTATACCGTGAGGTACCCTCGACAGACATCGTCATGTTCCCATGGAAAAGTTTGGCATTGCGGCACAATACGCCGCCATTCAGAAGCCCAACAATAAGGACCATTCCGGCAAGTACGGCTAAACTTTTAGCACCCAGACGGGTGGCCATAATGACCAGCATCCACAATAAAAAAGGGATCGCGTAGACAAATCCTGTGCCTTTCGCCAAAAACGCCAGCCCTAGGGCCGTGGCCATCCATAAAGCATGGCCCCTACCCAAATCTTTTCTCCAGCGGCCCAAAAAATAAACAAATGCGCAGAGCCACAAAGTCACGCCATAATCGGTTTGGGTGCTCGTCGACTGCAGGATGCCCATGGGGATAGTAGCTGTAATGACCACCGACAAAATTTGGCCCCATGATCCGGCACCCAGTTCTTTGGCGATCAAGGAAACACCGATCAGGCTTCCCATCATGCTCAACCACTGGACGCTATTGGCCCATAGGTCTGTCCTGCTTAAAATCTGGAATTGAAAAATCGTGTACTCATTTAAAGGCGGGGAAAAAAGCTCCCTTAAAATGCGGGTTGGATAATATTCCACCGTATGGTTCTGGATCCAATGGACCACCCGACTCATGTGGTAGGTCATGGCATCAATCGTATTGGGAGGCGCCAGGAAGGCCAGCACCGCCAGCCATACGACGATGAGAAAAACGGCAAATAAAAGAATCTTTTCGGTCCAGGAAAGGCCGGACACCGCTCTCCACGGAAGATCCAATTTTTTTTGCCGCCAAATGATGGAAATACAGGCCACCATAACAAAGCACCAGCAGGTCAATACACCCTGGAAATTAAGGGCATGAAAAATACTTAAAATTTCCATGATGCCGGTAATGATACAGCCCCAAAGCAGAAAACCTACCAAAATAGATTCCCTAAAAAGACGATCTTTAGATGCTGATGCGTGGGCACTTAAACTTAATAGAATTAGACCCAGTAAAGGAAGGATTCCAAACATAGAGAGGAAAAAAACGCGCCTGACAAGAGTCGAACTTGTAACCCTCAGTTCCGTAGACTGATGCTCTATCCAGTTGAGCTACAGGCGCAATAAAGAGCGTGCTAAAGAAACCCTTTTATACCAGACTTAAAGGCCGCTGTAAAGAAGGATTTAATCCGGATTTCTCAAGGATTAATCAAAGACATACGGGAGATAACGATGCGGCCCCGCAGGGAACTGACCATGCCAGAATATTTTTCCAAATTCAACTCATCGATAAAATAAAAATTCGGCTGCTGTTGGAGCAAATAAAGAAACTGCACAATGTCCAGCCACTGCCCGTCGATCTCCAGTTCCACAGCCAAAAACCTGGCCTCTTGCCGAGTACTGGCCTTTTGAGGCTGGATGTTGGCGATATGCACATTGCTTTGGCGGGCAGCAACTTCAATTTTTGAAACAATGGCCGGCATCTGCGCTTCGTCGGAATCCGTTGCACCGATAAGCTGCACCAAATGCCGGTACCTGGCCTCTATTTTGGCCTTTTGGGCCACGAGCATCCTTGCCTTGGCAAGCTGCTCAAGGTCCTGGTGCAGGCGGTCATTGGTATCCACCGACCCTTCATGCATCGGCTTGATCACAAATTGAAAGATAAGAAAAAAAGCCGCCAGCACCAGGGTGATGACCAAAATAACCATTTCACGAGGATTAAGTCTTTTCATTTTTGACTGTTTCCCGGATTAAAGGTGCAGGTGATTTTAAAATAATCCACCTCGCCCTGCTGGGTGACCCGCTTATTGACATAATCAAGGCTTACGTTTGAAAAACTTTGCGAATCAACCATGTCCTTCTGGAATTGGTTGATGTCCACTGAATTGGTCGCGACCCCTTCCAGGGACAAAGTATGCCCCTCGCTGATGCTGACGTCCACCAAATAGACCTCTGCCGGCAATAAGCGGTAAATTTCATGGGCCAGATCGGAAAAAATCATCCGACCGCTGATCATGCCTTCAATATCATGGATTTTCTCCAGCTGGTCCTGGACCTTAAAGGCCTCCTGCTTGGTATCACGCAACTGCTTCTCCAGTCGCGCCAGCTGAATGTTTGTCCTGAGGAACCCCATGCTAAACGCCAATCCCAAAGAAATGAGGGCCAGGCCCACCCAAATGCCTGAAGTCATCAGTTGCCGTTGGTAAACCCGCCGCTCCTGGGTCTCACGCACAGCCCTGGGGATCAGATCAATGGGCGGCAGCTCCGTGCTGAATGCAATCCCTGCCAATGAGGCGATAGACACCCCATCGTCGGTAATTATTTTGGGCCATTGGAAACCGCGGGCCACACCTAAGGCTTGCGTTAGAAAGACTTCCTTGATGACCAGTTCATTTTGGGCCTTGGCCATTTCAATCCCCAGTGCGTAGGCCCGGTTGGCGGAACACACCAGGTAAACAGATCCCACCTCGCCCCCCGGTTTATCATTGCTGATCTTACTTTGGGTCAGTTCCCATTGATTCAGGATTTCAGCATACCCGTCACGCTGCATTTGCGTGAACCCTATCGGCAATTCCCTGGAGGCCAGCCAATGGGTCTTATAACATAAACAAATTTCGCTACGGTCAACGTCCAGATCAAAAATAGCGCCGGGCTTGTCGGACAAACCCGCGTGCTGCTGGTAGAGCAGCCACAAGCCGATGGATGAGATGGTGATCCCATGGACAGGGATGCCGGCATCCGCAAAAATTTTCCAATAACGCATGGCCACATCCTGCGGAATAATGACAACGGCCACCTTGGCATACCCGTCCTCGGTCTTGGACAGAATTTGAAAATCAATTTCAACCTCTTCCCTGACGTAGGGGATACGGCTTCCCACCTGCAGATCAATCATGGAGGCAATTTCATCTTCGTTATGGGAAGGAAAAGACATGTAACGTAAAATGGTCCCGGAGCGCGGAATAAGGATGGTCACGCGGCTTTCGGAAAAACTAAGTTTACGCTGTTTAACAAAAGCAGCCAGGGTTTCACTGATATTTTCAGGGCTTTGATTGGCCGTATTAATTGCATCAGCGGCAATCACCTGTTTTTTAGGCATGGAAACCTGGAGGAATTTAACCATGCCTTCGTTGATATAGAACACTGCATTTGACTTCATAAATTATCCAAAGATATCCCTTATTCCCTTTGCCAGGATATGATCTCCGCAGGCGCGCCTTGCGGGTGATGGATGACGGCTTCCACTACGGTCCGCGCCCCGCTATCAGGGTCAACGCCGACCACACGGGCCCGATAATAATTAGAATTCCCTTCCTGTAAAGCCACCGGCCAGTTTGGCTCATTGACGGCGGCAATGGCGGTGGCCCCATCGTCAGCCGTAAAGGATTGATTGTCCGCGCCGTCGCGGATACCATAGGCCTCGCTTAAGATGTCTGCGGCATTAACGGAAGGGTTAAGGCGGGCAGCGGCATTCACCACGGCAGTCAGCACATCATTATTGGCGGTGTCCGTATTGATCCATAACCCGTTTTGAACATCTCCATAGACCGTCACATCGTCTTTGATTTTACTAAAAATTTCATGGGTCATGCCATCAACTTCCAATAATTCCAAAATATTTTCGTAATGGTTGTTCTTAGACTTCAAAACCGAATCATTCAAATTAAGAAATGAATTATTGTCCCCACTCACCGCGCCATTTGTGCCGGTATAATTAACCACGGACATGGCTAATTTATCAGCGTCCGACTGTGAAAGGCCTTTGAGCTGAAAAAGAGCACTCAAGATCTGGTAATTGGCTATGCTGATCGCATTGATGTTGATGCGGGCCTCCTCATCCCTCAGACCGTATTCCAAGTGCGCATTATTGTCGCCCAGGCTGAAATTCTGCGCGGGCCACTGCACGACGGCATACGCACCCTGTCCGGTATCAATGTGTGCAAAGGTGTCCGCAGGGCTTTGGGTGGGGTCAATGGCAATGCCGGTCGAGTACAGGGTGTCTTTGGGGGAAGGGCTGCGCTGCAAAAGGTCAAGCACGGTATTGATGCCGGCACGCGCGGCCGCATCGCTGCGGAGTTTTCCACGGTATGTTTCCAATAAAGACACCTCCAAAGACGAGCGCCTTCCCAGTCCCCAGGCGATCAGGGACAAAAACAGCAATACCCATAACACCATCATTAAAACAACCCCTTTATTGTTCATTATAATAACTTGCCACTGGAGCCAAAAATATGTCCCGTTTGAACATAAGACCTTCGCCCCGACTTTTAGGGTCATACAAAATAAAACGGCAACTGACGCCCAAAGGAAGACCTTTATGGTCCCAATTGTCCTGGTAAACAATGGCCTTGGCACCGTTTGTATGTAAGTCTTTCACAAATGGAGCGTATTGGCAACTGAAGCTTCCTTTTTTTAATCCGGCGGCCACAATTTGCGTGGAGGTGTCGTTGGTCGTTTCATTTAACCAGTCCGCCAGGCTACTTTCCTGGCGCACCAAAAACTCGCCCGATAAAGAGCCTTTTTCCGTAGTATTGGACGGATTGACCACCCGTCCAATCATCTGTTTGGCCGTCCCTTCATCCGGCTGCCCGCTGTAATAACGCACCCGTTTAAGGCCTTGAGGTGTCTGAGTAATGAAAGAAAACTCACTCGATTGCCCGTCAAAGATAACAGCGTCGGGATAGCTGGCGGACAAATCAAGATTAACGGCATTTTCCAAATCACGGCCCATGGCACTATCCGCCAAAAGCAGCTCCATGTAATCGTCATGGATGTGCCTCATTTTATCATCCAGCTTCATCGACGACCAGAACATGTTGTAGACACTAAGACCAATAATGGCCCCAATCAACAGCCCCAAGAGGAGCTCAACGAGGGTAAATGCCTGGTTTTCAGCTTTTATTTTGTGTTTCATCCGGAATATAGACCACGGTTGTTGCATCCAAATGGCCCTCTGCATGACCTGCCGGCCAGTTCAATTTAAGCCCTATTTTCTTGAGATGATCATTGATGGCATCTGCCTGGGCGCTGACAGTAAATTTATCATAGGGTTGCTCCAAAGAATGGGCATAGGTCTCCAGCTGGTCATCAGAGGCATTAGTCGCATACAGCAGCCCCAGCCTGTTTTCCATCACCAAAAGGGCCCTTGTCATCTCCTGGAAACGTACACCGGTGCGAAAATTAGTCAGCAGTGATTGGGCGATAAAGGTCAGGCAGATGCTGACAATCACAACCGCCAAAATGGCTTCAAGCAGCATGAAACCGCGGCATCCCTTATTCATCGTCCACCTTTACCATCATTCCCCTGACCTTGGTTGAGGAGAGTTCCATTTGTTGTTCAGGAGAAGACAATTGGATCACAGACGGGGAAATGGTGCCGTCCGGATAAAATGTGATGCGGTCATCCTGGATGTCAAGGCTAACCGCATCGGGTAATGGATGCATGTGTCCAAGAGCGCCATTGACAGGCCCAAAACGCGCTGCATCACCAGTATCTTCGTCGGCGGTGGCGCGCTCAAGGCCATAAGAACGGCGGTCATTGGAAAAAGACAGCGCATAAACACGCTCCTGCCCTATGGCCATGGCCTGGGCCCAACGGCTCAAACTCAGCAGATCATCGGCCGTTTTATTTAATTGAAACCGCGAATATCCTTTTGAGAAATTAGGGGCCGCCAGCGCCAAAACAATTCCGAGGACAACAATGACCAATAAGATCTCAATAAGGGTAAACGCCTTATTTTTCCTCATTGCCCCAGTTGGTGATATCATCGCTGCTTTCCACCCCATCAGCACCCAAGGAAGAAAGATCGTAACTTTCAGGGTTATGTGTTCCGGGAGAAACATAAACATAATCATGCCCCCAAGGGTCCCTGGGGACTTTCTTTTTCTTTAAATAAGGGCCACTCCATTGCGCCGGTACCGGAGCAGCCGTCGGCTGGGTCAACAAAGCGCTTAACCCCTGTTCAGTCGTGGGATACTGGCCGATGTCCATGCGGTATAAATCAAGGGCCGTGGAGAGATTGGATTCAATGTCTGTCCGCGCCGCGGTCTTGCGGGCCTGTTCGCTGCGCCCGGCGATATTGGGTACCAGCATCGCCACCAATATACCGATGATGATCACGACCAGCATGATTTCAATCAATGTGAAACCGCGTCTTTGAAGCATATATATCTCCCCTCAATTTATAATCATATTTATTTGGAACATCGGCAAAAGCATGGCCACAATCATAAACCCCACCATGCCGACCACCATCACCAACACAGCCGGCCCTAGAATCGTCACAAAGACCTGCGCCATCTCCTGGCTCGAACGTTCGCAATTAGCAGCCAGTTTATAAAGACCTTTTTCCAGTTTACCACTTTCCTGGCCAACGGCAATCAAATCAACAGCCATTTCCGGAAAAAGCGTGCTTGATTTGATGGCCTGGGTCAGGCTCATGCCGGATTTGACCTTCAGCGCCATTTTCCTCACCTCTTCCTGCAGCACGCTGTTATCCACCACCAAGGTCACGGATTCAAGGGCCGTCACAATCGGCACGCCGCTTTCCAACAACATCCCCAGCGTCCTTGAGAAACGACTTAGTTGCGTATTTTCAATGAATGATTTTAATAAAGGTATTCTTAAAGAAAGGCTGTCCATGGCAGTCTTGCCCTTGTCTGTTTTCAGATAGGAACGGGCCCAGAAGACGGCACCCGCAATGACAGCTGCCATCAGCCACCAAAAATGCGCGAACACCTGGCTCACAGCGACGACGATCCTGGTGGCCAGGGGCAATTGCGCGTCAAAATCCTCAAACATCATGGTCAGGCGCGGCAGTACAAATGACAGCAGGACAAAAAGCGTCAGGAGACCGACGGCAAAAATGATCGTGGGATAAAGCAGGCTTGACTTGACCTTTGATTGCATCTGCATGTCAGCTTCTAAAAATTGCGCCAGGCGGTTTAAGACAAGGGGCAATTGGCCGCTGCTCTCTGCTGCTTTAACTGTATGGACATACAGCGGTGAAAAGATCCTTGGGTACCGGCCCAGCGCCGCCGAAAGGCTTTCCCCCCGCTGCAAGGAAGCTGTCATGGATTCAACAATTTCAATCATAAAAGGAAACTGGCGCTGACGGGACAACAGTTCCATGCAACGGGCCAAAGGGATGCCGGCATCCAATAAATCAGCCAATTGCCTGGTAAACTGAAAATAAGCGATGGGTGAAATCTTGACATCCGATGCCGTGATTTTAGGCGTGGACGGCAGGGCTATTTTCATGTACAGCTTGACATCAATGGGGACCTGGCCGGCATTCGTCAACTTGGTGACGGCCTCGCCAATAGTGTCCGCTTCAATAATGCCGCTGGTGAGATCTTGCGGCCCTTTTTTGGCTCTATAAATAAATTGAGACATAATATTAGATAATTGGTAAACGTCACCAATTATTCATTCTCGGTGACACGAAGCACTTCACTGGGACTGGTGAGACCTAAAACCACCTTCTCCCACCCATGCTGGCGCAGGGTCTTCATCCCATCTAAAATCGCCAGTTGCTTGATCTCACGGCTCGTTGCGCGCCCTGTCACCATGCTCCTTATCTTCTCATTCATCACCAGGAATTCACATATCGCCTGACGTCCGCTGTATCCTGTCATCCGGCACTCCTTGCAACCCACGGCTTCGTAGATTACCTGATCCTGGCTGATTTCATTTAATTCAAATTCTTGTCTTATTTCATCAGTCAGTGAGGTCTTCTTCTTGCACGAGGGGCACAGCAAGCGTACCAGACGCTGCGCCAGAAAACACTCAATCGAGGATGCTATCAAATACGGCTCAATGCCTATGTCAATCAATCGGGTGATGCCCGAGGCCGCGTCATTGGTATGAAGCGTCGAAAACACCAAATGTCCGGTCAAGGACATCTGGATGGCGATTTGTGCTGTTTCAAAATCACGCACTTCCCCTATCATGATCACATCAGGGTCATTGCGCAGGATCGAACGCAGCGCCGCCGCAAAACTCAAACCTATCCCCGCATTGGCCTGTACCTGCACCACCCCTTTAAGTTGATATTCCACAGGGTCTTCTACCGTGATGATCTTGGTGTCCTCTGCATTGATCGCCGCCAGGCACGAATACAAGGTTGTCGTCTTACCGCTGCCCGTCGGACCAGTTAAAAAAATGATCCCGTGAGGTTTTTTAAGCATTGCATCCAGGTGCTTGCGTTCGGACCCTACAATGCCCAGTTCGACAAAATTATACAACCGGAAAGTATTCAACAGGCGGATGACACAACTCTCCCCATAAGAGGTAGGCAGAAAAGAAACACGCAAATCCATGTCCGCATTTTCCACCTTTACCTTAAAACGCCCGTCCTGGGGCAATCTTTTTTCAGCGATATTGAGACTGGAAAGTATCTTGATGCGTGAAATCAAGGCATCTTTAAAATAACGGATATTTTCCGGCACCTGGGCATCATATAAAACACCGTCGATCCGGTAGCGGATGCGTAATTCATTGCCAAAAGGTTCAATATGGATATCGGTTGCACTGTCGCGGTGGGCCTGGAACAGGATTTGATTCAAGAATTGGCTGATGGAAGCCTCTGAGGAGGATTCATCAATAGACTCGGTCGCCGGCGCATCCGCCGTCATTATCTGGGTATCTGACATCATCCGCTCGATGGTCTCCGCACCAAGGCCGTAATACTGGCGGATGGCCTCATTGATGTCTTTTTCGCCGGCCAAAACAGCATGGATAGGTGCCCTGGCCATCATGGTCAAATCATCAAGAACTGATATTTCACAGGGATTGCTCATGGCAACCGTCAATGTCCCATTTAAATATTTGACCGGGAAAACCTTGTAATGATTGACAGCCTTGGCCGGAAGACGGCTTAAGGCCTCCGGGGAAATTTCAATGGATTTTAATGAAATAAAGGTGGTATTGAATTTTTCAGCCAACGAAGGCAGGATAGCCAGTTCTTCACTCACGACCCCCATCCGGATCAGGGTCACTCCCAGGGACTGGCCGGTCTTTTTTTGCTCTTCCAGGGCATCTCTCAACTGCTGGGAGGTGATTACACCCTTTTTAACAAGGATCTCTCCTAAATAAACAGGCGGCTTGACCATATTTTTTATTATCAGGGAACGGGGACTGTGGATTCATCCTTGGGCAAGGGATCGTAATAAGTTTTAACATCCTTAAGCGATGAAGTCGTTGCCATGTATTCCTTAGGATCGGCATGCACATCCCCATTGATGATATGCGGGGTCAAAAAGATGACGATTTCTTCTTTTTGCACCTTACGGTCTTCATTACTGAAAGCTTTTCCAATAATAGGCAAATCCCCTAAGACAGGGATCTTGTTTTTAGTGTTGCTCAATTCATCGGTCATCAGACCGCCCATGATGATGGTGACGCCATCCTTGACGCGGACGGTGGTCTGCACCTCATCCGTGCCCACAATAGGGACCGAACCACTGCCGGGAACGCTGTACTGCCCGGTCACATTAGAAATTTCCGGCTTTATTTTCATGCTGATGTAACCGTCGTCATGAATGGTGGGAGTGACATGCAATTTGATACCCACGTCAATAAAAGTGACTGTTTCCGAATTGGTGGTGCCGATGCTGTTGATGGTGCCCGTCGTTGTCGCATAAGGCTGGCTGCTGCCGACCAGGATGCTGGCTTCCTGGTTATTGATGACCGCCAGACGGGGGCTCGACAAAGTGCGCGATTTGCCGAAAGTATCAAGGGCCTGGATGACATCACTGAAGGTGCCACTACTCATTGTGCCGATAGAAAGGGAGCCAAAATTGGCCGGAGTAGGCGTTAAGGGGAAATTACCGCCAAGCTGCACGGCGGTATTGCCGGTTTTAAGAAGGACCTTGTCCCAGTCAACCCCCATCTGATATTCATTGTTCAAGCTGATCTGGACTATTTTGGCCTCAATAAAG
>Ga0206840_1037_pt1 | contig 26979 bp, 27 predicted proteins | sample Alteio_BWOrgCont_24_FD_152633 | JGI IMG/M metagenome (GOLD analysis project Ga0206840, IMG submission 152633) | Enriched cells from forest soil in Barre Woods Harvard Forest LTER site, Petersham, Massachusetts, United States -... | ecosystem: Environmental > Terrestrial > Soil > Temperate forest >... | reverse complement strand
TTATTTGCGAAAGCATTGGGAGATAAAAGGGGCATTGAACGCTACGGTTTTTGCCTGCCCATGGATGATTGCCTGGCACAGGTAGCCCTTGATTTCGGGGGGGCGTAACTGGCTGGTTTGGGACGCAGAATTTAAGCGCGAAAAGATAGGCGAGATGCCTACAGAAATGTTTTTTCATTTCTTCAAATCGTTCTCGGATGCTTCGAAATCCAATTTGAACATCAAAGCTGAAGGCCAAAACGAGCATCACAAAATAGAAGCAATATTTAAAGCATTCGCCAAAGCCATCAAAATGGCGGTAAAGCGCGATGCGGATAAGATGGTTTTACCGAGCACGAAAGGAGTGCTTTAGAATCAAGAGCCAAGAACCAAGAATCAAGACAAAAAATCTTGGCTCCTGGTTCTTGATTCTTGACTCCTAATGAAATGATAGGGATTATAAGGTACGGCGCCGGAAATATTTTTAGCTTAACTGCCTCACTCGAGCGCTTAGGCATAGAATATGGTATGGTGCATAGTGAAGCAGATTTTGAACAGTTTGACCGCTATATTATCCCCGGAGTAGGACACGCCGGCGCGGCTATGAACAAGCTGAATCAGAGCGGAATGGTGGATAAGATCAAATCATTACAAAAACCTACATTGGGTATATGCGTAGGGATGCAGCTACTTACTTCCTATTCCGAAGAGGGTGATGCTAACCTGCTGAATATCTTCCCGATAAAGACTTTGCGCTTTGCCGACAGCGCTGAATACAAGGTGCCTCATACCGGCTGGAACCGCGTGGAACAGGAATTGACAAATCCACTTTTTGAAAATATTCCTAACGGTTCACACTTTTACTTTGTACATTCATACTTTATTGAGTTCAATAAGGCATATACTTTGGCTTCAACCCTTTATAGTACAAAGTTTTCGGCATCAATTTGGAAGGATAACTTCTACGCTGTGCAGTTCCATCCCGAAAAATCGGGAAAGTACGGAGAACAATTACTCACTAATTTTTCAAAACTATAAACAGACATGTACATTATACCCGCTATAGATATTTTAAATAAAAAGGTTGTCAGGTTACGCGAGGGTGATTATCAGCAAGTGACAGAATACGATGTCACCCTGGAGGAAATGATCGAGAAATACCAGTCGTATGGTACCGATTTCATCCATGTAATAGACCTCAACGGCGCAAAAAACGATTTCAGCAACCAAGAATACCTGTTTGATGTGATCCGCAAAACCGACATGAAAGTGCAATATGGCGGCGGCGTTCGGAGCATTGACAAAGTAAAAGAATTGATTGATGCGGGTGTTCACCGCGTAATTGTTGGAACACAGGCTATTACTAATCCTACTTTCCTTGAAGAACTGGGCCAGGAGATATGCGGCAGGGACAAATGTTCGGACCAGGTTATCGTAGCTATAGATGTATTGGATGAAGTGATCAAATATTCCGGCTGGATGGAAAGCTCGCCTGTTAAATTAATGGACTACGTTGATAAGTGCCTGCAATTAGGCTTTTTCAGGTTCCTGTGCACCGATATCAACAAAGATGGTAAGCTTGCCGGCGCCGGTGTCGACCTTTACCAGAAGCTGCTTGATCATTCGCCATTTATCAAACTGATCGCTTCGGGTGGTGTGAGTTCCATGAAGGATATCATGCAGCTGAGCAAAATAAAAGTGGAATCCTGTGTGGTTGGTAAAGCTATTTATGAAGGGCATATCACCATTGAGCAGGTTCAAAACTGGAATTTGAAGTCTCTCATTTCGATATAAAGTAGGGTGTCATACTGAGGCACTCGAAGTATGAGCGTAGAGGCCTTTGCCCGCATATTTCGAGAGCCTCAACATGACACCCACCCTCAAATAATTGTCAAAAGTGTTAAGTAAAAGAATAATTCCTTGTTTAGACGTAAAAGACGGACGAACTGTAAAAGGCGTCAACTTTGTAGACCTGCGCGATGCCGGCGACCCGGTTGAACTTGCCTGGAACTATTCGCAGCAAGGTGCTGATGAACTGGTTTTTTTGGATATAACAGCAACCCACGAACGCCGCAAAACGATGGTAGAACTTGTGAAAGCAGTTGCCCGGCAAATCAATATACCCTTTACGATTGGTGGCGGGATCAATGAAATAGCTGATGCAGATGCCCTGCTTAATGCAGGTGCAGATAAAATATCCATCAATTCGGCAGCGGTACGTAATCCTGAACTGATAGATGAGTTAGCTAAAGCCTTTGGGGTGCAATTTGTGATCGTAGCTGTGGATACAAGACGTGTAGGTGATAAAAACCTGGTACATTTAAACGGAGGCCGTATAGCAACCGAAAAAGAAACTTTTGACTGGATACTGGAAGCCGAAAGCCGTGGTGCAGGCGAGATATTGCTCACCTCGATGGACCATGACGGTACCAAAGGCGGTTTTGATAACGTGTTTTTGAAAAAGATAAATGATGCCGTGCATATCCCGGTGATAGCGTCAGGTGGTGCAGGCTCAGTACAGCATTTTGTGGATGTGTTTGAAAAAACTAACGTGGATGCGGCGTTGGCGGCATCTGTTTTTCACTATGGTGAAATATTGATACCAGATTTGAAAGCTATTTTGAGGCAAAATAATATTGAGGTACGACAACAATGAATATAGATTTTAATAAAAGCGACGGGTTAGTACCGGTAATTATACAGGACGAGCAAACACTTGAAGTGCTGATGCTTGGCTATATGAACCGCGAGGCTTACGATAAAACCGTTGGCGAAAATATTGTGACGTTCTTTTCGCGTTCAAAAAATCGCCTGTGGACCAAGGGTGAAACCAGCAACAATTATCTGCATGTAAAAAGCATATACGAGGATTGCGATAACGATACCCTCCTGATCAAAGTAAAAGCCGACGGCCCTACCTGCCATACCGGTTCGCGCAGTTGTTTTAATACCGAATATAACCAGAATTTCATTCTGGAATTGGAGCAAATTATTGCCGACAGGTACGAGCACCCGCAGGAAGGCTCGTATGTAAATAAACTGCACGGTAAGGGCCTCAATAAGATCGCGCAAAAAGTAGGCGAGGAAGCCGTTGAAACCGTAATAGCTGCTTTGGCACAAACCGAAGCGGATATGATAGATGAGACATCAGATTTGGTTTTTCACTTATTGGTTTTGCTTCGCGAAAAGGGGTTAAGTTTGGATACGATAGCTAAGAATCTCGAAAACAGGCATAAATAGATTTGTTCATGGATCATAGTTCATGGTAAGACCAAATTGGCTATGAACTATCAACCATCAACTATGAACTAAATGATCACCGCGAAAAAAAAAGCAGAGCTTACCGGGCACGGAAATCCAATTTTCACCTTAGAGCTTTCCCAAAAGCCGGGCATCCTGTTTACCGGTGGCAATGATAAGGGCCTGGTTGAATGGAGCCTGAAAGATAATGCTTTTATCAAAGTAATGTTCCCGGTTGCGGCGTCAATTTATGCCATACATGGTCCGGTTGGGCACCCGCTGCTGTTTACCGGTTTACGCAATGGCGATGTTTTGGTGTTTGATTTTATCGAACAAAAGATCATCAAAACCTTAAAGCATCACCGGGCAGCTATTTTTGATATTAAATCGACTAGCAAAAAAAATGAGTTATTGGTCGCTTCCGAGGACGGGCATGTCTCTGTCTGGAGCCTGGAAACTTTAGAATTAGTTTATACCATCAAAGTATCAAATGATACGATTAGATCGATCAGCGTCTCTCCAGACGAAAAATTTATTGCATTTGGATGTAGGGATAATTCAATAAAAATTTACGAACTTGCTGACTATTCGCTACTTAAGATATTGAATGGTCATACCATGCCTGTTTTTAGTGTACAATTTTCACCTGATAATTCGTATTTAGCATCCGGATCGCGCGATGCACAGGTGAAGATATGGGATGGCCTTTCCTTCGAATTAATTAAAAATATCCCGGCGCATTTGTTTGCCGTCAACCACATAGCTTTCCATCCATCAAAGCCATATTTCGCTACCGCGAGTATGGATAAAAGCATTAAAGTATGGGGAGCCGATGATTTTAAACTCTACAAGGTCATAAGCCGCGAAAAAGGCTACGACGCTCATAAACTATCAGTTAATAAAATTACATGGAATGGCGATGAGCTTATTTCGGTAAGTGATGATAAACGCATCATTATCTGGCATTTATCGCTCGACTAAAAAATCTACCTAAAACCGATCTTTATTTTATTGTAACAAATTGATTACCAATTAATTCACATGAAATAACCATTTTATTTCACTGAATCACAGCACAGTAAAAATTACTATAAAAGTTTATGCAACTTTAACTAAAACGCTCCGTAAAATAGCGAAAAGGTTATTGAGCCCCCCTAACTCTTTTAACCACAAGTTACAACTGTTACCTTAACTGTTTATCCATGCTACGCCTTCAATTCACAACCTTTAATCATTCAGCCTTAACCCATTATGGAAAACACATTCACCTTATTAAAACCCCTTTTTAAGCTTAAGGCCATAATAATCGCTATTACGATAAGCTTATGTGGCAACATCGGGTATTCTGCAACATATACATGGAAAGGAACAACCAGCATCGACTGGAACACGGCCAGCAACTGGTCGCCGAACGGAATCCCAACATCAACTGATGTTGTCAGTATCGGTTCCACTACGTTTACTAATCAGCCAACCATATCTTCAACAGAAACTGCTTCTGTCGCATCAATTACATTCGGTACTGCTAAAACCGCAACGTTAACACTTAATGGCGCCCTGACGGTATCGGGGAATATTTCCATGGCCACCGCCAGCACATTTAGTATGAGCAATACCAGTGTATTAACCCTTGGAGGAAATTTTAGCAGCGGCACACTCAAATTCCCGTCGACCTCAACGGCCAAGATCATCATGAATGGCACCGCTGCGCAATACTTTCCCACCACTACAACATTGAGCGGCAATGTGGGTTATCTTGATATTCAGAATACTTATTATGGTTCTTTAACAGACAGAGGCGTTGAATTGCTGAACAATGCTGGGGGCTCTACGTCTGTCACCATCAATTATTTAAATGTAGAACCCCACGCGATCTTCAATGCCAACGCAACATTGGTGGAAGGAACGGGGTATCATGCGACGATCGGCCTTGATGCTATTTACATATCACATAGTACATTCAATCTGCACGATAATGATGTGATCGCCCCGACCGCAACACTGGAGTTTACGGCGCCGAACCAGGTGATCAATTTGGTGAAACCTAATGCCGCCGGAACCAATATCCCACCAAATGTAATATTTACCGGGGCAAACATCACCGTTAATGCTGGTACAGCTCCGGATAACGCGACAGTCTTCCAGGTATTGGGGAATTTCGGTGTACTGAACACCACCAACAGCGTAACTTTTGATTCGCAGCTTACAGCAATAGATATAGGCGATAACTTTATTGGAAACGGCGCAATGTCATCTGGCTCACTGCCGATCAATATTACCGGAAGCTGGCTTAATACAGCCAATTACAATGTCGGCGGTGTGGTGACCTATAACGGCAATAATGCTTCTGACAGCACACAGGTGGTAGCTACAAGTGTAACTTATCAGAATAATGTGGTGTTTACCGGTGCAACACCCAAGCAGGTTGCCAGCGGTACTATGTCTGTAACCGGTAACGTGGATAATTCGGCCGGTACGAACGTCGACTTTGTGACCAACGCGTCAACCGTATTGTTGAACGGTTCGGGCACACAATACATCAAAGGTGGCACGGCTACTAATAGCTACTATCCCAACAACGTAGTGAACGGTACCATATTCAATAACATAACGGTAGCCACCACCGGAGCCGGCGCCAAAACCATACTACAGGGCAATAACAGCATTTCGCCACTGGGTGTGCTTGCTATCAATAATCCAGCCTCGTTAGATGCTACTGCCAGCAATAGCTTAACTTTATTAAGTGATGCCACAGGCTCGGCAAGCTTTGGTGCATTACCGCTTGGTTCCAGCATCAGCGGCACGGTAAATGTGCAACGTTTCGTTAAGGGCAGTTATCCCACCAGTCTTTCAAAACGCGGCTACAGGCTGATGTCCTCTACGGTTTATACAGGTACGGTAGGCGGCAACAAAGTGTTTGATCTGTCGTGGCTGGCAAAGAGCGCCATCATTACCGGCCCCGCAGGCGGTGGTTTCTTTAGTGTAGGAAACCCCTCTACTTACATATACCGCGAAGATATATTGCCCAGTAATGCCAATTTTACCACCGGCGATTTTAAAGGCGTAGCCGCAATTAATAATACGCCTGCTTATAATATCGGCACACAAAAATGGCTGACTATAGCTAATATTAACGATACCACAGTTAACCTAACCGTAGGCAATGGCGTACTGTTCTTCTTCAGGGGAAACAAAACCACTCCTAACGGTTCTACCAGTGGCACCAAAACTTCTCTGCCTTATAACTACCCCGAGGATGTGACCTTTACCAATACCGGCACATTAAATACAGGCACAGTAAACGTAAAACTATGGTACAAACAAAATAATTTCCTGGGCTACACCAACGATCCGCTGCTTGCCAATGCAGCAGTGAGAGGCTATTGCTTAGTGGGTAATCCATACGCATCTGCCATTAACTGGGAAAAATACAACAGGAACAGTACAGTAGCCAATTCATCCATTTATGGAGCCGACACCCTTTCATCAACCATTTACCTGTTTAACCCAACTAATAAACAGTACGAGGCTTACATGCAAAAAACGGGCGCCATATCCGTTGCAGATACCACAACTAACATTGACCCAGGTACAGCGGTGGGTTCGGCAACCAATATGATCGCCAGCGGGCAGGGGTTTTTTGTACGGGCAAGTGCAACCATTCAGACGCTGTCTTTTCGTGAAACGGCAAAAACAACAGCGCAACCGAGCCCCACCAAGCTCAACTTAACGATGGCTAAAGTTATTGCTACAAATACGACTGCCGAGCCCCTGATACGATTACAAATGTCGGCCGATTCTATCGATACGGATGAAATTGTAGTGCGATTAAATGATAAGGCGCATAACAATTACTTCGATACAGAGGACGCCGCTGATATGGGCGGCATAAGCCCGGAAGTAAGCTTGTCGGCATTATCAAGCGACAGTGTACAGCTATCCATCAGCAGTTTGCCTTTCCCTAAAAAAACACCGCAAATTGTGCCGCTTTATGTTACTGCATCAGCTGCCGGGCAATTCCAGTTAAAATTAACACAACTTGCAAACCTGCCTCCTATCTACGAGGTGTGGCTTAAGGACCGTTTAAATAACGACTCGGTAAATATGCATGCCGGTACGGCTTACAGTTTTAATATCGACCCGACCAACTCCGCTACTTTTGGGACCAACCGTTTTCAATTGGTCATTGATCAGAACCCTGCCCTTGCCTTGAGTTTACTGGACTTTGATGCTGTAAAAAAGAGCGACGGTTCACTTATCACATGGAAAGTAAAAGACGAGTATAACAGCACGACCTTTTATGTTCAGCGCAGCACTGATAAGGGCGAAACATTCCAGCCTATCGGGAGCCAGCAATCAACAGGCGCAGGAAGTTATGAGATGACCGATAAGGACCCGGTTACCGGCGAGAACCAGTACAGGTTAGAATTATTGGATATAAACAGCAATATTACCTATTCAAAAGTTGTATCGCTTGTTTATCCTAATATCCGTAAAAATTCACCCAGCAATATCAGCATTTATCCAAACCCGACTACTTCGGTTATTAACCTGACGATAGACCAGGATGCGTTTACCAGCTTTTTAAAAGCAAACTATAGTATTAAAATAGTAAACTCTTTTGGCATGGTGGTAAAAGAAGGAAAATCGGAACAGGCAACATGGCATGTTAATATAGGCGATCTGCAACCGGGCACCTATATGGTACAGGTTACAAACAGTAATACTAACAACCTGGTGGGAACGACAAGCTTTGTGAAAGACTAATTATTTATGCCCGTTTATAAGGCGTTTGATTATCCGGAGCTTATGGGTGTATCGTTTTTGATCTTCGGAATAAATGCCCTGGCTGTCGATACTGTCAATTTTAACGCGGCCCGAGGCATGGATAATTTGTGAGCCGTTAAGCATAATGCCTACGTGGATTATGCGGCCCTCTTCATTATCAAAAAAAGCAAGGTCGCCTAATTTGACCTCGGAGATAAAGTCGACAGTTTTACCCTGTTCGGCCTGCATCGAGGCATCCCTGCGCAAATGGATGCCCTGCAGCTTGAATACAGCCTGTGTAAAGCCCGAGCAATCAATACCGTAATGCGTACGCCCACCCCAAAGATAAGCCGTGTTAAGGAATGATTTGGCAGTTATATCAAGGGGCTCGGTCTCCCCTATTTCGCCAATAATTTCAAACTTTTCGTTATTGATATGGCATGTGGTACCTTTCAGAAACACCAGCGAACTGCCCACGGGTAAATAAAGTACGGAGTTGTCGGGTTTTTTCCAGGCCTGGGTTACGGCGCGGTAAGTGATCGGCGGGGCTATTTGTTTCAGGCTTTTGTAAGCTATATGCCCCAGCATAACAAATTGCAGGCGGCCTATCCAGCCCTCATAGTTGTCATAATCGGTAATAACTTTTGCCCAACGGTCGGTCCATTCAACAATTTCAAAAGCTTCACCAAATAATATCTGCGAAACCTGCTCGCTTTTATCACTTGCTTCGGCCCTTAGCGGGATAACGGCTAAATTGCAAATACCATATTCCATTTAGGAGTAAGATTCGGTTTTTAAAATTTACGCAACTATAAGTTAAAAATCTCATTAAAAAAAATAGGGGGACGTATAATTTAAATACATCCCCCTATCTTAAAGTTAAATATCTTTATTATTCGTTCATATGCAGCCATTCTTTTTTGGCTAATAATTCTTCTTTTGTTTCGCGTACATCTTCGTCGTCCACACAGCAGTCAACCGGGCAAACAGCCGCACATTGCGGTTCGTCATGGAAGCCAACACATTCGGTGCACTTGTCGGGCACGATGTAATATATATCGTCGGACAATGCAGCTTGTGTCTCTCCGGCATCCAAAGTATTACCATCGCCGAAGTCGATCAATCCTTTTAACCCCGTCCCATCTGAAAAACGCCATGCAGCACCTGCGTCATAAATAGCGTTATTTGGGCATTCTGGTTCGCAGGCCCCGCAGTTTATACATTCGTCGGTGATTTTAATCGCCATATTTTCTTAATATCTTATATTCTCAATTACCTTTGCCTTGCTAAATCAAAGCATGCAAATATAACAAAAAATCACTTTAGGGGTTTAAATCCCTACCATATATATGTCAAATTTTGAAATACCCTACTTAGCAGATGTATTTTCTACGTTAGGAAGCCAATTAAGTTGTCCGGATGATGAATTAAAAGCTTTGATGGACGACGAATATCACTACAACGCATGGTTTACCCCCATCAGTGTAGAGAAAGCCGTCACATCCATCGGCAAAATGCTCAATAAAAATGATCTGCTGAATTGGCTAAACAGGTACAAACTCAATTTTTCTTCAAATAAAAAAGTAGGCCTGGTACTGGCAGGAAACATCCCGATGGTAGGTTTTCATGACGTTTTATGCGTACTGATCACAGGAAATCATGCCTTAATAAAAGCATCCTCACAGGACTCAAGACTTATAAAACAAGTATTAAACCGCCTTGCAGCTATCGAACCGGCATTTGCAAACCAATATACTTTTATAGAGCGGCTGGCTGATTTTGATGCAGTAATAGCAACCGGGAGCAATAACACATCACGCTATTTTGAATATTATTTTAATAAGGTGCCGCATATCATCCGGAAAAACAGGAATAGCATAGCGGTACTGACGGGCAATGAAACCAATGAGCAGTTTTATGAATTGGGCCGTGATATTTTTGATTACTTCGGGCTGGGCTGCCGCAATGTTTCTAAAGCTTTTGTGCCGAAATTTTATGATTTCGTGCCTTTTTTTGAAGCGATAGAGCCTTACAACCCTATCATCAATCATCATAAATACAACAACAATTACGATTACAACAAGTCTATCTACCTCGTCAATCGCGACAAGCATCTTGATAACGGTTTTTTACTGCTGAAAGAGGACAAAGACATGGTTTCGCCGCTTGCGGTTTTGTTTTTTGAGTATTATGATGACCTGGATTCCTTGCAGGAAAAACTAAAATTGGAAAGTGAAAACATACAATGCATTGTAAGCGGCTCACCCTTAAATGTAAACAACCAGGTGGTAGATTTTGGGCAAAGCCAGCAGCCGGCGCTGTGGGATTATGCCGATGGCGCAGATACGATGGATTTCTTGACAAAGCTTTAAAATAACGATACCTTTGAAGAAGTTCATAGCCTATGGTTCATAGTTCATAGCGATTTGCTTAAACCATGAACCATGAACCATGAACCATGAACTAAAATGTATATCATAAAAGTAAAAGGCGTAGCCAAAATACCTGATTACGTGCAATTACGGGATGACAAGTTTACATTGCTTGCCTATTTCAGGGTCGACAGGCCCGAAAAAACACTGGATAAAGTGGGGTTAGGCAATAAAACTGAATATATAATGAATATTATAAAGGACCTACCTTTCGGCCAGATCCTGAAATTAGAACTCTAAACAATGATTGGAAACTCCATAATAAAGCTTAACGGTGCTGATATTTTTCAACAAAAGCACCTGGTATTGTCCGGCGTAAACCTGCATATTGATAAAGGTGATTTTGTGTGGCTTATCGGGCAAACGGGTTCGGGAAAAAGCAGCTTGTTGAAAGTAATTTACGGCGACCTGGGCATCAATGCTGGTGACGGCCACGTTTGCGGATTTGAGCTTAAAAGCCTTACCGCAAAGGATATTCCTTTTTTGCGCCGTAAGCTGGGTATCGTTTTCCAGGATTTTCAATTATTGACTGATCGTACTGTTGAGCAAAACCTCCAATTTGTAATGCAGGCCACCGGCTGGAAAGACAAAAACCTGATCGCCGAAAAAACGCTCGACGTTTTAGAAAAAGTGGGCCTCCGCTCCAAGCTAAAAAAGATGCCGCACGAATTATCAGGCGGCGAGCAGCAGCGCGTAGTAATTGCCCGGGCGTTGATCAACGACCCTGAAATTATCCTTGCCGATGAACCTACCGGCAACCTTGACCCTGATACTTCTGAAGAAATTGTACTGCTGCTTAAACAGATCAGCCAGTCGTCAAATACAGCTATACTGATTGCCACGCACGATTATCATATTATACGTACTTTCCCGTCACGCATTATTAAATGCGAAAGCGGTAAGGTGCTGGAGGATGTGCAGATAGCGTAAACACGTCAAAAATAAGCGCGTTCTAAGCTTATCTAATAAACATAGGTTATTGCTGTTGTTGTGGTAATGCCTTTTTTACAGGATCAACCTCGCAGGCATAACCAAACAGGCAGCGGTCTTTTATCATGGCGGCTACCTCGGGCGGTACATATTCTTCCCAGCCATCTGCACCTTGTTTTATCAGCTGCAGCACATTATCGGTGTCCACATGCAGGTTTTTATCGTTGTAATGCCTGATGTCTTCTATTTTGTTATTGGCTATCAGGTAACGGTACAGGTCAATTAGGTGCGCCGGCGGGTGGAATTTAAGGCAGTTCAAAATAACACCGTCGCGCAGGGTTGGATAAATGAACAGTTTTACATTACGGCTGAACAAGGTAGCGAACGACTCCAAAATGCCGCCCGGAAGATCCTTGTAGTGCTCTTCAGAAAAAATATACTCCAGGTTTGGATAGCCTAAAACCATACCCATCTTCAATTTGGTGATCTTTGAGAGGTAAGCCACCAATTTATAATATTCGTGAAAATTAGAGATCAGCACCGTTTGCCCGAGCGAACAAAGAATATCTACCCGGTCGAGAAAATCTTTTTCATCAATTTCGGCAGTTTCATCAGCGTTCCTTTCTTTTAACGATTGCAGCGTAAGCTCGGTGATCACCACAACATTTGCCGGGTCTACATCGGGTTCTTCTATAAATTGCTTAACGCCTGTATTGAGCATATCCAAATGCACATTGATAAGTGGGCGGAAACGGCCGCGTATCACTACGATATGTTTTTTATACAATACTTCGGAAGGTTGCAGGTTTTCACCGTCGGGCCCAAACACAGCCGCATCCGAAAAGCCATACTTTACAAGGTGCAAACTCATCAGCCGGTTATCCACCTTAGTAAAATCGGGCCCTTCAAAACGGATCATATCTATTTGGATACGGTCCTTCGACAACTCATCCATCAGCGAAAGCAAAAATACAGGCGGGTTCTCATAATAATAAAAGCAGGCATACATCAGGTTCACACCCAAAATACCCACAGCCTGCTGCTGCAAATTGTTATCATTATCCAATAACTTCACATGAAGCACTACGTCATTAAACACTCCGTTTGGCTCCAGTTGAAAACGCACACCCATCCAGCCATGCCCTTCATTTGTTTTTTGATAATTGAGCGCCGAAATGGTATCGGAAAAAGCAAAAAAAGTTGTTGTATTGCCACGTTGCTCGGCCAAGCGCTCTATCAGTAACCCATACTCATGGTCAAGCATGGATATCAACCGTTGCTCACTTACGTAACGGCGCGTTTGCTGCACGCCGTAGATGGCGTCGGAAAACGTCATATCATAAGCCGACATAGTTTTTGCAATAGTGCCGGATGAACCCCCTGCTTTGAAAAAATTGGCAGCAACATCCTGGCCTGCCCCTATTTCGGCAAACGAGCCATAAATCTGGGGGTCAAGATTAATCGCAAGCGCTTTTTGCTTTGTTCCAATATTGGTATTCTGAATGGGATTCATACGCTCAGTTTATTATTGCATTACCGTGCCCTGGCATGACGGTACAAAAATACGGTTTTTAAAGAATAGCGCAGGTAAGAAAACGCTTACCTGCACTGAAAAAAATCAAGAGATGTTAAGATGTAGTTTATACGTAAATGTCCTGGTGATTGGTTATTAAACCACCCTTCCCAAAAAAAATTGAAAAATTTTGCAAAAAACTTGCGTAACTCAAAAGTTACCTATATATTTGAGTAACTTAAAAGTTACGCATTATGGCAGCAAGCATAAAACACCAATTATTTTTCCCTCACCCGCCTGAGGCAGTTTGGGAATACCTCACTGACGCAGAGCTGATAAAGCTATGGCTGATGCCCAACGATTTTAAACCTATCGTTGAGCACGAATTTACTTTCAGGATAAATCCGATACCGGCTTTCGATTTCGACGGGATAATTTACTGTAAAGTATTGGAGATAGAGCCTTTCAAAAAGCTTTCATATTCGTGGAAGGCTGGCCCCGGGGATGGCACCACAAACCTTGATTCGATAGTGAGGTGGGAGTTACAACCAACCAATGAAGGCACCGAGCTTTTATTGCATCATGGCGACTTTGCTATATTGAAACACATAGGCATTTTTGACGCTATGAATAAGGGCTGGCTGGAGAATATGCACAAAATCCTCAATCATTTAACCGCTTAATATTATGGCACAAAGCATTGAACACCAATTATTTTTCCCGCACCCGCCCGCTGAAGTTTGGGAATACCTGATCAACGCAGAGTTGATGGAGCTATGGCTGATGAAAAGCAATTTTCAGCCGGTTGTGGGGCACGAATTCCAGTTCAGGACAAACCCGCACCCTGATGTGGATTTTGAGGGCGTCTTCTACTGCAAGGTGCTGGAGATCGTCCCCTTCAAAAAACTTTCCTATTCGTGGAAGACAGGGCCCGGCGATGGACGCATTACAATTGACTCAGTAGTGAATTGGGAATTGCAGCCAAAAGACAATGGCACGCTGCTTTTGCTGGACCATAACAATTTCGCGGTGATGGAAAACCTCCCACTGTTCAATTCAATGATCGAAGGCTGGTTGCGGAATATGCATAAGATAGCCGACAATTTAAACAAAACAACCCATGGCACAACCAACGCTTGACGTATTCCAGGTCATAGCCGACCCAAGCCGGCGGCAAATGCTGATGCTGCTTTCGACAGAAAGCCGAACCATCAACAGCCTGGCCGAAAATTTTGATATGAGCCGCCCCGCAGTTTCAAAGCACATCAAAATCATGTACAGCGCTGGGTTTATTTCTATCCAGGACATTGGCCGCGAGCGGCATTGTTCACTGAAACAAGATGGGTTCAACGCCCTGCACGAATGGCTCAAATACTTCGACCAGTTCTGGACATCGAAACTGAAAAAACTGGAAGATTTATTGAACAACAAATTACCAAATTTAAAATAGCAAAGTGGAAAATGAGCAAAAAGGGAAGGCAGTAGCCGACATTGAAACAGGTATAATACTAGCCGCGATCGATATTGCTTCGGAACCCGGATCAGTCTATAACGCCCTTACGATAAAGGAAGAAATAGAGCATTGGTGGGGCTCAGAAGACACCTATCGAATGACCCGTTGGAAAGATAATTGTCGTGTAGGGGGCGATTATAGTGTCATAGTTCTGATGGCTGATGGGACAGAGCGGCCTGCAAGCGGCACTTTTATGGAAATAGATTATCCAACAAAAATATCCTATACAAGACGATATGATTGGGATTTCCCGCTTCTTGAACGAAAACCTACCACCATTACCTACAATATTAAAGAAACTGAATCCGGTTCGCGCCTGACGGTAAGGCATGAAGGATTTAAGGGATTTGAGCAGGCTGCTAACCAACATGCCGAACATTGGGAAAGAGTGCTCGGCTGGCTTTTAAAATATCTGACAACTTAAAATTAAAACAAAATGAAACCGCAAGATTTTAACCTCACATTCAATGTAAAAGCTTCCCCTAACGAAGTTTTAGAAAAAATTGCACAAGTAAATAACTGGTGGGCGAAAAAATTCAAAGGTAAGGCCGCCAAACTGAATGATGAATTTTCCGTGTATTTTGGTGGGCCCGAAGACACTTTTGTAGACTTTAAAATTTCGGAAGTTATCCCCGGTAAAAAAATCGTTTGGCTGGTAACCGACTGCAACCTGCATTGGATAAACGATAAAAAGGAGTGGCAAAACACCGAAGTTGTTTGGACCCTTACGGAGAAGGACGGGAAAACCCAGGTGGATTTTGTGCATAAAGGCGTGACACCTGAGTGCGAATGTTATGATAGCTGCGAAGCCGGGTGGACGCACCACCTTAGAGATAGTTTGATAAAACTGGTTGATGAGGGTAAGGGTTTCCCGGAATAATTGGTGCAGCCGGAATAAATATTTAAGCATTCAAAAAATAGCATGAAAACCCAAAGTTACACTACAAGCATTGAGGTTGAAAAATCGCCGGCTGATGTTTTTGATCATGTCATCAATGATGTTTCAAAATGGTGGCCTGAAGAATTTGAAGGAAAAAGCGCCAAACTTAACGATGAGTTTGAATTTAGGTCGGGTGACTCGCATTATTCAAAAAATAAGGTAGTAGAACTTGTACCTAATAAAAAAGTGGTATGGCTTGTAACCCAGAGCATACGCAAACCTGACAATTTTGACTGGACAGGAACAAAAATGATTTTTGAGTTAATTCCCAAAGGTGACAATACTCTGCTCACATTTACTTATGATGGCCCTGTGCTTCAGGATGAATATGACCGGTTAGTTCAGGTATGCGATATAGTCATTAAAGAGCTGCTTTACAACTTTATACTTAATGGAAAATAAAAATTATACGGCAACGATAGAGGTTTCTAAATCTCCGCAAAGTGTTTTCAAAAGCATTACCAGTGATGTTGCTAAATGGTGGGGCGGACCGGACCTTGAAGGGAAAAGCATAAATCTTAACGATGAGTTTATAATAAACCATCCCGGTGCGCATTATTCAGTACAGAAATTAGTTGAAGTTGTTCCCGGTAAAAAAATCGTATGGCTAGTTACCGATAGTACAATGAGCTGGCTAAAAAAAGATCAGCATGAATGGGCAAACACAAGGATGATTTTTGAGATAAGTACCAAAGGCGGTAAAACTGTGCTTCACTTTACGCACGAAGGGCTTGTTCCCGAAAAAGAGTGTTATGCTTTGTGTCATAAAGGCTGGAATACGGTTATTAAGGATTACCTGTTCAACTGGATCAGCTATCATAAACCGCACTTTAATTTTAACAACAGATTGCTTTAATTCGATTGCCTGCGGCGATCCTGTGGTAGGGAGATATACCTGAACCCGAAAGCTCCGCACTTCGTACTGGTGGCTTTTTTATTTTCTGCACTTAGGCAAATTCATTTGCAACGTCCGGAAAACAAAAAAGCCCTGACTATTGTCAGAGCTTTCTATTTCCGGTGTCGGGGTGGCAGGATTCGAACCTGCGGCCTCCACATCCCAAATGTGGCGCGATACCGGGCTACGCTACACCCCGTCGGGGCTGCAAAAGTAAGATTTTAAAATGTTGTTGCAAATCTTTTTTAAAAACAGTGTTGATGTGCCTGGAATTCTTAAAAAGAAGATGAATTATTGGAGCATTACCATATCCGTAGAATTTTCGCATTTAAAACTTTCTAAAATGCTTACATATAGGAAATTAGGATTTAAAAGATTATAAACAAATGACAAATAGATTGTCACGTTCGGGGTGTTTATTACGTTTATATATAAAAAGGAAACAGGCATATTACCTGTTGATTGAAGAAAGGAGGCGCTGTGAAAATTCATGGATAGATTTTACAAACAATTTAATTTAAAATATCATGAACCTCATACAGGAAATAGCAGCCGCGTTAGCGATCATAGCGCTGTGCACCATCATCCATTATACCATTAAAGATTGGCAGGTTATTCTTGAAGACCTGGGTTATTTTATTAAAAAATCCACCTCGAAATCAAAACAGGACGCTTAAAAAGCATCGTTCTTGAAAAAGAATACGCTGCTTCTGCTAATCAATGTGAACAGCATCTTTTCCGGCAGCGTTTCTATGATGTATATAATGACCATTGACATCACAACACCATATGCCTGTTATTGCAGTAAAAAGAAAAAATATGCTGAATGGCAATGTTGAGAGGTCCTTCGTTAGAATAGCGACAAGCAACAGCAACAGCCCAAATCCGAGGCGGACACTTCTCATGAAATGCCAATTTGTAAAAAGCCGATGCTTAATGGTGTTCATTTTGCTTGTTGCTTAAGCCGGTATCACCGATATGCTATAAACATTGTCAAAGCCCTTTGGCCCTGAAATAGATATGCAATATTACATGATGATTCTGTAGGAATAATGGAAAAAGAGTCAAGAATTGTTAAATAATTTATTTTACTGCTTCTTACAGAAAGTCAGGGATGTATGTTGCTGTAACCGTGTATTCTATATCAAAGTTTTACAAATTTGAGCTGCCCAACAAGGCTTTTGTCTTTATTGTTAACAACTTGCACCAGGTAGGTACCGGGAAGCAAATTACTTACGCCCGACTGCCATGAAGACTCTGATATTGTGGCCTGTTTTACAATGATGCCTGAGCTATTGCTGATCATTACATTATAAAAAGTTGGCTCTTTTGATTTTGAAGTGATCGCTAAATTAATAGTAGTGACCGCCGGGTTCGGATATAAACTAATATTTGCGGTAACCAGGTTGCTGCCTGTGTTGGAGTACGACACCTGCACCACGTTTGAATAAGTAATGACACTGTTGATATCTTCCTGCTCCAAACGGTAAAGGTTTTGCCCTGCAAATGGTGTCTTGTCTAAAAAGCTATAAGTGCCCGCACCGGTTGAAGCCACGCTGCCTATAACATTAAACGTTTTACCGTTATCCGTGCTGCGTTCTACGGTAAAATTGGTATAGTTTTGTTCGTTTTCGGTTTTCCAGGCCACTTGTACCTGGCTAACATTGGTTGCTTTTGCGGCCGTAAAACTTAAAAGGCGGTAGGCATAGGCATGGTTTTGACGAAAAACAAGGCTAAAGCGGTTTGAGCCATAAGTATTGGTATCACTTTTTAATAGGTTAAAGCTATAAGTGGTATTATGGCGCATATCAAGCGAGTCCTTCTTGTAAGCATCCACAAGCCATATATCAAAAAATTGCGGTATACCGGTTATAGTTTTCATATTTAAGGAATAAACACCATCGGTATTTGCTTTAACTATCAGTCCGATGGTATCGCTGGTTTTTGGCAAAGGCCGTACGTTGATGGCGAGAGCAATTTTATCACTTGACAGGCTTGATAAACTTACCAAACCAGATCCGGGTTTTGTCGGTGCATCAACGGTTTCATCATAAGCCGTTTTAGCTTGATTGTTAAGACGTACCAGGATATCATCCGTGTTAACGGAATCTTTTGCCAGTTGCAAACGCAGGTATTGAGCATTTGCAGTATTATTGGCGGGTATTTCCATCAATAATAGTGCACCTGTTGGCTGCGTATTGACTTTGGCGCTTTCCTGGAAAGTTAATTTTGCTGCGGTGCTGCTGGCAACAACAAAAAAACCCTGACCACTTGAGATAATATTAGTGGCATTATTACTGCCAATACCGCCTGTTCCTACCACGTAGGCCCCATAATTATGACTTACCGGGTCAAGCACATATATAGTACCACTTACATTCGGCCCGTAAATACTGGCCGTGTTTACCGTATTACTAAACGTATCCCAGTTTATTGAACTGGCATAGGGATTACCCACTAAATTATAGCCTCTTATGACAGCAGGGCTGGCAGCAGTATAGCTCAAAGAATTGCCTGTAGCAAACCATGGCGTTACTATAACAGCACCCTGGTTTAATGTTCCGCTTGCGCTTAAGGTTACCGTTTGCGGAACATAGGAGGTAACAGTTTCAGCAGCATACGTTGCTGAGGCCCTGTTTCCCCTGAAGAAACATAAATATCCATTACCCACGGGAATATTTGTAGATGGGTTGCTGGCATCATCCATACCATAAGTTGGCGATGAGTTGATGTTATTGACCCCCCTGAAATTACTATTTAGAAAGGTAGTGTATAAAGGCGTCATATTTTCGCGGTACAAATATATTGTAGGGTTAGCCGGGTTGGTATTATCTAAACCACCGGTAGTACTTGTACCGGTGAGGTAAATAGAATTTTTTAAATAATTGATACTATATACATTATTGGAACTTACTGTAGCGGCATATACCGGCGATGATAGTAAACGGTAACCGCGATAGGTACTGCTTCCACCGGTTATATAACGCTGCACATTTACAATACCCGTAATACTTGCCCCCGAGGGGATGGCAGCAACCGTTGCCGAACTTGCTGCAGCGGAGTTTAAGGTTAAATAGCCATTTGCATTTAGCGTAGTTGTGCCTGACATTGTCAGGACACCTGTGCTCGACACTGAAAAATTCCCCGAACTCATAACGGCCGGATTTCCGGAACCGCCATTGCCATTAAAAAGCACGTTGGTAAACATCGTGCCGGAGCCATTATCGGTAAGAACCTCGTTTTGACCATTAAAAACAATATTACAGGTACCCTGCGTATAAGTGCCGCTATTGGTATAATTACCCGATATGGTGAAGCTGCCGGTTTGCAGGTTTAAAGCACCCGAATTAGCCATATTTCCTGTTACTACAACGTAACCGCCGTTAGCAATTACGTAAGCGTTTGACGAAATGATTAGGCCTTGCCCAAATAGGTATGAAGGCGCGAGCATCAATGCCAGGATAAATGATTTTGTAATATTTTTAGTTTTCATTGCCTTATTTTTTAATAGTTATACCTGGGTATTGCTGTGTATAGCCCATTTTTCAAGTAAGTTTACAAGTTCTTCGAGTTTTACAGGTTTAGCTATGTAGTCGTCCATTCCTGCCCTCAGGCATTCTTCACGGTCGCCTTGCAAAGTATTCGCCGTCATAGCAATAATAACCGGTTGATCACTCAGGCAAACACGGATCATTTTTGTGGCCTCAAGCCCATCCATTTCCGGCATTTGCACATCCATCAATATCACGTCGTAATATTTGTTACTCACTTCTTCCAGCACTTCTTTACCATTGCTGGTCATTTTAGGTTCGTAACCAAGCTTGTTTAAGATCTTGCCAACTATTTTTTGATTCATCAAATTATCCTCGGCTATCAGTATGCTTAACGGGTACTGTTTTGCGAAGTCGACCGATAGTTTTTGCCTATTACTATGATCACTCATCGAGGTAACTTTTGCGTTCTGCCTGGTAAGTGAGATCACCTGTTCTTTTAAAATATGCCGCCTGATAGGTTTGTTTATCACTGAACTAAAAAGCCCGGGATGTTTTTTATAGCTCTCATCTCCAGTACTGTTCAGCAGCATAATGGGTGTGTCCGCGTATGATTTTTTTATCGATTGAGTCAGCGTAATACCGTCCATCTCCGGCATTTGCAGGTCGGCAATTATTAAATCTAATTCTGGCTTGCCTGATAATAATTCCAGGGCTTGTTTGCCGGAGCCGGCCTCTGATACCGTCATATTCCAGCCTTCAAACCTGTTTTTGAGCATAGCCCTTACTGCCGCATTATCGTCAATTATCAATACTTTTTTACCTTTAATATCGCTGCCGATAGAAGGAGCTAAAGGCTGTGTGTTTGCGCGAAACGCCGTTGTGAACCGAAAAGTGGTGCCTTCGTTTTCTATACTGTCAACTGTTAGGGTACCGCCCATCAGCATTACCAGGTTTTTACAAATAGTCAATCCAACGCCGGCTGCGCCTTCAATTTTCAGACCCGGTGTTGTTTGCTTTAGCTCTGCTGATAATTGCCTGGTTTTAGCCTCAGGCATGCCAATTCCACTGTCTGTTACTTCAAACATCAGTTTTACATGGTTGTCCGCATCAGCTTCAACAAATTGTACGCCTATATAAATTTCTCCTCTATGTGTGAACCTGATGGCATTTTCTACCAGGTTCATCAATACCTGCCTAAAGCGCTGATTGTCGCCAACTATTTGAACCGGTACCTTATTTTGGATCCTGTAAACCAGGTCCAAACCTGCATGCGCTGCCTTAACGGCGAAAACATCCAGTACTTCTTCAATGCTGTTACGGAGGTTAAATTCTTTAGCATCTAACTCCTTACCTGTGTCCACCTTTGAATACTCCAATATATCTTTCATTAATATATCATTGATCAGCCCCAGCAAACTTTCGCCGGAATGGAGGATGGCAGAAGTATATTCATGCTGCTCGGGTGTAAGTGCAGTTTCGGTGAGCAGCGATGCCATGCCCATCAGTGTATTCATGGGGGTGCGTATGTCGTGGCTTATTTGTGATAAGAGAAGACTTTTATTAGCATTTGCGGCATCAGCATTTTGGCAGGCTACCTGTTCACTTCGCCGTGCATAAGTAAGCAATTCTTCCTTTTGCAGCAATGTGCTTTGCTGTTCAGCTACCTGGTTTGATAGCTTGTTTATTTTTGACCGGTGGATGAAATAACCAAATACAAAGGCAACAAAAAGAATCACCAGGTAAAACCACCATTTGAGATAAAAGGCAACAAGCAAAATATTGCCGGTATTTATAAAAATCAGATGATCTGTAAACATAATTCTTTGTTATAATTTATCAGTTTATGGTTTATACATATCGCTACTAATCAAGCTCTTCAGGCAACAACCCGCATGGCGTTATTGCTGACGTTAACCTTCTTTTCGTTTTCGATAATTATTGATTCTGCCGTTGCTAATTTGTTAAGCAGGTTAATTTCTGCCAGGTGTGGGTTCCAATGAAAAATAAGTTCATCAATAGGGTGCCACAGGATGACCCACGAAAAAATATCGAGACTGTTTCTAACTGCCGAGCTAATGCCTTTGTCCGAAGTCAGTACCATTGGGAGCAGGATATGGAATAGCATTACGATCAGTGTACTTGCGATAAGCATAGTGATGTTGCGGCGTTTATATTTTTCAAAATTCTTTATCCTATACTCCTTCAATTCGTTGAAATGACGGCGGATGGCATACATCATGGGTTCGGCGTATTGTTTATCTATTTCGTTTGCGTATTTAAACTTGTAAAATATCACGTCGTACCTTTTAAATAATCCGACGTTTGCCATAATATACTGCTCAAATTGATGATTCAGCTGGCGTTTGTAGATTGGCGCAGGGTCGTGAGGATTAAAATAACTCTGTATCACAAGCTGGTCGAGCGTTATGTAAACGTTAATTGTTTTAGGGAGATAACTTTTCATCCTTTTATTTTTATCACTACTGGATCACTGTCACATCAAAAGTAACCGTACCGAGAAGGTGCGCATTAGAATCCGCATTCACTAAACCAATTGCAACGGTATTAGCCGCTGTTACCCGCGCCCAGGCCACACAAATAGAACTTGGTAATGCCGTCCTCGGATTAACGATCACGGTTGCGTTAACATTAGCGCCGGTTACGGTCACAGTCTCTACTTCTGTCGGAGAACTATAAAAAAAGCCCGAATTATCGGTAAAGGTGACACTGGTTTTGATCATATTGGTTAGCACTGTGCCTGAGGCGCCAAGTTTATATGTGCCGCTAACATCCAGTACTGCCGCGGGAGTGGTGGTTGCAATACCAACATTTCCGGTACCGGTTATCCGCATGCGTTCGTTAGCGCCAACGCCCCCGGTGAAAAGTATCAGGTTTTTACCGGCGGTACCGTTACCAATCGCGAAATCGTTACCCGTGGAATACAGGTATCCATTACTTGCACCACCAACCACGCCTGTCCCGGTATATCCGCTTGAGTTGATACCCAGGTCCACATAATTCACTGATTCCGTAGCGGCGTCATTACTGGCCACCAAATCCGAGCTCGCGTTGCCGGTAGCGGACCTGTTTTGGATATTTAATTGCAGGTAATTGTCAATATAACCTTTACCGTCTATCACGTTGTAAGATGTATTAGGATTGGAGGAAGAACCGGCGTCCACCAGGAATTTTTCGCGTTCCACACCTGCTGTAAATGTGGGAGCAGCGCCAACGGCAACATTACCTAAGCTATCTACCAAAATGCGTTGCGTGTTATTAGTACGCATTTTAAAGCTGGTATTATCCGTTGTTCCTAAAAAACTACTGCTTGAGTTTGTGCCGCTATTGCCGGCTAAACTCCAATTGGTGCCCGAACTGGCCGATAGCAGCACCCATGCACTGGTTGTTCCATTATAGTAATAAAATCCTTTTGTACCGTCGGTTTGGTAAACCAGTAAGCCATCGGCAGGGGTTGCAATTGCGGTGCGTTGCGCCGTTGTCATCCTGGGGGCTAAAAAACCTTTTAAAACAGATTTAACGTCTAATACCGAAGATGCATTACCGGTGGCATAAGTTGGGTCGTCAGTAACAACCACGGTTTGCGAAATGGCCTGGCTGCATAAACTCAAAAAACCAAGCAGGAAAAACAGTTTTTTCATATTATTTATAAATTAAATAGAAAGGTTAAAAAGCTAATTAATACCAACTTATACGCGCGAGCGAATGCGTGATTTGTAGGTGGTGCTATGAAAGCGTTGTAGGTGTTTGGTTGACACGAAAAATAGTGGGCCAACTACTGAACCCAAAAACAAAAGGCATCAAAACAGAAAGCCCCCGCTTGTACAAGCGGGGGCTTTCTGTTTTGCGGTGAGGGAGGGATTCGAACCCTCGGTACAGTTTCCCGTACGTCAGTTTAGCAAACTGATCCTTTCGGCCTCTCAGGCACCTCACCTTTTTAGAAATAAGAAATCCCTTTTTTCAAAGGGACTGCAAATATAGCAATTCAAAAAAGCAGGCAAAATTTTTTTGTGAATAGTAACGCCGCCTAATAATCAATCCGCACATGATAAATACTCATCAGCATGCGCTTGAATATCTCTTTGATGGTTTCGATATCCTTCAGCGTAATGTCGCTGTCTTTTAGCTGATCCTGGTTCAGTTTGTATTTAACGATGCGGTCAACCAGGTCGCTGATGGATTTTTGATCCGGTTCGCGCAGTGAGCGTGATGCTGCTTCAACCGAATCGGCCAGCATCAGTACCCCCTGTTCTTTAGAAAATGGTATGGGTCCCGGGTAGCGGAAAGTGTTCTCGTTCACAAACTTTTCGGGGAAATTTTTCAGGAACGACTGGTAAAAATAATCCACCCGCGTATTGCCGTGATGGGTTCTTATAAAATCCACAATAATATCGGGTAGATTGGCCTTATGAGCCATTTCAATACCCGTGCTTACATGCCTGATGATGATCTGCGCACTTTCTTCATAAGGTAATTTATCATGCGGGTTAAAGCCGGAGCTTTGGTTCTCAATAAAATACAGCGGGTTCTCCAGTTTGCCAATATCATGGTATAAAGCCCCTGCCCTCACCAATAAGGCATTGCCGCCGATGGTATAAATAGCATTTTCGGCAAGATTAGCCACCTGCAGCGAATGCTGAAAAGTGCCCGGCGCGGTAAAGGCAAGTTCGCGCAGCAAGGGAGCGTTGGTGTTGGTTAGCTCGATGAGGGTGATGTCCGATGTAATACCAAATAACTTCTCAAAAATATAAATTAGCGGGTAGGCCAGCAGCGTTAACAGTACGCTTACAACAAACGGTACAAAATCGAGCCAATCGATATTCGTAAAACTGCCTTCGCGGATAAAAGATATACCCAGGAAAGCTACAAAATAACTGAACGTAATGATGACCGCCGATATCAAAAATTGTTCCCGCCTGATGAGGTTTTTGATACTATAGATGGACACCATCCCGGCTGTTATCTCGAAATAAGCAAATTCGAAACTGTTCGGCACAAAAAATCCCGCCACTAATATTACCAGGATGTGGATATTAAGGGCAAGCCGGGTATCGAACAATATCCTGATGATGATCGGTACGATGCAATAAGGTATGTAATACAAATTAGGCAGTTGCAGCCTGATGGCCAGCGACAAGGAAGCCAGCATAGCCGTCACGACCAGTAAGATCAGTCCTACCAGACGATTATCGTAATAAATATCCTTGCGAAACAAGTAGAGGAATACCATCAATAATATGATAACGATGGATACCAGCATAAACTGGCCCAACAATACCAGGCGGGGATCGCCGTTTACACGGGCATTATCTTCAAATGCTTCCTTATACGACTCCAGTTCCTGGTAAATTTTATCATTGATAACCGAGCCTTTAGCCACGATCACCTCCCCTTTCTGCACCATGCCACGCGTTAGCGATAAGCCGTCAAGAGCTTCTTTTTCCAGTCTTAAGGTTAATTTATCGTCGTATTTCAGGTTATTTTGCAGCCTGTTTTGTATAAGGTCCAATACAAATACTTTATCAATACCCTTTCGTTTGCTTAGTATTTGGTCGCAGTAGGTAAGCGCCTTCTCCTTGGTAAATACATCGGCGGTGTTCTTATCTGTTGCTACGTTTTTGTCCAGTATCATTATCGGGTAATTGGGCTGGCTTTGCTGGTATTTGGCATTGAGGGATAGCAGGCCCTTATCATAAATTTGTTTCAGCAGATCCTCACCTGTCGTAAAATAGGTCTGTTTTTGACGGTCGTTTATTCCCGAATTATGCCATTTTATCTCGAAATCGCTCTTGTAGCCGTCTATTTGCTGCCCTTCTACGCCGGCATCAAACTGGTAAACGGGCGTCACACTGTGCAGGGCCTCCTGGCGGTCGTTCTCTATTTCCTGCGGGGTTTTTAGTATGGCGAAGTTATAGGGCGATAACAGGTCCTTTTGTGTCCATATACGCCCGCGTTCATACTCATACCTGAATTTTGCCTGCTTGGGTAAAGTAAGTACAATAACGCAAATACTGGCCACCACCATGCCATACTTGAGATATATGGAGTATTTGCGCAGTATAGCCTTTTGGCGCGAGGTAGTAAGTTTAGCCATTTACGTATTTGACAAATCAAAAATAGCATATTTTCTGCTATCCGAAGCTATTAGTGAATGCGGAATGCGAATTGACAAATGCGGAATGAAGCTTCAAAAAACTTCCGCAATCGGCATTCCGCATTCCGACTTCAATATACATTCCTGGCATTTAGCTGTAGTATTTTTTCATTACCCTGCCATTCCGCGTAAAAACTTGTATTTTAACATCACCAATTTTATTCGGGCTTTGCAATATTTGTTCAGGCTATAAAAAATGAGAAACAGAAAATACGCCAGGTTCGGAATAGTTTTCCTTGTGCCTTTGGCATTGATCTTTTCACATTGTTTGGATAACGATAAACCCAAATCATCCGACCCGCGCGGGGCAAACTACGCCGGCTCGGCATCTTGCTTAAAATGCCATAAAAGTATTTACCAGGATTATATACACATGGCGCATTACCAAACCAGCAGACGGGCCTCATCAAGTACCGTGCACGGTAGTTTCAACACTGATTCAAACACAGTAGCATTTAACGACACGCTTAAGGCTGTGATGGAAAAACATGGCAATAATCTTTACCAGGTTAGCTACGTCAATGGAAAACAAATCCGGAAGGAACGTTTCGACCTGGTTTTTGGCAGCAAAAGGGCCGAAACTTACCTGTACTGGAAAGACAACAAGGTTTACCAGATGCCTGTAACTTATTACTTCAGCCTGCATAAATGGGCCAATAGCCCGGCTTACAGTAATGATTCGATTAATTTTAGCAGGGTGATAGGCGCCCGTTGCTTCGAGTGCCATAGCTCGTATATTAAAAATATGCCCGGCCAAAGCGACAGGCCGGATAGCGCTGACCTGTTAGACCAAAAATCCCTTATCCCCGGTATCGATTGTGAGCGCTGCCATGGCCCCGGCGCCGAACATGTGAATTTTCACCTGCAAAACCCCGCAGAGAAAAAGCCGATGTATATCACCTCTATCAGCAATTTAAGCAGGGCGCAACGTATCGATCTATGTTCTGTTTGCCATTCGGGTAATTCAAAGATCATGGTCAAATCCACTTTTGGTTTTAAGCCGGGCGACACGTTGGCTAATTATACCAGCGGCGAACCATTTCACCAGTACCAGGCTGCACAGAATATCGATGTTCATGGCAACCAGGTGAAGTTGCTGACCAA
>Ga0206840_1030_pt2 | contig 27002 bp, 21 predicted proteins | sample Alteio_BWOrgCont_24_FD_152633 | JGI IMG/M metagenome (GOLD analysis project Ga0206840, IMG submission 152633) | Enriched cells from forest soil in Barre Woods Harvard Forest LTER site, Petersham, Massachusetts, United States -... | ecosystem: Environmental > Terrestrial > Soil > Temperate forest >... | reverse complement strand
CAACAAGCCGCGGTCGGGAAAAGAATGAAGCGTGACACCGAGATCCCTGAGCGGGGTTTCCACCAACTTTACAAAGCGGGAGGAATCCTCCACCGTCGTAATAACGCCGATTTTCAGGCCGGCTTCGCGCTGAATCCTGATTCTGTCCAAGACTTGAGACTGAAAAACCGGCGAATTATCCAGCGTCAGGCCGATGTCAACCAATACATACACCAAATTCGGATCGGTATCCTGCTTCAAGACGCCCATTTATCCACATCCCTGGGGGCCGAAACAATTCGCGAGCCTTTGCATCCCTATTCTTTCACCAACGAGGCACCAACAATCAGCGGCTGCGAACGGAGCTTTTCACGGAACAAGCCGATCATGTAAAAGTAAAACATGAAGACGGCGATGTTCAGCATGAAGGAATTCACTAATCCGGGCAACAGCCATGGGATGATGGCGACAATACTAATTGACAGGCAAAACTTTTTAATCACCCAGATCATCAGAATCACCCCTATTATTCCCGAGGTAACCGCCAGGCGAAACCAATCATTATGGAAATAGTGCGTCCCCTCCGCGAAGGAACCCGACTCCGTCGCGCTAAAACCGGAACCAAAGATGGGGGAATAGGAGAAGCGGTCATAGGCTAACTCAACCTTCAGCAGTGGCCGCGCAACACCATGGTTCCTTGCCTCGTAGGTATCGCCACCCTGATCCTGGTTTAAGATTTTCATTATCGAGGAAATTCTGTCGAAGCTGGAAGCAATCGACTCGTCTTGGGATTGAGCGGAAAATACGCCGATGCCAATAAGAAGCACCAACAACCCCAGGAACCCGGTCCGTTTAGATTTTGAAAATCCACCAAATATGACGCGGAAATTCAATGCAGCTAGCACAACGGATACGATGAACTCGCCGCGACTGGCAAGAAGAAGGCTTGTCACGATCGGAAAAAAAATAATGCCCGCCGCATTAACTGGTGATGGTAACGAAAGCAGTTTTTTACGAAAGCCCAAATAAATAAACAGCACGATTATATTCACCGCAAGGGCTGAGCCGTCGGGGTTGGAAAAATATCCCCGGGGCCTCGCCAGGTCGAGAATATCCTGAACGCTGCCGACATAGGACAAATTCAAATACTGCACATCCAATTGTGAGAAATAAAAATTCGACAACCAGGACGGCATTGAGGACCGCAAAAAAATGAAAGCGAGATTCAAACCCACGGCCGCATAAAAAACCCAAATAAGAATTTTCAGGCTGAACCTTTTTGAACTCAATCCAAGCCCAAATGCCAGGGCCGCAAGGATATAGAACAGGACGCCGTTTATAGCATCGGTATAGGAGGGCACTGAATGATTAAGGGCCAGAAGCAATTCGCCGAGAACAGCACACCCGATTATTCCGGCAAAGGCGAATGAAAGTTGCCTGAAATCCCGGGACCTCTCTTGCTCGGCAATACCTTGCCGCCGCACCATCAAATGGTTCAAACCCCATATAGCCACAAGGAAATACGATACCTTGTATGGAAATCCCGCCAAATGAAACATCGGCAGGAGGAGTTGATCCACGACCAGAATCGCCCCCCAAAAAGCGTAGCTCAGTGCAAACATTTTTTCCTAATGACGAGACTAGCCAACTATTTGCTGCTCGACCGCCAGCCCAATCCGGGCAACCTGCAACTGCTGCCACCAAGGGATGGCCCACTTGCCGCCCTGTATGGCGTCCGCGAAGGCCACCAGCTCTTCCTGAAGGCCTTTCTCCTGAATGGAAGTCCGCAATGAACGCCCTCTGACGCCGTGAACTTCAAGGCGCTTATAATCCTCCATGATGGCCAATTTTCCGTCGAAATAAAGATCCGCCATTTCCTTGGGATAGCCCTTCGCACCCAAGGCAGTATAGGTCAGGGTCGCGACGGACCCCTCGCGAAAGCTCAAGGTGGCGACGAAGTTGTCAGAGCGCCCGTAATACCCGGATCGGGGAATAATCGCGCTCGCCGAAACCGTGGAAACTTCAGCCTGGGCCAGGCAAGTGAAAAGGTCGTAGATATGACAGGCTTCTCCAAGGTTGCGGCCGCCGCCTTCGGAACCATGCACCCAGTGGTCCGCCGGGATGTAACCCGCATTCATGCGATAGTTGATCATAAAAGGGCCGCTCCGGTTCTGAAGCAGCTCCGCCATCCGGCGGATATGCGGAGAGAACCGCCGGTTGTAACCGGTCAAAAGCACCGGCAGAGATTTATCCCCGACGCCGGTAATGAACTCATCCAGCGCATCAAGTTCTCCCGCCGCCAAGGCTAGGGGTTTTTCGACGAGGACGTGCTTGCCCGCCCGAAGGGCCTCCAAGGCCATGGAGCCATGGAGATGATGGCGAGTCGCGATAATCACCGCATCCACTTCCGGATCCGCCAGTACGGCCTCATAGTCCGTGGAGGCGTAGGCAGCGCCGAATTGCTTGGCCGCCGCCGCCGCGCTATGCCCCGCACGGGTGACCACCGCCTGCAAGGTGAAGCGGTTTTCCAAGCCCCGCAAGTTCGGCAAATGGGCCGAACGGGCGAACCCCCCTGCCCCCAGCACCGCCACACGAATGCGTCCCGGCGCTGGGGCCGTCTTCGGACTCAACCGAAGGGTTCGGACGGGGTCGGCATCATTTTTTGGATAGGTTAAAAGCACCATCATCGGCTTGGCATCGCCGGAACTCAAGGAAGCGTAGGCCGCGGGAGATTCGCCGATGGGATATCGGGCGGAAATCAACGGTTCGACCCGCACCCCGGCTCCGGCCAGCAAACGAAGATACTCCGCCATGTTGCGGTTTTCGGTCCAGCGCACATAGGCAGCCGGATAATCCAGCCCTTGCTCCTCATAGCGTTGGTCATAACGGCCGGGTCCGTAAGAAGTTGAAATCAGGAAGTCGATTTCCTTCGCGTAAAAATCTGCCCGGTTAAGGTGCAGGCCGACGTCTCCCACCAGCACGACGCGCCCCTTCCTGCGGCACATCTTGAAAGCCGAGGATACCACCGCGTCCGAGGGAGTTGCCGCCGTGATAATAACGCCATCCGCTCCCAGGCCGTCGGTCAACCGGGCCACCTGTTCAATGTCGCCACCCTCGTCGGGGTGCAACCCAATATCCATGCCCAAACTCTTGGCCAAGACAATCCGCTCGCGATCGAGGTCCACGCCAATCACGCGACAGCCGTTGGCGCGCAACAGTTGCACCGTGAGCTGCCCGAGAATGCCCAGCCCGAGGACGATAAAGGTCTCGCCCAACGTGGGTTGGGCCCGCCGCACCCCTTGAAGCGCGATGGCACCGAGAGTGACCGTGGAAGCACTTTCCCAATCCAACGATTCGGGCAAAAGCGTGCAAAGATTGCGAGGCACGCGGATGAACTCAGCATGGTAAGCGTATTGGGCCCCCGCGCAGGCGACCCTATCTCCCCGGACGATGTCCTTGACGCCCGCGCCGACCTCCTCGACGAGGCCCGCCGCGGAATAGCCAGTGGGATGCACCGCATCGCGTTTTTCCTCCACCAGGCTCCAGGTGCGTCGTAGGCCTACGGAAGCCGCCATCCTAAGCAAAGTCCCGGCCTTCTCGGGCTGATTGAAGGCACGGCGCCACAGGGGAATAGCGCTGGAACGCACTCCACTCATCTCGGTGCCCACGGAAAGACAGGAAGTCTGGACTCGAACCAGCACCTCACCGGGATCAATGCCGGGAGCGGGAACCTCGGCGACAATGACCGTTCCCTTATGGATAAGAGCTTGTTTCATATGCTTGTCGAGCCCCCGTAAGTTCCATCCCCTGAAATGAATCGCTCGTACCATACTGCCAGGTTGTAAAGCAGCCAGATCTTGGACCAGGGCTCCTTACGAAGGAATCCTGCTGTGATTTCCCTGTCGAAAATTCCCGTCGTTTCTGAAAAATGCAATACGCGACGCTCGATCTCCCGGCCCAACTCGCCCCCCAACCATTCGCGCATGGGCAGGCCAAATCCCTGCTTGGGCCGATCAATCAGATCGTCCGGCAGAATGCCGCGCATGGCCCCTTTCAACACGCGTTTTAATTCCATGTCTCCGACCTTGTTGGCGGTGGGTATGGACATCGCCAGTTCGATAAATTTGTGATCGAGGAAAGGCACGCGGCCTTCAACGCCCGTTGCCATGGTCATCTTGTCCACGCGCGGGAGCAATAATTCCGGCAGGCGCAAATTGAGATCGAGATAGGTCATCCAGTTCAGGGAACTGTGTTCGCCGGCCGTGGCTTTGAACCGGGTGAGAATGGGTTCCAACATCACGGCGGAAGAAAAACCCTCGAAACGCTTGCGCAATTCCGGCCCAAGGATGGATAGTTTCTCGGCTTGGGTGAGCCCCTCAGCTCCCCCCCAAAAAGTGGGCTCGCCGTTCGCCGCACGGCGCAGAAGCTCGTATGGGTAGGAATTCGCCTTGCCCATGCCCCGCAACAGCCCCAATCCCAATTGCTTGGCCGCGCGCGGCACGGGATACGCGTTCCAGCGTGCGATTTTCAGGTGCTGACGCCAATACGGATAACCACAAAAAAGTTCGTCGCTACCCTCCCCCACTTGGCAGGCGATAACACCCGCATCACGGGCCAGCTTTGCGACGTAGTACAAGGGCACGCATACCACGTCGCCGATGGGCTCGTCCTGATGATAAACCATTTTTTCGATAAAGTCCGCAACATCCGAGACCTGCAAACGCCGCACATGGTGCTGGGCGCCGATTCGATCCGCCATTTTCTTTGCGTAAGGAAGTTCGCTGGCATAACTGGCATATTCAGCATCATAACCAATGGAAAAAGTACTGACCAAATCGCCATCCTCAGCGAACAACACGGCATTAGCGCTAGAGTCAATGCCACCTGACAAGAAAATCCCCACCGGCACGTCACTGACCTTGCGATATCGCACCGATCTACGCAATTCCGCGAGTACAGCTTCCTGAATTTCCCCATCGCTCAGTCCGTACAGAGTCGGGTTGTCTCCCATGGGATCCCAATAGCGCTTTGTCTGGATTTCGCCTGTATTGCCCACTACCATGTATGTTGCAGCGGGCATTTTCTCAATTCCCGCGAACATGGTTCGCGGCGCTGGCGGAGTTAAAAACGAGAGGTAGTGGTATAGCGACTCCATATCAATCTCGCGCGGCACTTGAGGTAGGGCGAGCAAGGCCTTGATTTCGGAGGCAAAAGCAATGCCACCGGGCAGACGCACATAGTAGAGGGGCTTAACACCCGCACGGTCGCGCGCCAACCATAGGGATTGCTTGCGTGAGTCCCAAAGTGCTATCGCAAAGTCGCCGCGAAAACGCGCAAGACAGCCGGTTCCCCATTGGAGGTAGGCGTTGATGATGACCTCGGTGTCTGAATGGTCCGTGCACCAATGACGGTTGTCAAGTGATTCAAGCTCGGCTCGAATTTCCGCATGGTTGAAAATTTCTCCGTTGAAAACAAGCTGGATGGATTTATCCACGCTTGCCATCGGTTGCGCCGCGGCAATCGACAGATCAATAATGCTCAACCGGCGATGACCCATCCCGACACGACCGTCGTCGGAAATCCAAAGACCATGGCCATCGGGTCCCCTGTGGGCAACGCGTTCCGACATGGCCCGGATTTGATTTGCCAGCACCGGTGGCCCGGAAAATGAAAACAAACCAACGATACCGCACATATTAGGTTTTCCCTACCCGTCGGATACGAGCAACTCAAGAACCGCGCGCACAACCGTCTTCGGGGTGATGGCATTCAGGCAGGACCGCCCACTGCAAGACGCCAGAATCGCCGCGCTTATGGCGTAACACGGAAGACAATCGGATCGGCGGACAATCCGATGATGTAGGTTGTTTCCATAAACCCAGGTTATGCTAGGATCTGTCATGCCATAAATTGCCACTGTCGGCGTACCAACCGCCGCACTAAGATGCATCAATCCGCTGTCATTGGATATTGTCACGGCGCATGCGGCGAGAAGCGCCGCGGCCTCACGTGGCGTCGTCTTACCGATGAAATCAATGACCTCCACGTCTTGCAGGACGGACTGAAGGGCGGATACCGTTTCCTCCTGACCCGGCGCGCCGAGCACCACCGGACGTAACTTCCTTGTTTTCCAAAGTTCCGAACAGGCGCGGGCAAGCAGCGGAAGGGGCCATTGCTTGAAGGTCTGCTGCTGCCACACCCCGGCCTGTATCGCCATGGCAAGTTCGCCTTGTCGAAGCCCGGCGTTCTGTAAACGTCTGGAGGCTTGCGATCGGAGTTCAACGTCCATCTGGATCCGAGGAGAATCAGCGACAGAGCCCTGAAATTTATCAACCAAATTCCGGTAACTCGCGAGCCAGTTTTCGCCACGGTGCGTGGGCACAGGATAATTGAACAGGTTCCCCCAAGGCAACCGGTTTCCCGAGGGACCAACGCCGACATGCCCGATTCTCACCGGAATGCGCAGTGAGCTCAGCAGAAAAACATGTGGCAAATCATGGTTACCAATAAGAATTTCGGCGCCAAGTAACCCGAGGTTGCGCTTTACATTTCGCGCCTCCGAAGAGAAGAACGATTTGGCGAAACTGACACTTGGAAGCACATGATGGCTATCACCCAATCCGGCAAGTTTTACTATTTCCAAGCCGTGAATGGTATTACTAACTACGGCAAGATGTGCCGCGGGCCAGCGATGGCGGACCGCTTCGATCATTGGGAGAGAGATAATGGCGCCGCCCAAATTCCCACCCGTAGCTACAATAACCGACTTCGGCGACTCTGGAATTTTTGGCTGCCCCCTGCGCATGGCGAAAAAGGTGATTGCGATATGCAACCTTCGCAGCAATTCTTTCATACGCTCTTTGATATCCCAGGTGACGTCTCCAGGAACCCAATCCCATGCCGGGCACGCTTCATTTGCTGGACAATTCTCGTAAATAAACCCGGAAGGCGTAAAAGGATCCATCACTTCAGGTTTCATCCCGGAATCTTCCCGCTGTCTGCATTCTTACCTTTGCAGTAATCAGCCATCAAAAGTGTCGCCGCAAAGCCCATTTCCATGAAGTCCCGTAAGAATACTGTTTGGCGGATAATAGACGCTGACTTTTGCTTGTTACCAAGAAGATCCTGCACGGACCCGATCAAATTCCGGACCGGGTGAAACACCGGTACGCGACTTCCAAGCCATCGAAGCATCCCCTTGATGACGCAGATGAGGATTAAATTGACCCCATGTATAATTATCCTTCAAAAAACTTGCCAATTGGTCATGGTACCTAGCTAGAGAGGTGCTATCTAACGATTCCACTATAAATTTTTCCCGATTATTTAACTTGAAACGTTTACGTTTTTCGGTCTAAAATGCCCTGACAAATATCAAGACCAAGCATTGTCCCAAAGTAGAATTTCTTCTCGGTTTTTCAATTCGGCAAAATCTAGATGAAGCGGACTTTGAATTTCTATGCGTCAAATTTGAGCTGGGACAAAACCTCCCATTAAACGATTCTCTAATTCTATTCCGTTTAAATATTTAACTCATGTGTTGAAAAAACGACATCGGAAAAGGCCCATGTTTTTTTTGAATTAAAAATGATCTCTTCAGATAAATCGGGTTTATACGCTTTGTAATGGCTTGGAAGTAAATCTCTAACGCGTAAAAATTGCTCGGAAGTGGTTATTTCGACAAAAAGCACCGGTGAATAACGAGAAAGGGTTTGGTATGCCCCCTTTATAACTTGCTCTTCGTGTCCTTCCACATCGATTTTAATTAAGGCTATGGGAGTGTTTAGATTCTCTAACTTTACAATATTATCAAGTGTTTCAACGATAACATCATGCTTAATAATTCCGCCTTTTCGAAAAAACGCCTCTTCGACGGAATGATCAAAACCATTTAAACTGCTCCCCCCCCTGTTGAGCGGATTAACAAATAAACTCATCGTGCCTAATTTTTCTGATAACGCCACGGCAAAAGGCTTTATATTACCCACTTTTGAAAGCGCTATATTATGGTTTAGATCGCTAAAAGTATCTGGCGCCGGCTCAAAGGCAAGCACCTTATCAAAATGCGAGCTCCCTAATAATGAGAAATAGCCCACATTAGCGCCAATATCAATGAAGATCCCCTTGGAAAAAGATTGAATAACCTTATATAAATCCGGGTTGCTGTTTCCAAAGTAATACCCGCATTGTGTAAACTCGTTAACATTTAACCTCATCTGGTATCCTCGCCCATCATCCATTACATGAATTGTTTTATAAATATTTTTATTGCCAGTGGAATAACGGGCACATTTTGTAAAAAACTCCTGAAAAACATAATTGATCTTTGTATCAGTTTTATGAATCTGTACAACTTTATCGTCTTTAAACAAATGCAGCAGTAAATTCATCTTAGGTAATTTCGACATGCTAAAAAAAACATTTAGCCAAAACAAAACAACTCGTTTCATGAGCCTACCGTTTGTTTTCCTTTAAACAAAAGCTTTCTGCGAAGCTTATCATCTTCGCAGAAGATATGTGGATCCCTTTGAAATAACATAGAAGTTTTCCACTAAGATTGCGACATCGAGTCATATTTGCAATGTCGAAACGAAAACGACTTGATAAGACTGGCGCCAGGAAGAAAATGAAAAATAATGCCACAGAGCCCACTTTCGGTGACTCCAGTATCTGAGGCCCAGGTCTCTATACGACTGCAGCTCCTTCTTCACCAACGACAGCCATCAAAAGCGTCTTTGCAAAATCAGTTAAGGGGAAATCCCATTGCGCTGCCATTTGAAAAGCAATATGGGCGGCTTTCCCTTTGTCGTTAAGAAGATCCTTTATGACCTGAGTCAATTCGCGGGCGGAATTAACTACTGGAATTGCCTCAAATCCATAGAAACGTCCATCCTCATCAAGGCAAAGATGCGTGTGACGTCGATGAAGTGTCCCCGTAGGATCCCCAGTATAGGCAATGGTGGGAATACCTAAATGGGCCGCATCTAATGCCAATGTAGTCGCAAGACACATGACCACTAGGTCCGCTTCAAGGAGTTGGGTAACATATTCTTCCAGTTGCGCGTGTTGGTCTCCCCCCCCGTAAAGATTTAAACCGTAGCAGGCCTGCTGGGCAAATTGAACTATAAGATTGGGAACATTTCCAAATTTTCTCACTATTTCGGTTCGGATTTCCAAATTTTCTCCGAGGGGCCGGTAAATTACTTCCACTCCAGCTAGTTCACCGGTTTCGATAGCCTTTAATAAACTTTCAAGACCCAAGTATTCACTTACCCTTGGGAAATATAAACTCGAGGTGCCAGCATAGATAATCCTACTGCGCTGGGTAATGCCAAGTTCAAAGCTCTGCTTGTTTTGGATCCTCTGTTTGATTTCATCAATGTGACGGAACCAGACTGAGCCAAGTGAGGCTATTCGGGCTTCTGGAATATTATGGAAAGTTGCTGCACATTGTTTTTCGTAAGGACCCTGCACACAAACGACATCGAAGTCAGAGTACAAGTATCCGTTTAGATACACTTGATCCGTTGTATAGGGAATCATAACCTTGCGCCATTTATTTGAGCGCGCCATCCATGCAAGCATCTGATCCTGAAGAACCCAAGAAGTCGACTGGATAAGGGTGATCTTATCGTAGCTCTTCGAGAGGATCCTTAATTCGGTGAAATCAAAAATCCGAGGCCCAACCAGAGCATCAAACAGCCGCCACGCCTTGGGCCACACTCCAATTAGGCCAATCCCAGTAAGCAGCATACGCCGCCAGAGCGTTTTCTCAGTATCGTTCCCGTTTTCACCGAACGTTATATGACTCGTCACGGCGAGATAATCCAACCCTTGTCTCATATATCGCCTCCAAAATCCTTGAAGTCGCAGGAGCGATGATAGGGCAAGGAAACCCCGGGTTGGGTTAGGAACTGCCTTTGGTTCTTCCCATTTTAAAAAGCCGAGCCCCGGTGTAGAAAACTCTTCCTGAAATATTTTATCGTCTGCAAACGGGCTTACAATGATTACATCATGATCTATGATAAATTCTCTTAAAATTCCATCGAATAGTAATACCCGTATAAGTCTCTGTAGTGGGACCGATAGGATCAACAACCGGTTTTTACTCGGATAGAACATAAAATTCATCTAGCTCGGTTGAACAAGATTCCAGGACATTGGAGTGCCCTTTTTTGCATCGATCGCGATCTTCTTTCCAAAAAGATCACGCAAATGGCGAGTATGCAAGCCAAATCCTGGACGGACGGATCGTAAATTCTTTTCATTGAATACTTCACCTACCCTCATATCTTCAGCAATGAACAAGGATCGGGAAAACGCGCGATTTTTAACAATTTGAGGTGACAACTCGTACGAAACAGTACCCAAGGCTTTCTCTGCCATCCGAATTCCCTGGACCATCTGTTTGAATTCTTCGGGAGTCATTGAAAAAGATGCGTCAGGGCCTCCGATTGAACGATCCAAGATAAAGTGTTTTTCAACAACCTTGGCGCCAAGAGCGACCGCGGCAATAGCAACAGCATGGCCCAAGGTATGATCCGAAAGACCGACCTTCACGTTGAACATCTCCGCCAAATGTGGGATAACGCGCAGGTTCGCATCTTCAGGAAGCGCCGGATAACTGGAGGTACATTTGAGTAGGGTAATATCTGTATTCCCCATCCGTTTGCAAGCACCAACCGCCTCTTCTATCTCTCCCAAGGTCGCAATACCAGTGGACATAATGATCGGCTTGCCCTTTGATGCCACATATTCGATAAGCGGAATATCATTGATCTCAAAGGATGCAATTTTGTAAATCCCGACGTCAAGCGTTTCGAGAAAATCCACAGAAGATGAATCGAAAGGCGTCGAAAAAAAATCCAAACCGCACTTCGCCGCTTCATCACGAATCGCCCCATGCCATTCCCATGGGGTATAAGCCTCTTGATACAACTTAAACAAGGAAGCTCCATCCCAAATAGTGCCCTGACGGATTTTAAAAAAATCATTGTCGCAGTCCAGCGTCATCGTGTCAGCAGTGTATGTTTGAATTTTAATCGCATCTGCTCCGGAATCCTTGGCAGCATACACTGTGGCTAGAGCATTTTCTATTTTTTGCCCATGATTGGCAGATAATTCCGCAATTACATAAACGGATTCGACTCCATTGCGACAAAAGGGGTGTCTGCCAGAATAAGTGTTCATCATATTACCTTTCATATTGATATCTGTAGTATTCAGAAACGTTAAATTCCGTGGTATCGACTCGTTGAAAACCGCATCTTTGAAACAGGCTTTGCGAGGCGATGTTTTCCTTCTTTATTAAGGCCGTAATGGGTTTTGTTGGAAACTCTTGCCGGAAGGTTTTTATCCCCAGTCGGATCAACATTTCACCTAGACCTCTTCTCCGGTGCGCCTCATCCACAGAAATACTTATCACCGCACCTGTATCCTCAAGATCGAAGCGAACTTGCCCGATCGCTTCGCCTTTTGATTGTTGCCCGACGAATATTCGAGCATTTGGGGAAATCAAATTACGAAGAAACCAGCCCAAATGGTCCTTCCAGGGGATTGGTTCAGTTGCAAATGAATTCGCCCTGACTTCGGGGCTGTTTCTCCATCTCCATAGCAAACTTGCATCAGCCTCAACAGCTTTCCGAATCACAACATTCTTTTGAAAAACCGCTCGTAAAACCCTCCGACATCCGCCTTCGCCCACCAAAAACTGTCCCTTAAGCATTAAGCCACTCCGGACGGAGGACAACCTGATACGCTCAAAGGCACCCGTAAGCGACTGGGATAGGTCTTTATCGTCCCACCATCCCGCGAAGAGGATAGCTTCTGCTTCCAGGAACCCCTCGATATTCAGTCGCTGATTGTCTGCCACCCCAATGGCAATTGTGGGCAATCCCATGCGACACAACTCATAAAGGGTTTGGCCGGCAGCACTAATGCAAATATCTGCCCACTCCATGAGAGTCCGCATTTCAGAAGCCGTCCGATTTCCAAGAATTTTTTGTTGATGGTTTTCTAGAAGCGCCAATTTCTCTCTCTGGAGTTCGTTTGATACCACCATTCGAATCTCGGACTCGGGAAAATTCCCGTGAGCGATTTTTAAAACTTCCGGACTTAAGTTTCGCAAATCGGTTGCGCCCATAACAATTAATATTTTTTCGATCCTTGGATTGATGGCTCGCTCAAACCCTTCCAAAAACTCCTTGCGCAAGGCGTAATACTGAGAGCCCAAAAGAAGCTGTGTGTCTTTATTCAAAATATAGGGCAGCTTCTCTGCATTGGGAGCGCAATTTACCACATACCCCTTCGGATAGGCTAGCCTTGCCCAATCATCCAGATAGATACAATCGGCAACCCTATCAGCTATGCGCGAATAGACGTTCAAGGACGCTTGGTAGGAGTCTATTATCGCCAAATCGAATTTTTCCAACTTATTGGTAGCTTCTTCGTTTTCGTGCCACGCACCCAATTGGGAATCACGGTCGGATAGGAATATCTGCGCTAAAGAATCCCCGCAGACGCGCCACGCGGTTTCCCAACCGGAGGAGGCCAGCTCTTCTGCATAAGCCGCGCATCGATACAAATGGCCCATCCCCAGTTGCGTACCACCTTCCGTAAAAATAATGGCACGTGGCATCTAGCGTCCTATAACATTTCTTAGTTTCAGATGCGTCTTTGATCTTCCCCTGGTATTGTCGCCTTCATCAGAAAGGTTGGTGATAGTGTCGCTATAGTCGAGGACTTCGCCATCGAGATCAACGACTAAGATAAGAATGGAGCTACTCACTCAATGCATCTCCTTATCGACCAGTATTTAGAACTCCAACAAAATTATTCCTAACAGGAATACCTGCAGCTCGCATTGCAGCCTTAGCGCCTGCGGGCGTCTGTTCTGTGAAATGGAATATGCTCGCGGCCGCAACTGCCGAGGCTCCGGCCTGTTTAACCGCATCTACCATATGCTGATAGTTGCCAGCTCCGCCTGATGCAATAACAGGGATCTTTACTGCAGATGCCACTACCTCGATCAATGCTAAGTCATAGCCTTGAAATGTGCCGTCCCGCTCAATAGAGGTAATAAGAATTTCACCCGCGCCACGATCTTCAATCTCGCGGGCCCATGCGATTACATCACGCCCAGTGGGCTGTTGCCCGGCATGACTGAAACATAGCCACTCCTTGCCTATAGGATTCTTACGGACGTCGACGCTTACCACGAGGCATTGTGAACCGTGACGTTTAGCGATCTCGCTTATCAGTTCAGGATTTGTAAAGGCCGCAGTGTTCACGCAAACTTTGTCGGCACCGGCACGGAGCAGTTTTTGGACCTGTTCGATACGGACAATGCCGCCGCCAACAGTGAGGGGCACAAAACAATCTTGCCCAAATTCGTCAATGGATTCAAAGTCAAGGTCATCCTCCGACTGGTGTGCCAAGATATCAACTAGTATGAGTTCATCCACTTCGCGCTGGTTATAGACCTTGACCGCAGGCAATACCGGTCCAACCCTCCGCCAGCTATCAAAGCTAATGCCTTTGACCAATCCAAACTGCTTCCACAAAAGTGTGGGTATTACACGCACCTTCAGCATGTTGGATTTTCAATGAAATTGCGCAACAACCGAAACCCCGCGCGGGAACTCTTTTCCGGATGAAACTGAGTTCCCCATATATGGCCATGCCCAACGGCAGCTGTCACCGGTATGTCATACTCGGTAGAGGCCAGCACATGTGATGGATCATCGGGTATGAACGCGTAACTGTGAACGAAGTAGAAGTCAGTTCCATCCGGGATTCCATCAAATAGTCCGCCGGAGGTGATGCGGTTTGTAACCTCATTCCAACCCACATGGGGAATGCGCAGATTACAACCAAGGGTTCGCAAATTTTCTACTCGACCGGGAATGAATCCGAGGCCGGAGACACCATTGGGAAAATCAGCAGTAGCACCTTCCATGCTTATGGTAGCCAGGAGTTGCATGCCTAAACAGATGCCAAGCAGGGGTTTTCCGGCCCCTTGTACCTCGTCCTCAAGAGCCCGTGTCCATCCGTCTTCTGTTAGCAGTCGCGCGCATTCAGCAAAATTACCTACCCCCGGTAGAATAAGGCTGTCTGTGGTGTGCATATCCATAGCCCGAGTGATTAAGACAGGAGTCACGCGTAACTCTTCTAGCGCCCGCATCACAGAACCTAGATTCCCTACCCCATAGTCAATGACACCAACTTTCATACGTTATCGTAGTTAATCTTAGTGAGATTTCCGTCACGGTCTTTGAGTAATGCGCCAGATGAGTCGCGCTTAAATATTTTCTTGTTAGCAAATTTGTCGCATAGTCGGATAAACTCATCAACTGAGATATCAAGCGGACGCAAGATATCTTCAAGAGGTTTTCCCAAGTATGTCCAAGGAAAAGTGCCATCCAGCCGTTTAACTGCTTCTAACCCATCCTGACGTGTAAGCCGCCCACGACGGATATGCATACACGCATGATCGGTTGCACGGCCAAACCCAAATTTGAGAAATTTAAAATAGTCGTGGATGCCATGTTGCTGATTATCCAGATTTTCATAACTGACCATAGAGCCTTCAACAACCTTACCATAGGTTTGGAAACCATTCGCTTGAGCAATCAATGTATTCGATAGGCCATCCCACGGTATGTAATGCCCCAAAAACAAACCTGTTACACCTACGCGTACCAGTTCCTCGTCACTGGGGTAAGTATAGGGGATGAGGTGCTTGACTTCGATTCCTTCCATACCAATCAGATCCATAACCCGCATACCCAACAGTCCGCCAAATTCTTCTAACCACCGCCTGTTCAGTATGTTACTCCCTGCGGCCGCAGCGGGCCCTCCATACTCATTCTGTGAATTCTCCCCCCAAACCAGCAGCGGGACATTGAATTGCACGGCGGCCCGTACAGGAATTGTGAAGATGCCGACATGCTCAGGCCAGGCAATGTCACCTACTTGCTTAAGTCCAATGCGATTGAGTTTGGCTCGAATTAAAGGGTTGGGGGACATTTCAACATAGTCTACACCCAAATGCTTAAGGTTTTCGATGTTCTTACGACCTAACGGTGACAGATCACAGGTTGTTGATGTAACACACAATGGATGCAGTCCCAGTTGGAGCACCCGTACAACTTGGTAGGTGCTATCCTTACCGCCACTGACCGGAACTATGCAATCCCAATTACCACCGTCGTGTCTGCGATATTTTTCAAGCACATGCAACAACTCCACGCGGCGAGCGTCCCAGTCAACCTCTTTGCGTTTTTCGTAGCTGCGACAAGCGTTACACACTCCCTCTTCATCTAGTTTCAGGTCCGGTTTTGTATCCGGCATTACACAACGTTTGCAATAGGTCAGCATGTTAGCCTCTCTCTCCAATCAAGAACCAATTGATTGTTTTTCTGAAAATTGGAATTGCGCTGATGTGCAAAACAGTAGCCAATGAGATCCATCCGCGAGTGATGATTCACCGTCTCACTGACAAATTCCCGATTAAAAAGTTGACCTCTGCCGCTACAATGGAGCCTAACAACAAATGAAGGGTTGCAATTTTCTGCTACAAACAAAAAGAGGCTAGCTGCAGTGTTGAGATCATTAAAGGCTCGCACCAGTTTATTTAGGATGATGTGGATAAGGTTGCGGCTGATAAGCACTAGACTCAAAATTTCTCCAGCCAAGAAATGCTTTTGGCATTTCTTAAATTTGAGTTGAATTGGTATTTGATGATTCATCTGTTTCGTTCTCAAGAGAATGTTGAAGAGTTCTTTGAATTACCTCGAACATGTATTCTGCCCTCACCCAGTCTTCTAATGTGTCGATGTCTTGTACGCGATAACGCGGAAGTATGATAGGAGCCGAGTGACTACCAAACAGAGGCGATTCTTTCAGCCATGCATCAGGCCGTCCCCAATAGAACTGGCCCGCGTCGTGATAGGCCTCTTCTAGATCTTGTGAGCGGAGGTTCATATGTTCAGGGTAAAACATGTTCACGCGCCCTTTGGGGGTTAAAAGAAGTGCGCGCTGAACGGGATATGGAAAGCTGGTAATCGTGAACGCATAGGCCAAATCTGACTCTTTCATAAGCTTCAGCCCTTCAAGGAGGCTTTTGGCTGTCACAAAAGGCGCAGTAGCATACAGACAACAAACAAGCTCGGGGTTGCATTTGTTGTTTCGCAACCATTCAACGGCGTGGCGTATCACTGCTGCGGTCCCAGTATGGTCATCCGACAGATTCGACGGACGCTCGAAAGGGACTTCCGCCCCCCACTGCCTGGCGACTTCCGCTATCTCCGAATCATCTGTTGAGACGATAATGCGTTCGAAGCAGCCCGCAACACGGGCAGCTTCAATCGACCAGCTAATCATGGGGCGCCCATGAAACTCTCGAATATTTTTCTTTGGGATACGCTTGCTATTGCCCCGGGCGGGGATAATCGCGACGTTCATTCTCCTGCCCAATCAGAAACAAGGGAAACTAAAGCGTTGGCAATACGAGTTTGATCTTCCACCGTCATAGAGGGATATAGTGGCAGCGTAATAGCTTCCTGATAATATGCTTCCGCCTCTGGGCAATATCCTTCCGTAAATCCCAATTTGCGAAAATCCGGCTGAAGGTATACTGGAATGTAGTGCAGATTGACACCTATTCCCTGCTCACGCAACGCCTCAAATGCGGACAACCGGCGCGCTGCAGGCACGCGCACCACATAAAGATGGTAAGCCGATTCCACATTTTCCTGTTGCGTCTGTGGCCGAATGATGGTGTGAGCAAAAGCAGTATCGTACCATGCGGCCAACTCCTGCCTTCGGATCACGAACTTCCTTAGCCGATGCAACTGGCTTGATCCCAATGCCGCCTGAATGTCCGTTATCCGATAGTTGTAACCCAGCTCTATCTGCTGATAGTACCAAGGACCATCCGGAGCGTGGGTCATCTGCTCTAGGTCGCGCGTAATACCGTGGCTGCGTAGGCGGCCCATATGTTCGGCCAGAGCGACTCTTTGGGTAACCGCTATACCACCTTCACCCGTGGTGATGATCTTCACCGGGTGAAAACTGAACACAGTGATGTCGCTATAGCGGCCATTGCCCACTGGCTCACCGTGGTAGTGGCCGCCGATGGCGTGCGAGGCGTCCTCGACGATTCGAAAATCAAACTCCTCCGCTAGTTTGGCGATTGCGACCATGTCACAACTTTGACCAGCAAAATGGACAGGAATAACCACTTTTGGCAAACGCCCTCCCTCCTGGCGTGCTTGTATTAGCTTCGCTGCCAATTTTTCCGCACTCAGATTAAGGGTAACCGGGTCAATGTCAACAAAATCGACGTCAGCTCCGCAATAACGGGCACAGTTAGCACTTGCGACGAAAGTTATGGGGCTGGTCCAGACCACATCGCCTGGCCCAACGCCCAATGCAAGGCAAGCGATATGCAACGCGCTGGTGGCACTATTGACGGCAACACCGTAACGAGAGCCGCACGAATTCGCTACTGCATGCTCAAATTGCAGCACTGCCGGACCTTGGGTTAAAAAGTTTGAGCGCAGAACCTCTACAACTGCGTCAATATCGTCCTGATTGATGTCTTGCCGGCCGTAAGGAATCATAGGTTCAAATCCTCCCGATTTTTTCCTTATTAGCCTCGATCCAAGCTCTCAATTGTTCCACACTCATCCATTCCTTATTGTTGTCCGAGGTGTAGCTGAAACTCTCCTCAACGAGTTTACCGTCCTTAATACGTTTGTAGTCCTTATCCCACTCGTGAATTGCTGGCAGAATTTTAAAATGTTCCAAATATTCGTAAGTATAAAGAGAATCCTCCGGCCCTATCATTTGCTCGTGGAGTTTTTCTCCAGGGCGAATGCCTACAATCTCCTGTTTTGCAGTGGAAGAAACTGATTTAGCGATGTCCGAAACTTTCATTGATGGGATTTTCTTCACATAAATTTCTCCACCTTCCATGTCGGAAAATGCATGCCAGACCAAATCAACTCCCTGCTCCAGAGAGATCATGAACCTAGTCATGCGAGCATCTGTTATTGGAAGAACGCCATCATCTTTAATAGACATGAAAAAAGGAATGACCGACCCACGTGAACCCATAACGTTGCCATACCTTACTACTCCAAAGCGCGTTTTATGAGATCCGGCATAGGAATTCCCTGCGACGAAGAGCTTGTCGGAAGCGAGCTTAGTTGCGCCATAAAGATTGATGGGACTGGAAGCTTTGTCGGTGCTCAATGCCACAACGCGCTCAACACCCTTGTCAATGCATGCATCGATCAGGTTCATCGCTCCGTTGACATTAGTTTTGATACACTCAAAGGGATTATATTCTGCCGTGGGGACGATCTTCGTTGCCGCGGCGTGAACGACGTAATCGACACCATCAAGGGCTCGGTACAATCGATCCTTGTCTCTGACATCGCCAATGAAAAATCTGACACGAGGATCCGTTGCAAATTTCTTGGCCATCTCCCACTGTTTCATTTCATCCCGGGAATAGATGATGAGCCTCTTGGGATTATATTTAGCGAGGGTCATGGGAACAAAGGTGTGCCCAAAGGATCCTGTGCCGCCCGTGATTAATATGGATTTATCCTTGAACATGATTTCCCCGCTATTTTTTGGAAATTACCGTGCTTGGTATTCCTTCTTCCATCACGGCTCCATTATGCAGTCGGTATAGCCGGTCACAGTGTTCCACGGTACTTAATCGATGCGCGACGATTAGGATAGTTTTCACACCATGAAGTGCATTCACAGCCTGCATCACCCCTTGTTCGGTGGTGATATCAAGCGCGCTGGTAGCTTCATCTAATACCAGCACGTCCGGATCGTGATAGAGTGCCCGTGCTATGCCGATACGTTGACGTTGTCCACCCGAAAGCCGAACACCACGTTCGCCCACTAGGGTCTCCTGTCCATGTGGTAAACTGGCGACAAAATCCTCCAGCTGCGCGGCATGAAGGGCGCGTTGTACTGCGGCAATATCGATCTGTTCGACAGGCAGACCAAAGGCCACATTCCGTCTGATCGTATCGTCAGTCAGATAGATGGACTGCGGCACATAACCGATCTGATCCTGCCAAGCACGCAGATTTTCATGGATATCATGCCCATCTACGACAACCTGTCCAGCATCAGGAGTTAGTAGGCCTAGAATAACGTCAACTAAGGTACTCTTGCCCGAGCCGCTAGGACCAATAAAGCCAACACATTCACCCTTTCGGATAGCAAGCGAAAGCTTTTTAAGCGCAGCCGACTGCGAGCCGGGATATGTATAATCGATATTGGATAGATTAATTTCTTCAAGGAAGGCGCTAGAGGACTTATGGGTTTGAATTGCAGGTTCGGGTTCGGGTAGATTAACCTCCGTATACAACGTATTGACTACCGGCAGACCATAGCGGAAGCTTTGTACAGCCCCCAATACTAGGTTAACGGCAGGCATCAACCTAAAGGCTGCTGCCGCGAATAGACCCACGGTGGGTACAATACTTGTCATCTGTCTCCCTTGAGCGAACATGACTAGTACCAGAGCGGCAAGGCCCACCACAGCTAATAGTTCCAACCATAGGCGAGGAATTTGTAAAAGCGTATTCTGAAGCATCGCAACTCGTGCATAATGCTTGTTATGAAAACTAAACTGATTTAAGGAGTCTTGCTCGCGTCCGAGCAGCTTTATGTCCTTAACCCCACCCAATCCCTGCTGGATGTGTTGAAGACGCAAACCCGCGTGAAACTGCCTCGCCTCGCCCCAACGATGGATGTGGCTACGAGTCATTAAATTAAACCCCCAGGCTGCTGTCGCCAACGCAATCACAACCGTTCCAGTCCCCACCGGTTCTATAGCAAATAGCAGACCCAAAATGCCAAGAATAATAAGTGCTTGCGCCAAGAGTTGCATCAGTGGCGCGACGACATTAGTAGTGAAAAGGTCGCCCTCGTTGATGATATTACGAATCAGATGTGCCGAGTTTCGCTGCAGATGGAAAGCGTAGGGTTGTCGAAGATAAAGCGCGAGAAGCTTTTGGGAAATATGCGTCATTAAACTCAAAGTGAATCTGTTTTGACGCCAAGCTAATAATGCAAGGAATAGGTTTTTAATGAGATAAACGCCAACCAGCCCCAGCATCGCACCAATTGCCAATGCCTTTGCACTGGGATTACCAAAGAGGTGGAGCATCGGCTGAAGAAATGGATAGCGAGCCGCAAGGTCATCCTGGCTCAATAGCGCGATGACCGGCACCACCAATCCAACTCCCACCGTCTCAAACACCGCCCCTATGAACATCAACATGAATAGCACTATTCCAGACCGCCGTTGCGACAGTGTGAAAAGCTGCCAAACTTTCTTAAGCGTACTCATTCTTCGGTATGAACTCTGTGGCCCGACAGATGGTCAAGCACACCGTAAATCATTTGTATAAAAATTTTAGGTATAGTCATTCCGTCCGCTCAAACCCTGACCCGTTTATCGAATAGACCTTCTCCCTGGGCCACAGTTGTTTTTATTGCAACAAAACCTTTCCATGCAAAAATTCCGCCGACTGAGAATAATATTCCCATCAGAAAAGACAACATCACGATTTTTTTTCTCTGTGGGCTGGACCGGGTAATAGGTACAACCGGAGCCTCCAATACCTGGAATGCTTGGCTGCTCACTAACATGGATTTTTCGATTTGTATTGAAATCAAATCTCTTATTTTTTCAATAAGCGCCGGGTCGGAAGTACTATCCAACTGATTCTCAAGGTATTTACGATCTGCGTTTGCAGCATTCATTGCGTCAGCTCGAATTCTATTATTCAACTCAATGAGGTAAAAGTCCACAATGTTTTTGGCCAAAGCCGAATTATAAGTGCGAGCCCCCAATGTTAGAATGCCCTCCTTAGGGTCGACCGAAACATTCAAAACACTTCCCCTTAAAACTTCAACCCCCTCACGGAGAGTCGGTGCTTTTTCTGGATTTTTCGCTTTCCAACTATTATTCGTAGAATCCCACGCATGAGGGAACAATACCGGAAGAAGATTGTTCTTAACAATAACAGCCTCTGCCAATTCATGCCCTTTCAGAATAATCTCAATTTTGTCGAGGGAGTTGTTGGACGTCACCAATCCCCCCACTGCGCCGCCGAACTGAGCGAGCGCCTGTGATACTCCGCTACTTTGGTTCTGTTCCCTCAGTGCAATGGTAGCTTGGGAATCGTAAACGGGACTGGCGCAAAACGCATACAAAATCCCAAACAAAGTGATAACCGCTGTACCGATAACAATCCATTTCCGGCAGTTCCATAGCGTCAAAATGATTGTTGCGAAGTCTATTTCGTCGGCCTGATCTTTTTCCTCATTTGATTGGAGATTCATCTGCTCATTCATATCTATTCTCTCTCCCTTTTCAAACGACGCCTCCCTTAGCGATCGGAAACTACTTCAGCCCAAACATCAGCCCGGCAAACGCCCAGCTTTTGGTGGGCATACCCAAATATCAAAAACCAGTCGCCCCTTCTTCGATAACTGCACTGTGCCGAATTTAACTAATCCTTTTCTTTGCAGCTTTGTCGAGAAGGATGGCTCGTGGCTTTTCAGATCAACATAGCCTTCAAGCTTAAAGGTATCCCGAACCCTTAAAACAAGATCTTCACCACACCGACAGCAATAGCTGTCTGATAAAGTATTTGTGTCAGCTTGACCCATTCATCCAAATAATCCTTAACCGGTGGTTTGGTTGGAACTATAATGGAACCTCCCGGCTCGACAGACACGCCCCCGTAACTTTCAAACCAACCGGTAGTTTGCGGAGTAATAACCGAGCCATCTGGAGCGATGTAAAAAGTGTTGTCATAGTCCCCGTAGACATCAACCCCACCTGCTATAGCCAGGCATTTCCGGATGGTATTGGTCTTTTTCGTGTAAATGACAGTGGTTGGCGAATAAACTTCGCCTAAAATGGACACAGTATTCAGACGTGGCCCAACGTAAATATTATCTCCGTCTTCCAAGACAACATCCCAGTCTGTGCCTGCAAACTTCAAATCCCTATCCAACTTAATAACCACACGCCCAAGGTAGGGCGCGCGCTCTATTTCACCAACGAGCTCCTTCTGACGCTCCATATCCGCACTAATTTCCGCTTTTTCATTTTCGTCTGTAGTTTGCTGCAGTTTTCCTTGCAACTGCTCCTGCAGACGCCTGCTCGCTTCCTGAGCATGCTCCAGCTGTTGGGCTTTGACACTCTGACGGATAAAAATAGTGCCGGGCAGATAAGCTTGAGAAGTAAATCCTCCCGCGCGACGAATCACACTGCTGAGTTTTTCCCCGGGCTGAAATTCATAACGTCCGGGGAAATTAAATTCACCTGACAAGGAGATCGTAGTGAACTGGTGGGCATTCACGACCTCACGAATATAGACCCCGTCTCCATCCTGAAGAGTGAATGATGTCTGGCCATCCAAAAGATCTTGGAGATTCATCTTTTGCACATTACGGGTAAGAACGCTGTCGTTCACAACGATGCGGCGCACAATTTCAATATTGAGTCTGAAACTGTTTTTTGTGAGCCCTCCAGCTAGATCAATGAGTTCGGGAACCCCCATATTTTCGGCTAACTCATACGTCCCCTCCTTATTCACGGCACCGTAAATGCTGACCGATTTTGGAAGGATAAAGCTACTGCGCGGAAAAACAATCAGCGAATCAAAAGGCCGAAGCTTAAGATTGTCTTCGCCACCCGGATTATCCAGAACATTCTTCAGATTGACCTTAATCAATTTGATAGAAATCGAATCGTTCTCCGCCTCATACACGGGCCGTATTAGATCCGCCTCGGGAAGATAGGCATCTCCCAAGCCACCCGCTGCCAGAACCAAATCGGAAACAGTCATCGCTCCCTGATAGGGATAGGATCCAGGTCGACGGACCATACCCGCAGCTTTCACCACCGGCCGTTCTTGCACCTGATATTGGTTATAAATTTCGACCGTATCCCGTGGCTGCAGTGGTATGTTCGTGCCATTAAATACGTCGTTTAATGAGAAACTGATCACCGTAGCGTGTTCATCTTCCAGGGAAGGTCGCAGAATATGTGCATATCCAAAAAAAGTTTCCGGTAACAGGTCCTGCAAGGAAGGGATAAGATCCTTTACTGTCATGCCCGTCTTGTATTGATAACGTCCAGGTCTGTTGACATTACCCTGCAGAAACACTGCATCATCGACTTTGTCGAGAACTTTGTCCACATACAGGATATCGCCGTCTTCCACTGTAACATTGGACAAGGCAGACTTCCCTTCCATGTCCACATCTAATACGACATTTCGCTTATGGTTTTGTACCCGATCCAAACGCACGCGTCCTTGAAAAGCGCTGGAAAATAACCCGCCCGCTAGATCCAAAGCCTCCAGAACCTTGACTCCTGGCTTGACCTCATAAATTGCAGGGCGCTTGACCATGCCTTCCACAGCTATCTGGGTAGTAGCAATGGGAATGAAAACCACATCTCCAGGCAAAAGTTGAATATCGTTGTGGCTATTGCCTTTAAGCAGCATGTCATACAAATCCAATGTGGCAATTACATGGTCATCGCGACGGACTTGGATGTTCCTTAAGCTCCCAATGTCTGTGATCCCCCCACTACGAAATAACGCCGAGGTAACTGTAATACCAGCTGGAAGGGTAAAGGATCCCGGACGCACCGCTTCACCCAATACCATGATGCGGATGCTCTTCAGCTTCCCGAGACCTACAGAAGCAGTAACTCCCTGAATTTTTTCGATTTCGGAGGCGATCAACTTCTGGGCATCCGAAAACTTCATCCCTGATATACGCAATGGAGACAGAGGAGGGTAATTGAACATCCCCTCGTTGTCGATGACCACGGTCTGATTGCTGCTTTCACGTCCCCAAGTATAGACCTGGATTTCATCGCCAGGAGAGATCATATAATCGGGCAAAGCAGGGGCATTAGCTCCCAAGCCACCGAGGTCGGTGTTCTGAAAAAAATCCTGCCCAAAGCGCCTTAGGTTCGTTGGAAAACGTTGATTGAAGAATGCATTAGCTCCCCCTCCAAATCCCCCTCCCGCTTTGATAGAAACCCATTGAGCGTCCGGTGCATCTGCAGCAGGTTTAGACTCATCCGTAGCAGCACCGGAATTTTTCATCTCATCAGCTTTTTTCTGAATCTCTTCATTTGGAACGTTTTGTAAATCAGGGTATTGAGCTTTGGCTTTATTAATCAAATCAGGTGTGACCTGCACCTGACCGGATTGTACCGCATCAGCGGCCTGTTGAACTTGCTGTGGCGTAGGGCTTTGCGCCCAAAGCGCTCCATTGAGCAGAAGGAATAAGGCTGCGATATTTCGTGGCTTCACGCGAAAAACTCCTCGACTTTGGACCCAATGAACAAGAAAGAGCGGTAAAAGTAAGCCAGAATATGTTTCTTAAAATTACGCCCGTACGAAAAACTGTCACATTGCTTAAAATATAAGGATTTAAGGACTTTGGTCAATCCCAGAGCATTATCAGCGTAAAGTCAAGTAAATGAGCCCTGCCCAAATCGGAAGCATTAACAAGGCGAAAAAGATAGCATGCTTGAAAAATACGTTTCGCACAATGCTCCGCTGATACAACGAAACTCGGTTCAATGTGGAATTCAGCGTCTCCAGATTCAAGGGCAGGTGTAAGATTTCATGCGCGCCAGAATGCAGGTATCTGGAGGCGGTAGCTTGCTCCTGTTTACCCGCAGCAATCAGGACAACAGTGCTAGCCCGCACCTTACGGAAAAAGCGGAATAAACGTGTAGGAAACCCTTGTATGACCACCATTTCCAGAATAACGATAGCCTGCTTGCGTGCGCGAAACTGACGCATCCCCTCCAGACGGGTACGACAATGCTCCACGAAATAACCGTGAGAGTTTAAAACGACTCGCAAATCCTCTTCTAGTCGTTTAGAGCCGATGACCAGAACCCGCTGGTGTTGATTCTTAGTCCCGTCAATCATGTCTTAAAAACACTGCCGATCAGGGTGCCGTTTCCTTTTGAGCTTGGGTGCGAGAATTGCCATTTATGGCATTCGTTGCTTTGCGCCCATGCAGTTCATGCGAGTATTCTTCCATCTCCCGCTCCGGGGCACGGAGGACTTCATAATAACGTACTTCGGAAGTAAGATTGCGGGAGACTGGTACGTCTATGAAACCCAAACGACGTAGGATCAAGATTACTGCCAAAATCAAATAAGCGATAACCGCGAGCTCCCCTTTCCACCCTACACGCGTCAAGAGAACTGCGGCCGCTATGAATCCTGAGGAGAGGATCAGTAGCAAAAAAGTGGAGCGCAGGTGCGACAGTCCCTGATAAACCAACCGATGGTGCAAATGATCGTTGTCAGCCTGAAACATGCTGGTAATACGACGATTCAAATCGTAACGGCATTTTACAAAACGGCGTATCATGGCCACCGAGGTGTCTAATGCGGGATAAGCTATCAGCAATATGGGAATCAACACGCTGTGATTCACAGACGGCCAAGCGTGAATCCTCAAAACAAGAAGTGCCAGCGTGGCGCCCAGAAACTGTGCCCCTGTGTCTCCCAGAAAAACCTTGTGCCGACGGTGAAAATTGAAATAAAGAAATCCCAACGTCGCCCCAGAAAGAACCGCACACACGCTCAAGACATTTTGAGCACCTACCGCAAATGCCAACAAGCCGATGCCGATAAAGCCACACAGTGAAACCCCAGCAGCTAGTCCATCAATCCCATCGATGATGTTAAAGGCATTCATAACCCCGACCATCCAGAACATGGAAACGACGACGCCCATGCCTCCCAACGGAATAAGGTGGCCCAAAATCGAAAAAGATTCGAACTGCATGTGAAAAACACATACGACGACACCAGCCAAGAGAAACTGCAACAGGAATTTCGCCCTGTAGCCCAATGACAGGACGTCATCCAAGGTTCCAGCGAGCAGAAGAAATAGGCCCACAAAAAGCATGGACATTAGGGGAAGTATGGGAAGGGGCGTCCAAAGTCGCGAGAAGTAAGCGGCAATCAGCATTACCAAGAAAACAAGGACTATGCCTAACCCTCCCAAGCGCGGGATAGCCCGCTGATGAACCTTGCGATGATCGGGTTCATCTGCGAAATATTTTACCAAGGGGGAACGCACCAAAATTGCCAACAGCAGGAGGGAAAACAGCGCCGCAGCGACAAGGATGGTGATTAAAGTCAACATAAATCAGATCTTACAAAACTCAATAATTCCAAGCTGAACTTAGCTCTTCTGCGATCCTTATACAATGGCGTAATCTGTTTGAAATCAAGTTTTTAATAGTGAAAATAAGCGAATTTTCATAGTTAATTTATCCATTTTTCATCTCTTCTTCGAAAGCAAATAGAATAAGCCGAAGATGCTTTTATTGATGTCTAGGTATTTGTAAAATATTGGAAATTGTGCTTAAAATACCGGATTTATGTTACAAAACGTAACACACCTGTTAATAAGGCCTTCGTAGCGATTTCCATAAGATTTAACGGATGCCCTGTCAGAAAAAAACCATCAAACCTTATAATAATCCCGATACCAGTCCACAAAATGGGAGATACCCGTTTCCACAGACGTCTCCGGCCTAAATCCTGTATCCCGAATCAAGTCATCCACATTTGCCATGGTATCGGGAACGTCTCCTGGCTGTAAGGGCAAAAGATTGATCTTGGCCTTGCGCTCTAGCTTCTCCTCCAACACCCGAATATATTCCAATAGTTCCACAGCGTTGTTATTGCCAATATTATAGATGCGGAAAGGCGCCAGGCTTGAAGCTGGATCGGGATGATCGCCATTCCAATTTGGATTGGAAACAGCCGGACGCATCGCTATCCGATAAACCCCTTCCACGATATCATCCACGTAGGTGAAATCACGTCGATGCTTACCATAGTTATAGACCTCAATGGGCTCGCCAGCCAAGATGTTCTTGGTGAATCGAAAAAGTGCCATGTCCGGAC
>Ga0206840_1034_pt1 | contig 28182 bp, 22 predicted proteins | sample Alteio_BWOrgCont_24_FD_152633 | JGI IMG/M metagenome (GOLD analysis project Ga0206840, IMG submission 152633) | Enriched cells from forest soil in Barre Woods Harvard Forest LTER site, Petersham, Massachusetts, United States -... | ecosystem: Environmental > Terrestrial > Soil > Temperate forest >... | reverse complement strand
GCGGCCCAGCTTATTGTGCAACCATTAGATGGATTAAGAGTGTACATTAAACCTCCTGTAGCGCAATCATTCGCCTGGAACATCTCTGCCCAGTCTCCGGCTGCAAAAGAGGAAGAATTAGCTACAACTAATGCTATAGAGCCTTTAGTGGCCCCGGACGTTATATTTATATTGGCGCCGTAATTATATAACACAGTTTCAATACAGGGGTTATCCGCCCCCGAAAGCCCGAATTTGAAGTTGAATACAGTTGAAGAGGGTGATGCCCCTCTTATTACCCTACCGCCCGCCATAGAAATCATTTCTGAAAAGAAATATATACCAGCAGGGAAATAAAATACACAGGGAGAGGGATAGGCTGATGTATTGTTCAGCAATTCCTGAAAATTAGCTTTGTTATCGGTTATATTATCCCCTACCAAAGCCGGAGTTGTTGTGGTAACATCATAAACAGATGATACGCAGGGTATTCCACCTTGCACGCCTGTATTTGTCCAATCTACGCTTCTGGAAAAAGGTAGGGATTGAGCCAAAATTGAAAATGGAAAAAATAAAAGAATAAGTAGTTTTATCTTCATGTCTATTTTTAATCTTTGCAAGTAAAAATAGAAATTAAACATGTTTTTTTTTCTGTTTTCCAGATCATATAAGGTTAAAATTGTCCTTGTTTATTAGGTTAGTATTCAAACTTTATCCCCTTTTACAAAACGAGGCAAACTTAGCTACATTTTAAGCTGTTTACCTTTTTGTAAACGCTATTTACAATTATGTAAAAGATTGTTAAGGCTTTCACATGTTATAAAATAAATAGTTATAGTTTTTGAAAAAATAGTACAACTTCATTTAGCCATTTATTGGTTAAATTGCATAACATATCAAAGACTAAACTGTACAAAATTAATATTTATATAACACAAAGCTTATGAAAAAAATATACCATGCTTTACTTGTAGTTCTATTTAGCGCTATACTTATAAGCAACTCGTTTGGCCAGGCAGAAACCCCAATGGGTAAATGCAAGGGTAAATACCTGGGTAATGTTATGGATGGAACCTCTAACACCGGGGCCGATTATAACTTTAATATGTATTGGAACCAGGTAACAGCCGAAAATGGTTGCAAATGGGGTTCAGTAGAAGGTACCCAGGGCGCCTATAATTTTGGTCAATGCGATGTATCCTATAACTGGGCTAAAAATAACAACGGTTTTTTCAAATACCATAACCTGGCATGGGGTTCTCAAACTCCCGGATACATATCAACCGCCTCTACCGCTACCATAACTACTGCAGTAGAAAATTACATTGCTGCTGTTGCAGCGCATTATGGCGGTGAAAATATAGATTTGATAGATGTATTTAACGAGCCTGTTCATACCGCTTTACCTGGCAATTATAAAGCTGCGCTTACCGCAGGATACCAGGCGGCAAATCCGGGAGGTACCGACCAGTATGGATGGATCATTTGGGTCTTTCAACTAGCCAGAAAAGCGTTTCCTAACGCTAAATTATTAATGAATGAGTACAGTATAGAAAATGACCCTAATAACGCCTTGGTTACCTATGCAGCTATGGCTAATTCGGTATTAAATGCTCCTAACTTAACCGATGGCAGAAAAAACCTCATAGACGGCCTAGGGCTTCAATGCCATGCTTTTAGTATTAATGCTTCCACCGGATTTACAGCTACAGAATTCCAATCTTCTTTAGATAAATTATACGGACTTACAGGCTTGCCAATGCACATTACAGAAATGGATTTGGATGCCAACCCAACCGAAGCTACACAATCCAGTCAGTACAATGCTCTTTTTCCTGTTGCCTGGGCCCACCCGCACGTAGCAGGTATGACCTTATGGGGATACGTACAAGGATTTACCTGGAGAAACGGAAATGGAACCGCAGGCCCTAACGGAACAGACTCCGGTATTATGTATGCTTCTACTTATGGAGCTAATCCTGGTGGACAACGCCCTGCATTAACTACAATACAAAACTATATGGCTACCCAGCCAAATGTAACAGGCTGCCCTCTTCCCGGTACTTATGGCCCCGGCTGGGCTAACCAGGCATGTACTACAGCGGCGCCTACTACCACAAAAGCCATAACCTACTGCGTAGGAGCAACTGCTAAGCCCTTAACAGCAACGGCGGGCACAGGCGGAACCTTAAACTGGTACCTTACTCCTCAGGGAGCTGAGGGAGGCAAGCCACTTACTACAGCTCCTACCCCATCAACAACTACAGCAGGGGAAACCTACTATTATGTATCGCAAACTATAGGCTGCGAAAGCTTTAGGGATACTATAATAGTTACTGTTAGCAGTTCGGCAAGCTGTTCCACGGCAACGTGTAGTACCGTCGCCCCAACCGTGACAACCCCTGTAACCTATTGCCAGGGAGCTACCGCCGCCGCTTTAAAAGCCACGGCTGGCACAGGGGGGACATTAAATTGGTATGGCACAAGTTCATCAGCAGGAACAGCCTCAGCCACTGCCCCAACCCCAAGTACAACTGCCACGGGAAGTACAACTTATTATGTATCGCAAACCATAGGCTGTGAAGGGCCCAGGACTGGCATAGTAGTAACGGTGGACGCTTTACCAACAGCTACCATCACTCCCGCAACCACCACAACATTTTGCACAGGCGGCAGCGTAGTATTGAACGCCAACGCAGGCACAGGATTGACCTACCAGTGGAGCGACGGAGGAACAGCGATAACCGGAGCCACTGCTGCAAGTTACACCGCTACAACGGCAGGAAGCTATACGGTTACTGTTAAAAATGCCAATAATTGTTCCGCCACTTCTACAGGAACAACGGTAACGGTGAACCCATTGCCAACAGCTACCATCACTCCTGCGACTACTACAACATTTTGCACAGGCGGTAGCGTAGTATTAAATGCCACTACCGGAACAGGACTAACTTACCAGTGGAGCGACGGAGGAACGGCAATAACAGGAGCTACTGCTGCAAGCTATACGGCTACAACAGCAGGAAGCTATACGGTTACTGTTAAAAATGCCAATACTTGCTCCGCCACTTCTACAGGAACAATAGTTACAGTAAATACTTTACCAACAGCAACTATCACTCCTGCAGCCACAACCACATTTTGCACAGGTGGCAGCGTAGTATTGAACGCCAACGCAGGCACAGGATTGACCTACCAGTGGAGTAACGGAGGCACAGCGATAACAGGAGCCACTGCTGTAAGCTATACCGCTACAACGACAGGAAGCTATACGGTTACTGTTAAAAATGCTAATAACTGCTCTGCCACTTCTACCGGGACGACGGTAACGGTAAACCCACTACCAACAGCTACTATCACTCCTGCGACCACTACAACATTTTGTACAGGGGGCAGCGTAGTATTGAACGCCAACGCAGGCACAGGATTAACTTATCAGTGGAGCGCTGGAGGAACAGCGATAACCGGGGCCACTGCCGCAAGCTATACCGCTACAACGGCAGGCTCCTATACGGTAACAGTAACAAATACCAATACTTGCTCCGCCGCTTCTACAGGAACAACAGTAACGGTGAACCCATTGCCAACGGCAACTATCACACCTGCAACCACTACAACATTTTGTACCGGAGGCAGCGTAGTGTTGAACGCAACTACAGGCACAGGATTAAGTTATCAGTGGAGCGCTGGAGGAACAGCAATAACCGGGGCCACTGCCGCAAGCTATACCGCTACAACGGCGGGAAGCTATACTGTAACAGTAACTAATGCCAATAAATGCACTGCCGCTTCCACAGGAACGACAGTGACAGTAAATTCAATCCCGGCTGCCCCAACGGTAACAACGCCTGTTAATTTCTGCCAGAATACCACAACTACCGCTTTAACAGCTACTGGAACCTCGTTACTTTGGTACACATTGCCAGGTACTACCGGATCAGGAAGCCCTACAGCCCCAATACCAAGCACGACTACCGCAGGGGCCAGCGGCTATTATGTATCGCAAACCATTAATGGCTGCGAAAGCCAAAGGGCTGCGATTGTAGTAAATATAAACGCTACCCCCACAGCTCCAACAACGGCGCCTGTAACGTATTGTGAAAATGCCACTCCAGCCGCCTTAACAGCTACAGCAGGTTCAGGAGGGACGTTAAACTGGTACGGAACAAGCTCTGGCGCAGGAATAGCCAGCGCCACAGCGCCAACGCCGGTAACTACCGCTACGGGTAGTACAACTTATTATGTTTCTCAAACCATCGCCGGCTGCGAGGGCCCAAGAGCGACAGAAACAGTAACCGTGAACGCATTACCTGCGGCTGCCATCACTCCGGCGACTCCTACTACATTTTGCGCAGGCGGCAGCGTGGTGTTGAACGCTACTACCGCAACAGGGTTAACGTATCAATGGAACAATGGCGGCGCAGCCATCAGCGGAGCGACTGGCGCAAGCTATACGGCTACAACATCGGGAGCATATACCGTCACAGTAACAAATACATCTAACTGTACTACTACATCAACAGGCGTCGCTGTAACGGTAGATACTCCTCCTTCTACTTCAATAGCTGGAGACGTTCAGTTCATCACTACAACAACAGGCAGCCTTGCAGCTAATGCGCCAACTACAGGCGCGGGAGCCTGGTCGGTGGTAAGCGGAACAGGAACATTTACAAACGCTGCCTTAGCTACCACTACAGTAAGCGGATTAAGCCTGGGAGCCAATGTATTGCAATGGACGATCAGCAATGGAACCTGCCCTTCCAGCAGCAGTACGGTAACCATTAATGTGGGTATAAGCCCGATTGTGCAAACAGTTACTGGCTTAACGAATGTAACCGATAATGAGACAGGAGTAACTTATTCTGTGCCTGACAACAACGGCTCTACTTATCATTGGACGCTGCCTCCGGGAGCAATCATTACATCGGCCAATACAGACAGCAGCAGCATTACTGTAAGTTTTGGAACTACAGGAGGCAATGTAACTGTAACTGAAACCAATCCTTATGGTTCGGCCACCTCGTCTCTGCCAATATCGGTGGGCAGCGGCCCTGCCCCGCAAACCATCTCAGGTACTGTTTATGTGATAAGCGGACAGACCGGCTTAACTTATTCTGTGCCAGATAGCAGCGGCTCAACCTACCACTGGACGCTGCCGCCGGGAGCCGCTATAACCTCTGCCAATGCAGACAGTAGCAGTATTACGGTGAGTTTTGGAAGTACTGGAGGCAATTTGTCGGTAACCAGAACAGACCCTTACGGTTCTGCCACTTCCTCGCTACAGGTATCTGTGGGCAATAGCCCTACGCCGCAAACCATATTAGGCCCTGTTTATGTGCCAACCGGACAGACTGGAGTAACTTATTCCATACCGGACAGCAGTGGTTCTACCTACCACTGGACGCTGCCGCCGGGAGCCACTATTACCTCTGCCAATGCAGATAGCAGCAGTATTACTGTAAGCTTTGGAAGTAAAGGAGGAAATGTTTCGGTAACCAGAACTGATCCTTATGGTTCTGCCAATTCTACACTTCCGGTATCTATAGGCTACTCGCCTATAATTCAAACTATCACCGGGCCGGATAGCGCTACTGCCAATGAGGGCGGAGTTATCTATTCCGTGCCGGATAGCAGCGGTTCTACTTACCACTGGACCCTACCGGTAGGAGCTACTATAACCTCAGCCAATACCGATAGCAGCAGCGTTACTGTAAGCTTTGGAACTACAGGAGGAAACGTATCGGTAACTCAAACTAATCCTTACGGTACAGCCACTTCAACGCTCCCTGTTAGCATTAGCTCCACTACAACCGGGGTTATTGCAGGAACTGCCGGAGATTCTTTTGAAGTGCGTCCTAACCCGTTCTCTGACTATACTACTATTATAGTACACAGCCCTGCTACAGAACAAATAACGCTCTCGGTAATTAATCTTCAGGGTGTAACTTGTTACTCTTCTTCCCAGTATTCAACCAATCAGGAATTTACTTTGGGTAGCGAGTTAACTACTGACGGAGTGTACTTTGTACAGCTTACTTTTGGAAACGAAGTGAAAGTACTAAAACTGGTTAAGGTGAAGTAGATTTGGTTTATATATTTGATAAACAAGAAAAGCGGCCTAAAAACCGCTTTTCTTGTTTAAACCCATTTTGACATGGTATTTCGCCCGGCAGAATAGCCTTTATGATATGCATATTTGATTATAATTTTTGTAGACGCCACAGCTCTTGTGCTATATTTAGTTGCCAGGCGCCATTACAGTTTAGTATACTTTTTTCTTGACAAACTAAGTTTTCTAATCTAAATATATAATCTAAAACCTTCCCTGGGCCAATTGGCACAGTATTAAAAACCAGCAAAAAACATACATCCCAAAAAATTAACAGAGAAATTAGCAGGAAATAACAGGAAAATTAACAGGCGAGTAACAGAGAAATATCAATGTGCCAACGCGTGCCAGGTAAGATTTCTCCTCAACTAGTAGTTTTTTAGGTAGCACAAAACTATTTAGTTTAGTTGTTTTATTAGTAGTATTACTATTTGGCTTTTCAAAGAACCTCATTATTGTGCCAATTGGCACAGCATAAGGCTAAAAGAAATTACCAATTTAAAACAAAAAAGCCTCCTGAAAATTCAGAAGGCTTTTGATATAGTTTGAGGTCACGAGCGGATTCGAACCGCTGTGGAAGGTTTTGCAGACCTCTGCCTAGCCTCTCGGCCACGTGACCTTTAGTTAACTATACTACAAACATAAAAATAAACATTAGTAAACAGAAATAAATAACAAAAAGAAAAATACCCAAGTGGGTATTTTTCTACTATTTATTAATTATTCATTCTCTTCTTCCGAAGCTTTTGGTTTACTTTTGGCAGGTTTTTTAGCGGCTTTAGTTTCTTTTTCTTCGCTATTACCCATTTGCTCTTTTAAAGCAGACAAAGCTTCTATATCGCCCAAGGTAGACTTTTCAACTTCTGCAGCTTTAGGGGCTTTTGACTTATTACTTGCTGTTTTCTTCTTTTCAGCTTCGTCAGAAGCTCCTTCTGTATACGCTTTTGTATGAGAAAGAACGATCTTTTTATCGTCTTTTGAGAATTCAAGCACTTTAAAGTCAAGGCTTTCACCTGGTTCGGCAGACTTGTTATCCTGTTTTACTAAATGCTTGATTGCAGCAAATCCTTCTATACCATAAGGAAGTTCTATTACAGCGCCTTTATCATTTTTGGAAATGATAGTACCTTTATGTACAGACCCTGGCGTGAATATGGTTTCAAACGTGTTCCATGGGTTTTCTTCAAGTTGCTTATGTCCTAAAGCAAGTCTTCTGTTCTCAACATCTAATTCCAGAACTACTACATCCAGTTTATCTCCAACTTTTACAAATTCCGAAGGGTGTTTAATTTTCTTCGTCCATGAAAGATCAGATACGTGAACCAATCCGTCAATTCCTTCTTCCAATTCCACAAATAAACCAAAGTTGGTAAGGTTACGCACAATACCTGTGTGTTTTGCTCCAACTGCATATTTGGTGAGTACATCTTGTTTTGTCCAAGGGTCTTCTGTAAGTTGTTTTACCCCTAAAGACATCTTTCTTTCGTCCCTGTCTAAAGTTAATACAACAGCTTCTAATTCATCGTTTACTTTAATGAAATCCTGAGGATTTCTTAAATGCTGAGACCATGACATTTCAGACACGTGTATAAGCCCTTCAACGCCTGGTTGTAGTTCAAGGAATGCTCCGTAGTCTGCTACGTTAACTATTCTTCCTCTTACCTTAGAGCCAATTTGTATATCAGTAGATAAAGCATCCCATGGATGTGGAGTAAGCTGCTTCATACCCAGAGAAATTCTCTTCTTCTCATCATCAAAATCAAGCACAACCACATTAACCTTTTGATCAAGTTTAAGCACTTCTTCAGGATGATTGATTCTTCCCCAAGAGATATCAGTAATGTGCAATAAGCCGTCCACGCCTCCAAGGTCAATAAACACCCCAAAGTTAGTCATGTTCTTAATAACGCCTTCAAGCACTTGTCCTTTTTCAAGGTTGTTAAGAATCTCTGCTTTTTGTTTTTCAATATCTTTCTCAATAAGCACTTTGTGAGATACTACTACGTTGTCGTTGGTGTAGTTAATCTTCACTACCTTCACCTCCATCTTCTTGCCAACAAAAATATCAAAGTCTCTTATTGGTTTTACGTCAATCTGAGACCCCGGAAGGAACGCCTCAACGCCATAAACATCAACAATAAGTCCTCCTTTAGTTCTTCTTTTTACCATACCCTCAATGATTATATCATGATCAAGGGCCTTTTGTATGTTATCCCAAGCTTTAACGATTTTTGCTTTCTTGCGTGATAGGATTAATTGGCCGTTAGGATCTTCCTGATCTTCTACAAAAACATCAACTACGTCTCCTACCTTAAGGTCTTCCATATCGCGGAATTCTGAAAGTGGTATAAGCCCGTCTGATTTGAAACCGATATTAAGTATAACGTCTCTGTCTGTCATACCTACAACTGTTCCTTCAACTACTTCTTTTTCGGTGATCTGGTGCAATGTATCGTCGTACATTTTTTCCATATCTTCCTTTTGCTGTTTGGTATAACCGCCTCCAAAGCCTCTGTTGTCAGCAATGTCCCAGTTAAACTCTTCTTGAACTTGATTTGTCATTAGTAAAAAACGCTCTTTAATATACATCAGCGTTTAGAGCATTCGCGCTGAATTTAGTTAAACATATAATTGATAAATTTATTTTTCGTAAACAAACGAAAACGCAAAGGTAAGCAAAAAAATATATTTTTCCACTTATTTCGTCATTCAGGTTAAAACAAAAAGAAATGTACTAAGCATTGCAACTAAGGCAGATAAAAGTCTGTTCAAAGAAGGATTATATGAAGATTAGTATAATTATTGTGAAGCGTTAAATTTAAAATTTCATTTCTTTAAAAATAACCTTCCATTTGTAGCGAGATTAGGGCTGTCTTTTTTGGCTCATAACTTTCTGAAAATAAAATACAATCACGCTTAATTTATTGTTTATAGATAATCTTGAATTTACTATATAAGAACACACAACCTTAAACAACCAGAATACTACTATTTATGAATCCAAGAAGGGATAAAGTAAAAGGATATATTATAACTCATGCAAAAAGTTTGCTTGAGGTGGCGAATATATTAATTGCAATACCAATATCAATTGCCAGTCTTGCTGTAGCGTTTCAAAATGCCGATATAAAAAAGCTTGTTATTTCTCAGGAAACACAGCTAAAAAGACTTAGCGATATTTATGAACAAAATGTCTGGGTAGTCAGAAGGCTTGATTCATTGAATAAGACAGCGCAGGAGAATAATAAGACTGCCCTTGAGAGTATGAAACAAGTAGGCAAACAAACAAATCTTATAGACATGAATTCTCAGCCAAGGCTTCATATAAGCAATATGAGTACTGCTAATACAGGCCACAAGGCTTATGATTTTATAATAGATGTTAAAAATTCGGGAGGAAGGCCAGCTAATAATTTTTTTATTTCAGAATTATTATTAGTTAAGGAAGGCAATGATTTCAAGGTTATGAAAAAAAAGAACTCGGAAGAACTAAAGCAAAAAATACTTTTCCCGGAAGAATTTCATTATTTAGCTATGAATATACCCAATTCTTTAATTTCACTAAATGATTTCAGAAATTGTTATATAGCAATAGAATACAGCTATTCTGATGTTGAAACTTCTAAATCGTATACAAATCTCGAAATCAAAAAGAACCACTCCAAGCAAAATTTGGGAGATTTGAATTTTGTTACTGTTAATGAAGAAGAAAATGAAATAATTAAAGGTATAATTAAAAAAATGAAGAATGTAAATGATTATTACTATGTGAAACCCAAACAATAATTTGGCAACATTTACAAATAAGATGATTTTTTCTATTTTTGAAGCTAATTAAGCGCTAGATTTTACTTATGAAAACTTATACCGCATTATTCCTGTTTTTCCTATCCATAAATTTGTTTGCTCAAAAAAAAGAAGACGAAAAAAACCTTACTCCTTCACAACGGGCAGACCGTATGGTTGGAGAAATATATGAAAGAACATATTTGAGTGTGGAAAGGAAAGACTCTCTTACAGAGATTTACAGGAGTTACTATCAGAACCTACAGACTTACCGGGCAAATGGAAACGAAAAACTTGAAAAAGCAATAGAACAAACCAAAGAAAATAAAATTAAAAATCTTTTAAACGCCGAACAATACGAGGCATATAAGCAACTGATAGCAGAAGAACAGGAAAAAAGAGCAAAACAGGAAGATAAGAAAAAGGTTCCAGGCATGATGAATAATTCGGGAACCGGAAACAGAAGCTCCACTAAGTGGTAACTCATATTCACTAAAACAGATTAAACGAAAGTACTATGGATAATAATATTACTATTTACGAATTTATAACAACCCCGTGGTTCATCATTTTACTAGTTGTTGAACTGATTATGAAAGGTTTTGCTTTGTGGAGGTGTGGAAGAAATAACCAACCAGGATGGTATATTGCCATATTAATTATTAATAGCGCTGGAATATTACCTCTTATTTACCTGTTGGCATTTCAGAAAAAGAGGCTTTAAATTTCGTCACTGCTATTAGAATTATTATTTTTCTTTATTTTTTTCTTTGTTTTTTTCTTTGTTACAACCGGGCTGGAACTATTTGTAGAAGCAGGCGCAGACTGGCTGCTTTGCTGCCAAGTTTGAGCTGGCTGCTTTGCAGGCTGTTGTTGAATTTGTTGCCTTACAGGTTGTTGATGTTGGGGCCATGAAGCAGGCGCAGGGCTATGATAGGCCACTCTAGAAGTTATTGGGTATTTGTTAAATATCTTATGAATTTCTGAAGGAAGTTCAGACTCTACCTGAGCTTCGTTATAGATAGAACTAATAGACCACCCTCTCCAGATCAATTCATTCGTCCTACGGTCTATAACATTTATAAGTAAAGTACCTTCCAGATACTCTACCTGCTGCTGGTTATAACCTCCATTGTAAGGATTATTGTAACCATAAGGGTTATTATAGTTGTTGTAGCCATAAGGATTGTTATAAGGAGAATTGTAGCCGTAATTTGGCATATACCCAGGATTGTTTACAGTATAAGTCTTTTTTTGGGAAGTCAGATAATATTCCAATAAAAGGTCGGGTTCCAAAGTATCTATGTTACATCCTCTGTTTAGCATTTCCGTATTTGCCAAATGCATTATATTTTTTTCTATAAACTGATTATCGTAAAAGTAATTATGAAATGAGTCTGAGCGTGGAATCCAGGCAAAGCTCTTATATTGTCTAAAATCTACAGAGCGGTTGTAATCGCTATATACCTGAGGTGCATAGCAGCTGGGAAGGCTAATAAGAACAATAAAGGGAAGCAAAGCAGAAAATAATGCCCGAAACATATTATATGGTAAAATCTAATATATCCTTGATTAGTAAATATAATAGATTGTTAACTAAAAAATGCTACTCCATAGTTCCCATCTTAGGACTTTAGATTTTTTATCCTTTAGTTAATTTTTAACTTTGACGACCTTAGATAGAATTATGGAGCGATTTATTGAAGAAATTCACCTTACTACTGTATATGAAAAGCTTATAGCCTTACTTATAACTGCCCTGGCTTCTTTTATTTTATCTGTTCTGTTTTTCCTTCTCCTTAAAGTAATTATAAAACAAGCATTTAAAGAATCCGCCGGTATAATCTCAGAAAATGTCCGTATTGCCTTTTATTTCTTATTCATTGTTTCTTCACTCAACCTAATATTCCCCCTACTTGAATTTACACATAAAAGCGCACTGCTAGTAGGTAAAATATTATATATAGCTTTTGTGGCGGCTTTCTCTTTTGTGTTAATCAGAATGACTTTTTTTATAAAAGCGCTTATTTATGAGCGTTCCAGAATTAATAATTCTGATTCTCTTTCGAGCAGAAAAATACAAACCCAGGTGGAGTTTCTGCAAAAAATTGCGGTTATTTTTATCATTCTTATTGCTATTTCGGTGGTACTAATGAGTTTTAAGGAAGTTCGCGAACTTGGAACCAGCATACTCGCCTCGGCAGGGATTGCAGGCTTAGTGGTCGGCCTTGCCGCCCAAAAATCCATTTCTAACCTTTTGGCTGGTTTTCAGATTGCCTTTACACAACCCATACGAATTGACGATGTAGTTGTAGTAGAGAATGAACGAGGAAGGGTTGAAGAAATTACTCTTACCTATGTAATAGTGCAACTTATTGATTTACGACGAATGGTGTTACCTATTTCTTACTTTATTGAAAAACCTTTTGAGAATTGGACGCGCGTTTCGCCCGAACTTTTAAGCCATTTCTTTTTGTATGTGGATTATACATTCCCTGTAGATGAGCTTAGAAAAGAGCTAATACGCATTTTGTCCGAGTCCCCTTTATGGGATAAAAAAGTAGGACTTATCCATGTTACAGATGCAAGCGAGAAAAGTGTTCAGCTACGCATACTAATGAGCGCCCCAAACTCTTCTGTGGGCTTTGAGTTAAGTTGCCAGGTTAGGGAACATCTTATTGCTTTTATCCAGCAAAATCATTCTATTAGCCTGCCAAGAACGAGAGGGGAAAATATATAAACTAATGTAAACTTTGTTCAGTATTATCAGGCCGATTGAGGGCTTTATTAATTTTGGTCATTAGCTCTCTGGCGTCTTTCTTATCTGTTTCCTCCTTTGTTTCGTAAGCTATTTTGGCGTATAAGAATGATTTGTTTAGTTCATCCTCAGCTTCTTTCTCCTTTATTTTGCCTTCCGTTTGTCGTTTATGGAAATCGTGTATAGCGTTTACTTCATCCAATATTTCTTTGCCTTTATTGTAGTAAATTACAGCCATATTATAGTTGGCCGCAAAGTTTTTAGGCTCCTGCTTTAGTACAGTGTTGTAATAGTTCATAGCATTATCAACCTCTCCCAGTTTTTGAGAAAGACTGCCTGCAAAAGTAAGGTATTCTATATGAGATTGGTTTTTCTGCAAAAGCGTTTGAATATCAGTAAGCGCATTTTTGTATTGCGACATATTGGTATACAGAATAGCCCTATCAAATAGTAATTCCTGGTTTCCGGGATAAGCAGCTATCCCTTTGTTAGCCGCTTCCAAGGCTTTTTCCGAATTCTTTTCGTCCAGTTCGGCAATCTGAATCTGTTTCCGATATAAATAAGCGCTTTTATAACCTATAGATTCCAACTTTGTAAGATACTTTTTAATGAGCGTATTATTATGGAGTTCTTCTGCCGCGTAAGTAGCATATACATAGGCTGTGGTATCAGTGGGTTTTATCTTTATACCCACTTCGTAGTTTTTAATAGCAGCAGGATAGTCTCCTGCTTCATACGCTGCTATGCCTTTATTTACTACTTCGCCCCAAAGTTCCGCTAGCTTTTTTTCGGAGAGCTGATAGTACTCTCCTTTCTTTTCATCTAATTCTATTGCTTTCTGAAAAGACTCTTGCGCCGTAATCTCAGGATCTATAGCAAGGTTCTTATATTTATCATTTTTTGTAATCAGAATATCAGTATAAATCATACCTCTGTAATACCAGGTTTTAGGCTGGGTTCCGGTTTTTTCGTCCAGAATTGCTTTATCAATCTGCTCCTGAGCTTTATCTAACTCACCGTCTTTGTGATAAAGTATTGCATTGGTGACCACCCCAGACTGAGCATAAACACCTAATAGCGTTATTAGTATAACTGAAATAAAAGCTGCCGTTCTTTTCATACAAAACTTAGCTGTTTAGGTCTTCGCTTTCGTTATCTGCGTCTTCTCCGGCATCTTCCAAAGGAGGCAATGGATCGTCATCAACCGGAAGAGCTACTACTTCTCCAGATGGTTCTTCTGCGCCGCCTATGCGTTTTATTTTAGCTACCGAAGAGATTTCATCCCCTTCGTTAAGCTTGATAAGTCTTACTCCTTGTGTGGCTCTTCCCATCACACGTAATGATTCTACTGTAAGTCGTATAGTAATACCGGACTTGTTTATAATCATCAACTCATCGTTGTCGCTTACTTCTTTTATAGCTACAAGGTTTCCTGTTTTATCAGTAACGTTCATGGTTTTCACGCCCTTACCCCCTCTTTTAGTGATTCGGTAATCATTAATATCCGAGCGTTTTCCGTAACCTTTTTCTGATACTACGAGCAGATTAGTTTCCGGATTGCTCACAGCGGCCAAGCCTACTACCCTGTCATCGGCTCCCGCAAGCGTAACCCCTCTCACCCCCGCAGCAGTTCTGCCCATTGGCCTTACCTGGCTTTCGTTGAAACGTATAGCCCGGCCTGACCTTAAAGCAATTACTACTTCATCGTTACCCGTTGTAAGTTTAACTTCAAGCAAGCGGTCTCCTTCATTAATGGTAATAGCAGTAAGACCTGTAGCTCTGGGCCTTGAATAAGCTTCTAACGTTGTTTTCTTAATAGTACCGTTTTCGGTACACATGATTAAGTAATTGTTATTGATGTAGTCGTCGTCTTGCAGATTTTTTACATTAATAACCGCACGCACCTTGTCTCCGCTTTCAATATTTATAAGGTTTTGTATTGGGCGGCCTTTGGACACCTTATTTCCTTCCGGTATTTCATATACTTTTAACCAGAACATTTTACCCGATTCTGTAAAAATAAGAAGGTAATTGTGGGTAGTAGCTATAAATAAGTGTTCAGTAAAATCAGCCTCTTTAGTGATTACACCCTTAGAACCTATGCCGCCTCTGCTTTGTGTGCGATACTCTGTAAGAGGAGTTCTTTTAATATAACTTTCGTGAGAAATAGTAATTACCATTTCATCATCTGGCAATATATCTTCAATGGAAATATCATCAGCAGCATGTACTATTTCAGTCCTGCGCTTATCTCCATAGCGTTCCTTCATCTCAGCCAACTCGTCCTTTATAATTTGCATCCTGAGTCCCTTATCTGCCAACACACTTTTATAGTAAGCGATAAGCCCCATTACTTCTTCGTACTCTTTAACAATCTTCTCACGCTCCATGCCTGTTAAGCGTTGTAGCCTTAGTTCCAGAATTGCTTTAGATTGTATTTCAGATAGCCCAAAGCGTTCCATTAAGCCTGTTTTGGCTACTTCCGGGTCCCTGGAATTACGGATAAGTGAAATTACCTCGTCCAGATTGTCTAGAGCGATAAGATAACCTTGCAGAATATGCGCTCTCTTTTCTGCCTCTCTAAGGTCGAATTCTGTCCTTCTTACTACTACTTCATGCCTGTGTTCTACAAAATGAAGTATGAGTTCTTTAAGGTTAAGCGTCATTGGCCTTCCTTTAACCAACGCAACATTGTTAACCCCAAATGACGTCTGTAACGGGGTATATTTGTATAAGTTATTTAAAACAATACTTGGAATTGCGTCTCTTTTAAGGTCATAGACAACCCTTAGTCCATCCCTATCCGATTCATCTCTAATGTCAGAAATACCTTCAATCTTTTTCTCGTTAATCAATTGAGCGGTTTTCTCTACCATACTGGCTTTGTTAACCATGTAAGGGATTTCAGTAACAATAATCTGCTCTTTGCCGGTTGAGGTTGTTTCAAAAGAAGCTTTAGCTCTTATTACAACTCGTCCCCTTCCTGTCTCAAAAGCAGATTTAACACCGCTCATTCCATATATAGTGCCGCCTGTAGGAAAATCGGGAGCTTTTACAAACTGCATTAATTCTGCAATTGTAATATCATTATTATCTATATAAGCAACAATGGCTTCAATTACCTCAGAAATATTATGCGGGGCCATGTTGGTGGCCATACCTACTGCAATACCGGATGTTCCGTTAATAAGCAGGTTAGGCACTTTAGAAGGTAAAACTGTGGGTTCTTTTAAAGAATCATCGAAATTTGACTGGAAATCAACAGTTTCTTTATTAATATCCGAAAGCATTTCCTCGGCAATACGCTTTAACCTGGCTTCGGTATAACGCATGGCAGCCGGGGAATCGCCATCTATAGAGCCAAAGTTACCCTGGCCGTCTACCATTGGGTAACGTAATGACCAGTCCTGCGCCATACGCACCATAGTGTCATACACCGAAGCGTCTCCGTGAGGATGGTATTTACCAAGCACCTCTCCCACTATCCTGGCGGATTTCTTATGGGATTTATTATAATTTACACCAAGTTCGGACATTCCGAAAAGTACCCTTCTGTGCACGGGTTTTAATCCGTCTCTTACATCTGGTAATGCCCTGGAAACGATTACAGACATTGAATAGTCTATGTAAGCTCCCCTCATTTCATCTTCTATATTGATAGGAATAATATTGGTTCCTTCTGCCATAATTTGGGTTTAATAATTTTGTTTATATTTCAGCAATATAGTAAAAATTGTGCAGTTTTTTAGTAGAAATAAACAGTAATTATAGTGAAGAATTGAATTATTTGAGATAGAGAAGATTTCTTTTGAAATTTTACCCGTCAGTTTTTTTTTTACCCACTACATCCCTTAGTCTTGTCATTGGCTTTTCGTAATAGTTATACAAAACATAAGCCAATCCAATAGATATAACAAAATAGAGAACATAATACACAGGAGCAGAAAAACTAATCTTTTCATTAAGCGCCGGCATAATTATCCACCTAATAAGACTTGAATGAGCAAGGTACAGGGAGTAAGAAATTAAACTAATAAAAGTAATTGATTTATATATGATTCCCTTACCGGTTTTAATGGCAAGAAGAAGCGGAAAAAGCAATAATGTTCCCAAGGGTACCATTGTTAATTCAAAATAATTACGGTAAATGATACGATTCCACATAAATTCATGAAGCAGGTAATCATTTATATTTGGAATAAATAAAATAGATAAGCCTATTATAAATAAAGCAATCTTACTATTTCTAGCTATTTTTATTTGACAATAGTAATTTAAATACACTCCGAGAAATCCATACATCAGGCTATCCAGCCTAGTTACTACTTGTTTTCTTAAATTATTGTCCCATTCTTCTGCTGAATAATAATTAAACTTATATGCCTTATAAGTTCTTAACAGAGTTACTAGTACTATGATTACACATATCCAAAATAGAATTATTTTATTTTTCTCGAAAGCAGTAAATCTTAACGATAAATACAAAGCAAAAGGAATTATTAGGTAAAACCACTCTTCAACACTAAGGCTCCAAGCTTCTTCAAAAAAATGCAAAGGTGGCGGGCTGGCAAAATTTTGAGTGAATATTAGAAAGTTGAACCAGGGTAGTGGATTAGGGTTTACCTGTGTATATAAGTTATATATTATAAAAAAAACCAGCACCAGAAAATATGTCGGCAATGTTCTAAACCATCTTCTTATCCAGAAATTGAATAATTCTTTGCTGGTAAATTCGGTTTCGTATATTGTTCTTATCAGAATACCACCTATTAAAAAACCGCTTAAAACAAAAAATAAAGATACTCCATCTGTGGAAAAAAAAGTAATTACTTGTCTCAGAATGTTTTTTTCTAGCAGTAAATCCTGAGAATGGACAGCAACCACAATTAAAATGGCATAAGCTCTCAAAATATCCAACCCATAAACCCTGCTACTATTACTCATTAGTTAAAAGTTGAATATCAAAATGCTTTAATAAATTGACGTTTTTTAAAACTATTTAATGTTGTTTATCGGGTATGTATTGAAAATTCTCAGTTCTCGGAATCTTGTTAATCACTTCCAGTAATTCTATGGGTGGTATAGTAAGTTTTCTGATATTAGTATCAATCCATGCTCCTTCTATGACAATTATGGCTGCCTGCACGCCATCCTCTTTCCATATACTGTGTATCCCCTTAAAGCGGGAACCGTCTTTTCGCATGGCTTCGCAGTGATAATCTACTTTAATTTTTTCATTTATACCTACCTCTCTTAAAAAGCGTGTTTCTTCTCTAAAAAGTATTGGGCCAATATTCATTGTAATAAATTTCTTTAAGGAAAAACCATGATCTGCCAAAAAACTGACGCGCACCTGTGCGGCATAATCGTTATAAGCGGTATGTCTTAAGTGCATATTGGGGTCAATATCAGCCCATATTACCTGAAAAACCTGAGAGTATTCCATACATTAAAAATTTCTCAAAGATAGTTAATTATGTTAAAGCTTTAAACAAGCTCGGAACCACAATTATTTCTATAATGTTACGTTAATAATAAAGCTTAAAACCAAAACTAAATTACTTCAACCACCATATCAAAGGCTTTAGTTTTTAGTGGTAACTACCAAAGGTAATTTTAAATTATATTTGTGAGTACTGATTTTTTAATTAAATCGAGCTATGAACAGGTTAAACCTTCTGTTTCTTATAATAATAACAATGGCAGTTTACCGGCCGCTTGCCGCACAAAATAAGGCATTAGCAGTAATTGACTTTAAATCGTTGGCCCCTAAATTACAAGCATCTGGCGACTCGCTTAAAATAGTAAATTTCTGGGCTACCTGGTGCCGTCCATGTGTGGAAGAGTTAAAATACTTTAAATTAGCCGCAGATACCTTTAGCTCTCAAAAAGTGAAATTTATTTTTGTTTCACTTGATTTTAAATCGCAGAAGGAGAAGGTAGAACAATTCTGGGCTAAGAATAAAATTAAAGGGTCTATTTATTTACTTGAGGATGATCCTAACAAATGGATAAACCAGATTGATAGCAGTTGGACAGGGGAAATTCCTTATACTTTAATTATTCCATCCAATAGTAAAAGTAGCAAGGTAAACGGAGAACTTAAAAACTATACAGAACTACAATCTTTAATTAATAATAATTTAACTAAGTAATAACTCTAACTTAAAATTTTATGAAAACACAAACCAAAACTTTCGCAGCATTATTGATTTTGCTGGCATCTATGGCTTTTACCCTAAAAACTACTGGCTATAAAGTGGGCGATACCGCAACTGATTTTAAACTTAAGAATGTTGATGGTAAATTTGTTAGCCTTAAAGATTATTCTAACGCCAAAGGCTATATTGTAATTTTTACCTGCAACCATTGCCCTTATGCAAAGGCGTATGAGCAACGCATTATTGAACTTGATAAAAAATATTCTCCTCAGGGTTACCCGGTAGTGGCTATTAATCCTAACGACCCTGTCTCCTATCCTGATGATTCTTACGATAATATGGTAAAAAGATCTAAAGAAAAAAACTATCCTTTCCCATACCTGATTGATGAGACCCAAGATGTTGCCAAAGTTTATGGGGCAACTAAAACTCCTCATGTTTACCTTCTGGATAAAAGCTTAAAAGTTCAATATATAGGAGCGATAGACGATAATTCTGAAAGCGCTAAAGAAGTTAAAGACAAATACCTTGAAAAGGCTATAGCCGAACTACTACAGGGGAAACCAGTTACTATTTCTGAAACAAAAGCAGTAGGCTGTGGAATTAAATGGAAAAAAACAAATTAACAATAACCTTACCTTCTAAATAAAAAAAGCGCGGTTGAATCCACGCTTTTTTATTTTAAGCCTACCTGTTTATTTCTTTTTAATTGGTTTAATAACTTTATATGCTACAAGCGAATTTTTAAAGAAGGTTGGAACCAGTATGTAGTTGTGCCTTTCAGCATAATCTATATCGGCTGAGTTTATCTTTTTTTCTGTGGTATCTAATATCTTTATTGCCTGCCCGCCTTTAGCATTGGAATAATATATTTGTCCGTTCCAATTAGAGAAATAGTAGTTTCCTCTGCCGTCTGAGGCAATACCATCCACAGATGGCACGCCTTCAACCCAAGGGGAAAGTTTATTTGTGGCGGGATCAACTTTTCTAACAATGCCTGAATTCATAGAAGCCAGGAAAATAGTAGTTCCTTCTACAAATAATCCGTTGGGCTTGTTTAGGTCGGCATTATCTAACCAAAGGGTAACTTTACCATTAATTAATTTATATGCTTTATTAGCTCCAGAATCAGTTATCAATACATCACCATTAATAGTAATAGCAACATCGTTTAAAAAGATAGCTCCTGGTACGTCGTATTTTTTTATAACTGTTCCTTTCTCAATATCAATTTCTACCACTTGGTCTATATCGCTCACATAAAGTTTTCCTTTATAGGCAGCCATTCCTTTGGGGTCGTTTAGTCCAGACACCCATTTTAGGTTCTCAATTTTCCCATCAATTTTTACTATGGAAATAAATCCATCCCCATCTTTTGTATCCTTTGAAATCCCATTAATGTTTGCTACATAAATAATATCCTTAATGGGATCGTAGTGAGCTGATTCCGGAGTACGAAGAGTTGTATCAGTTATCCATACTTGTTGAAGCGTTGGGGCAGTTTGAGCAAATGCCGCTATAACACTAACTTGAAGAAGCAGAATTGCGATGATTTTATTCATAAAAATATAAGTTTAGTTTGCTAAATCCTGAAGCGAATATATACTCTACCGATCAAATAAAAAAAGTATTGTTTTTACGTTATAAATAATTTTTTAATTTAATTTTGTTTAACTATTTTTAAATATTATTAAACAAAAATTTAAAACAAAAGGAAAGTAACAATCGTTTATATGCCTATTTTTTAAAAAAAAGGAATCTAATAAGTTATAAATTAATATTTTCTCTTTGATCAATTTTATAAAAATTAATAACTGTTAAATATTTTAAATTATAAATTAAACAAATAGACAATTAAAGAATAAAAAATAAAACTTTATTAGATAATCGTTTAGCAGGGTCTTTTGCAAATATGGTGGCGGCTAAAGACTGCAATATGATTGTTTACTTTGAAATTACTCAGGGAGAAAACTATAAAGACTGATTATTAAATATTTGACATTACCCTGTTAGATTTTTTTAAGGGACAATTTTTGATATTAGATATTATGGAAGAAGTATTATTAGTAAATGAGCAAGACAAAGTGATAGGGGTTATGGAAAAACTTGAGGCTCACCGCAAAGGACTACTACATAGAGCTCTTTCCGTATTCATTTTTAATTCCTCTCAGGAGCTACTTTTACAGAAAAGAGCTATAAACAAGTACCATTCTGCGGGGTTGTGGACGAATACTTGTTGTAGCCATCCAAGGCCAGAAGAAGAAATTATTTCTGCAGCTCACCGAAGGCTATGGGAAGAAATGGCTATTAAATGTAAACTTATACCTGCTTTTACATTTACCTATAAAGCAAGTTTCGATAATGGACTGATTGAATACGAATACGACCATATTTTTATTGGAAAAACTGATAATAAACCACAATTAAATAAAGAAGAAGCCGAAGCCTGGAAATATATGACGTTTGATAATATAAAAAAGGATACCATTCTTAACCCAACCTGCTACACAGAATGGTTTAAATTATCTTATGAAAAGGTTTTTACACAATTATCTTACTTATGAGCAGATACACATTACATCGTAAACAATTTCTTCCAATTTCTATTGAAGAAGCATGGGTGTTTTTTTCATCCCCATTAAATCTTTCAAAAATTACTCCGCCTTATATGAATTTTAAAATAGTTTCTAACTTTAAAAAAGACGAATCTATAAAAGAAGGCACATTAATTGAGTATAGGATATCGCCTATTTTTAAAATTCCACTTAAATGGATTACTATTATTTCTAAAGCGGAAGCCCCTTATTGCTTTATTGATAAGCAGAAAAAAGGTCCTTATTCCTTTTGGGAGCATACGCATACTTTTAAAGAAGCTCCAGGAGGTATCGTAATGACTGATGAAATAAATTACTCGCTCCCTTTTGGAAAGTTGGGAATTATAGTTCATAACTTACTAGTTAAAAGACAACTGGATAGGGTTTTTGAATATAGGAAAAATATTTTGAAGGATCTTTTACAAAAATAAACCCGGAGTTCTGTATGGGATACAAAGGTCTCCGGGTCTTTCAACCAGCTATGGAAATCAAATTTAATTATTTTATTGTAAGACAGTCGATATATTAGATTAACATAAACATGGACTCGATAAGTTTGTTATTATATAAGTTCTAGTTGAAATTTATCATTCTATTCTTAAAAATTACACTTAATCTGCTTGATTGGTTATTAGAAATTAACTCCTTCTCTGATAATATGTAAGATTATATACATAACTCAATCGGAAATAGTTTGAAAATTGTAATACTTTGCGTTTGATTATAATTACAGAAATTATTCATTTTTAATAATTCATAGTTGCCTTATTTCTATTCACCCGATTTACACCGGTTATGAAAAAACTTTTCCCGTTAATCCTATTTTTAGTTGTTGTTTCTAAAACAAATGCTCAGACAGCTCCTCCCACGCCAGCCGATACTACAAAACCTGCCAGCCCATGGAAAACATCTATGGAGGTTGCCGTTAATTTTAATCAGGCCAGTTTCAGCTCCAATTGGCAGGCCGGCGGGGTTAATTCTGTCGCGTTAGGTACCCTATTTAATGGAAGAACTTTATACCAAAGCAAAAGAATATCTTTTGATAATAACGTACAACTACAATATGGTTTTCTAAAAAACGGAGGACTTGGATTTAGAAAAAATACTGATAAAATATACATAGATACTAAATTAGGATATAAAATTTCGCCCAAGTGGGATTTGTATGCAGAGGTTAACTTTACTTCACAATTTGCGCCAGGTTATAAATATGGCACAGACTCTATTGGCAGGCCAACCCAGCAAATGATTTCAAGATTTTTAGATCCTGGTTATTTAACTTCCTCATTAGGTCTGGAATATGCGCCTGCTGATTTTTTCTCTTTGCGCATAGGATTCCTAGGGCTTAGACAAACCTTTTCTGTTGATACTTCACTTTACCACACTGTGCCCGAAAATTATGGAGTAGCCATACATAAAAAGGTAAAAAATGAAGCGGATTTTGTTTTAACAGCAAATTTTAATAAAGATTTGGGAAAGAATATGAATCTGCTACTACGGCTTACTACGTTTACCAACTATGCTTACTATGGTAAAGTTACGGATCTTCGCTCCGATATGGTATTTACTGGCAAGGTTAACAAACTCTTAAGCGTTAATGTAACAGCGTCCGTACTTTATTTCCAAGCACAGAGTTACCACATTCAATACACTCAAGCTCTTTCGCTAGGGCTGGCTTATATGTTTAGCCAGTTTGACGTTAAGAAATAATAATCAAATATAACTGGCTTTTAGTAGTTCCATAGAATCTGTGAACTCATACAATCGGGGCGCTCCTGTGGCTAGGTTTACCTCGGCAATAGCTTCGTGGGAAATATGCTCCAGATACATCATTAACGCTCTTAAACTATTTCCGTGCGCTACTATCAGAATATTCTTGCCTTTCTTTAAGTCTGGTGCAATCTCCTTCTCGTAATAAGGTATTACCCTATTATAGGTATCTTCAAGGCTCTCCCCCCCTGGTGGTTTGGTCGCGTAACTTCTACGCCATATCTGCACTTGCGCAGCGCCATATTTTTGTTCTGTTTCAGCTTTATTAAGTCCCTGTAAATCGCCGTAATTTCTCTCATTTAATGCAGCAGAATTCTTTATTGGAATACCTATATTATTCGTTTCCTTTAATATAATATCCAGCGTTTCTATGGCCCTTTTTAATACAGAAGTAAAGGCTTCATCAATGTGATACGATTTTATCAGTTTCCCAGCATTTCTGGCTTCCTCTTCTCCCAATGGGGTGAGGTCAACATCTACTTCGCCGGTAAAGCGGTTTTCTAAATTCCATGCCGATTGGCCATGCCTTACAATAATTAATAATGACATAAATGGTTGATTATTTTAGTTGATATTTTTAGTTCACTTCAATATTTGCAGGTTGTTCTTGTTTAGGAGGTGCAAATTCACCCTCCCATTTAGAAATTACAACTGTAGCAAGGCAATTGCCCGTGACATTTACGGCGCTTCTGCCCATATCCATTAAGCCATCGATACCAAGTATAATGAAGATAGGTTCTACAGGCAGTCCAAGAGACGCCGCTGTTCCCAATAGTATTACCAGCGATGCCCGAGGCACTCCCGCAACTCCTTTACTAGTAAGCATAAGCGTAAAAACCATCAGCAATTGTTTCTCCAGGCTTAAATGTATACCCGCCGCCTGAGCGACAAATACAGAAGCAAGCGACAGATAGAGAGTAGTGCCATCCAGGTTAAAACTGTATCCCATAGGCATCACAAAAGCAATTACCTTTCTGGAAACACCTAATTCCTCCATAGCTTCCATAGCTCTGGGTAACGCAGCCTCAGAACTACTGGTAGCGAATGCAAGCGAAGCCGGTTCGGAAACAAGTTTAATAAATCGTTTAACTGGTACTTTGCAAAGAATAGCAATTGGTAGTAATATTAGTAACATAAAAGCAATTAATGAAAGGTACAAAGTGCCTAACAAATTAAGCATATTAACCAATATGCCTATCCCCAACTGACTAATGGTATAAGCTACAGAAGCGCCCACTGCAAATGGAGCCAAGTACATTACCACATTCGTAAATTTAAACATAGTCTCGGCAACACTTTCCAGAAAATGTAGCATAGTCTTTTTCTGCTCTTCTTTTATCATAGAAAGTCCAATACCAAAGAGAATACTGAATATTACTATTTGTAAAATCTGACCTTCGCTTATAGACTTAGCAATATTTTCAGGGAAAATATGCAGGATGATTTCGTCAAACGTTTGTTCCTTTACTTCAATTTTTTCATGATTAACTAAGGGAATACTACCTATATTTTCGCCAGGTTTTGTAAGGTTTACCGCAATTAATCCAATAAAAAGAGCCAAAGTGGTTACTACTTCAAAATAAAGCAGCGACTTCCAGGCAATGCGCCCTACCTGTTTTAGGTTGGAATGCCCGGCAATGCCAATAGCCAGGGTAGCAAATAGTAAAGGGGCGATTACACATTTAACCAGTTTAAGAAATACCTGGCTTATTACCCGCAGGTGTCCGGCAAATTCAGGAAGATCATACCCCAGTTCTACCCCAATAAACATACTCACAAATATCCATACAGATAATTTCTTCCTTTGTACGCTATACACTGTTAAAAGAACACAAACTACAAGTCTTAAGCCCGTTAGCGCTTCTTTAGGAAGATAAATAACTTTATAAAAATCAAGAAGGTGTAAGAGTAACCCTATAGTAAGTGAGCCAACAAGAGCAAACAAAAGGCTTTTTTTAGACATAGCAGCCATTTTATTAATTAAATCTAAATATACGCTATTGTAGGAAATCTTTATTTAAAAGAAATAAATCATGTTTATTGTGGACAAAAGAAAATTTAATATTTTTGAAAATAAACTAAATTTTTAAAAAATATGGGATTCTTTAGTAAAGCTATGCCAACAACTACACAATCTGGGTTTGCAAATGAGCAAGATGCTTATGCCGCAATCATGTTTGCAGTTGCATTGTCTGATGGAGAAATAGCTTCAGATGAAATTAAAAATATTGTGGCAACAATTCTCTCAAAAAAATTATTTGCAGGAAGAAATGCTGAAGACGTTCATCAAAAAATTATTGAAAACCTTGCTAAATTTAAAGACCTGAATGAATTACTAAATGCTGCTGTATATAAAATAAGCAATGAACAAAAAGAACCTTTATTTGCTACCCTGGTGGATATGGTACTTGCCGACGGTGTTGTGAATGAGGGTGAACAACAAATGTTAGAAAAATTAAAAGAAAGCCTTAATATTAGTGATGCATTGACTTCCAAAATAATCGAAGTTTTACTAATAAAAAACAGGTGATAAATTTAAAAACACAAATTCCACTAAGAACTATCTACAGTTATCCAGCGTTTCACATTCGTTATAATGCGCAGACACTGAAGTGACCTTCCCATTGGTATAATCAACTTGGATACAGCCATATTTAGTAGTAAAAAGATTGGTAGGGCTACTATCTATATTCACTTTTTTAATGGGTAAACTATCCAAAAGAGTCAATACCTCTTTACTAGTTTTTCCCATTATCGGGGGATTAATACGGCCTTTGTAACGGCTTCGCACTTCTATAAAATCCCTGGAAGTATAATAATAAAAATCGTAGTTGCCATAAAAGACTGCGCCTGAACAATTACTATCAGAACCGTAGGGAGTAAAACTGCTGTAACAAGGAAGCCATTCTCTTATTTCAACATCAGGCAAAGTTGGGGCTACTCCATTTAAAGTGCCGTCTTTAAGGTCAAAATAAAAACTATCACACATTGTGGAAACGCTTGAGGCGGTAGTATTTTTGTTTATTGATTTTCTTTTGCAGCCAATTAAAAAGGCAACTAAAATAGCCAATAGCGTAAAATAGTTCATAGCTACAAGCCGCTTTACTATCAGGAAAACACTTTCCTGTTTACATCAAACTGTTCCAGGTAATCTGCCACTCTTCTTACAAACATGCCCCCTAGCGAGCCGTCTATCACCCTGTGGTCGTAAGAATGAGAAAGGAACATCATGTGCCGTATTCCTATGGTATCGCCTTGTGGAGTTTCTATAACAGCAGGTTTTTTTATAACCGCCCCTAAGGCAAGTATAGCGGCTTGCGGTTGCATAATAATGGGCGTACCCATCATATTGCCAAAAGAGCCTACATTGGAAATAGTATAAGTGCCATCGGTAAGTTCATCTGCTGTTAACTTATTATGCCTTGCCCTCTTTGCCAAGTCGTTTACTCTCACGGTAAGCCCTACTATATTCAACTGATCAGCATTTTTTATGACGGGCACAATTAAATTACCAGAAGGTAACGCTACAGCCATACCAATATTAATGTCTTTCTTTACGATGATTTTATCTCCATCAACAGAAATATTTACCATTGGATAATCTTTTATAGCTTTAACAACAGCTTCCATAAAGATTGGAGTAAAGGTAAGCGCAGCGCCCTCTTTCTCCATAAATTCATTCTTGTATTTATTACGCCAAAAAACAATGTTAGTAACATCTGCTTCAACAAAAGAAGTAACGTGGGCTGAAATTCGTTTAGACTCTATCATGCGCTCTGCAATCATTTTGCGCATGCGGTCCATTTCTATAATTTCATAATTGCCAGAGTACGATTTGGCAGGCTTAACGCCCTCTATTTTCTCTTCTTTAGTATGGCCGTTAACAGATTTCTCCTTTTTAGTTTCAGTAATTACGGGAGTTTTTTTTCTTTGCTCAATAAAAGCGATAATATCGTTTTTGGTTACCCTGCCTTCTTTACCCGTGCCAGAAATTTTTTCTAATTCAAGCATAGAAACACTTTCCTGCCTTGCTATGTTAAGCACAAGCGGAGAGTAAAATCTGCTTCCCGCTATTGATTTTTCTTCCTGATGTATATTATTAACCGTTTCATTTACAACTATTTTAGTAGACAAACCTTCAGGAGCAGAATATGAAGAAGTATGAGTATTAATAATAGGCCCATCCGAATCCAAATCAGCGCTTATGATAGCAATAGGTTTGCCCACTTGCACTATAGCGCCTTTCTCTGCCAATATCTCTTTAAGAATACCTGCATGAGTAGCTGGAACTTCAGTATCTACTTTATCTGTTGCAACCTCCAATACAGACTCGTCCTGTTCTATCTTATCGCCAACTTTCTTAAGCCAGTTAAGAATAGTCCCCTCCATGATGCTTTCGCCCATTTTGGGCATTAACATTTCCACTAATGCCATTTTATAAGTTTAGTTAAAAACTATCACCCCTCAAAATTACTATTTTTGAAACTCTTCTCAACCCTTTTACTGTAAACTTTGTCTTATCAGGTTTAGCGCTGCCGTTGCGGTTTGTTTAATATTTACATCTCTTAGCTTACCTAACGTAAGCTTACGGGCAATAGTTTTTTGTTTATCCGAATATGCTATCCATATTGTTCCTATTGGTTTTTCTCCAGTGCCTCCTCCAGGGCCTGCAATTCCACTGGTTGATACTCCAATAGCTGCATTTAGATTTAACCTAACCCCTTCTGCCATTTCCTTTACCGTTTGTTCGCTTACAGCGCCAAATTCTTTTAAAGTTTCAGGTTTTACGCCCAACAGTTTTTCCTTAATTTCATTTTGATAGGCAACAACACTACCTGCAAAATATGCTGAACTACCAGGAACAGAAGTAATAAGGGAAGACAGGTAACCGCCTGTGCAACTTTCTGCAAAAGCAATAGTCAGGTTATTCTCTTTCAGTAAATTACCTATCACTTTTTCGATTGACTCATCTTGGTTGGTGTAAACATATTCAAAAATTAACTCATTAAGCTTTACAGCTTCAGC
>Ga0206840_1033_pt1 | contig 29379 bp, 29 predicted proteins | sample Alteio_BWOrgCont_24_FD_152633 | JGI IMG/M metagenome (GOLD analysis project Ga0206840, IMG submission 152633) | Enriched cells from forest soil in Barre Woods Harvard Forest LTER site, Petersham, Massachusetts, United States -... | ecosystem: Environmental > Terrestrial > Soil > Temperate forest >... | reverse complement strand
TACAACCGCACGCCCAACCGCATAAGGGGGAAATTAAAAACTTTTTTAACCCTATCAGTCCTGACGTTAGGCTCCTTCTTATTAGCTGCCAGGTCAGCAGAGGTAGTGCGGATAATAAGGCAGAGCCGTTGTCAGGACGCGGCCCTGCGGCCGTGGAGCAAAACGTAGTAAAGCTTTTTACATAGGCACGCGTTGCAAACGCGCGCCAGCCTTAGGTATGGGATTTTTACTATCAAACACTTTAATACTTACCAGCATCTGCCAGTATTTGAGTTCTGATATCGTCTACGGCTTTACTTAAACACCTGTTAACATCCGAAGGTAGCGCGTATTCAATTTTATAGTACAGCGAGTAATAATGAAATAAGGACGACCGGGCAGAATAGGTCTTTACCAGTTCCCCGCTTTTTTTATACACGGAAACTTTTAACTCTACATTAACATCCTCCTTATGGAAGGGCAGGCAGCACAGGGTAACAATATGCACAGGAAGGGTAATCCAGAATAAGGCGGTGGGTTTATATTTCCCTTTAAAGGATACTATTTCACCCTTTAGGATATAATCGGCGTTTTGTACCTTTCTGCCCACGTTGCTGAACACGGCGTTGTTCTTTAAATCCTGCGTAATGACCTGGGTGAGTTCCAGGGCCAAATCGCCGGTCATGGCCCTGCTGTCGGCTATGTTAACTCCACCTACCGGCTTTCTCTTTTCTTTGGCAGGAGTGTTGTCTACAAATTTATCTACCTGCACATTGGCAGTAATAGTCTGCGGACTCACATCCAGCACCACCCTTGGAATGTACGAAATAGTGGAACAGCCTGTAAACAGAACGAGGGTAAGCAGATGGAATAGAGGTCTCATAGCTTCTTGATTTTAGGTAAAAATAACTTTTTTTGGACTAAAAGAAAAACAGCTCCTATATTTCCCCTTGTAAGGGGGCCGAGCTTTCTCCCACCTTCCCCCTCCTTATCAAGACAGGGAGTTTTTAGTAGTAGTTTTTTATTAGTAGTAGTATTAATAATACCAGTCCTGACGTTCCTCCCGTTGTTGGCGTCTCGCCAACAAAACTTGCAGGCGGGGACGCGCTGCAAGAATATAAAATAGTACTCTGATGCCTCGTTGGTATCTCACCAACGAGATTTCGGGTCGTGAGACACGAACCGAGGCACAAAATTTCTTTAAACTTTTATGGTTAACCTTTTGACTTTTATGCTACATTTATTTCCCAACCCAACTTAAAATTTAGCCCGGAACTATTTGCTTTATTAACCAAATAGTAGTAACTTCTGTTCTGCCCCTAAGGAAAACCAGAGCAATTGTGCCAACTGGCACAGCCTTTTTCAAACAGGCAAAAACCTTACATGACCGAAAAAAATATCAGAGAAATTATCAGGAAATAACAGGAAAATTTACAGGGAAATAACAGAGAGAATTTTTTTGCAATGTAAGATTATCTGGTAAATAGTAGTTTTTTAGGTAGCACAAACTAACCTGTGGCGTTTTTATAACTAGTAAATTTAGAGTTGTTCTAATAGGGTTACCGGCGCTGTGCCAATTGGCACACTACCCTATCTTCACCCTTATCAGGTCGTCCCACTTTGTGGTATAGCAGGGGGAAAGCATAGCGCGTTTCATGCTCCAGCCTTTTTTGCCTTCGCTGGCTAAAAACACCGTTCCCTTGCCGTGGCGCAGGTTAAGCCTGTCCAGCGCCTTGGTCACATCTTTGCGCTTCTCCCTGTTTTCAGCGGCGTCGAAGAGGTTGCCCTGTAGTTCGTCCTCTGAAGTTATGCCGGTGGCGTATATGGCCGCTTTGTTGTACAGGTAGCCTTCTTTGTAAATAGCCATAAGAGCCCTTATAGCGGGCTTTACCAGCTCCAGGGGAGAATTCCCGGCCAAAGGCAGCGTAATCGTTCTGGAGGCATTGTATTGCGGGCTATTGCTATGATGGTTGGTGTGTATAGATACGGTAATTTTACTACAAATAGCCCCTTCCTGGCGAAGCTTATCGCAAAGGCGGGTAGTATAGCTGGTTACCGCTTCCCGCATCTCCTCAAACGCGCGCACTGGCCTGCCAAACTGCCGCGAGGTGCATATCCCCTGCTTGCGTAGCTTTACCTCTTCTATACTAAGGCAGGAAATCCCCTTTAGCTCGCGCACAACGCGCAACCCCACTACCGACATGGTTTTACGCACCCAGCTTTCTGGCATGCGGCAAAGCTCGGCGGCGGTGAAAATGTTGTGCTTGTTTAGCTTTTTCCCTAACTGATGGCCTATGCCCCACACGTTGCCTGCCGGAAAGACTAAAAGGGTTTCAGCTATCTTCTCCGGCGTGTCCAGCGCACAAACTCCCCCATATTTTTTAGACAGGCGATTGGCAGCTTTTGCAAGTACCTTGGTTGGCCCTACCCCCACTCCCACAGGTATACCGGTGTTGCGGGTTACTACTTCCCTCATTTGGCGGGCAAAGTGGTTAAGGTCTGTAATGCCGTCCAGCTCCAGAAAGGCTTCGTCTATAGAGTATATTTCTATGTTGGTAGTAAACGTTGCCAGCGTCCTCATTACCCTGTCCGACATATCGGCGTACAGCTCGTAGTTAGAGGAGCAGGCTTCTATCCCGTTTTGCTTGTAAAAATCTATTCGTTTATAGTAGGGCTCGCCCATTTCTACGCCCAGGTCTTTAGCTTCCTGGCTGCGGGCTATTACGCAGCCGTCGTTATTGCTGAGCACTATAACAGGCCTGCCAATAAGACTAGGCTTAAATACCCGCTCGCAGGAGGCGTAGAAACTGTTGCAATCTACCAGGGCTACCATAGGGCATTATTTTCTGCCTGCAAATTTTACCCAACTTGTTACCACTCCCCATACGGCAAAGTTATGGCCTTCTTTTACTTCTATGCGCTTAAAGTCCGCATTTTCTGGCGCCAGGAACAGCCTGCCATCCTCGCTGAGCGATATACGCTTGCAGGTAAACTCGCCGTCTATTATGCAAATGGCAATGCTGTTATTTTGCGGCCTAAGGGCCTTGTCTATAATAAGCAGGTCGCCTTCGTCTATGCCTGCGTTTTTCATACTCATCCCTTTTGCCCAGGCAAAAAAGGTAGAAGTCTTATTTTTAAGCAGCAGTTGGTTCAAATCCAGTTCTTCGGCCACATAATCCTGCGCAGGCGAAGGAAAGCCGCAGGCCACGGCGCCGCATAGGGTTCCAAAGGCGGGCTCTTCCGTTTTTGGGTTTAGCAAAGTAAGTTCCATAAGGCTAATTTAATTTATTTTGCTAAAAAAATTAGTATAAAGGTTATTGTTTTCGATAAACAGGGCAAAAGTTTTAAAGATCGCCTGATTATTAATGAATTAAATTTTTAATGATTTTTATAGACAATTCCTTTAAGAGAGATAAACAAAAAAGCCCTCGCTTTGCTGGCGAAGGCTTTGATTTATTTTAAAGGTTATTTTAATACAACTGGTAACTTGTTTGCGTGGTAGAGCCTACGTTTAATGTTATTTTATAAGCATTAGAGCTACAATCCTGCGTTAAAGCTGGCGTTGAGGATGATACCGCATAGTTCCAGTCGTAACCTCCCTGTATATCTATATTAGCCGGAGATATGCCGGGAACTGTTAAATACATGGTAGCCTCGGCCTGCTCCAGCACATAAGGGCCTGCATAAGTAGTACCGCAATTGCTCCACAAAAACGGAGTGGAGGCGTTGGTAACATAGGCATAGTTATTGTCGTAGCTATTTCCGGTTTGCATTACGCTAGTATAGCCTCCAATAGCAGTGTCTCCCGCTACGCTAAAGCTAAGTCCTGGCCATCCGCCGGTAGAAGACCAGGTTCTTAACTGGTAGTAATTTACAGGGCGCACCGCTCCGTTGGCGTAAGTTATTTCCAACTGCCCTCTTAACTGATGTTTAACGGTAGCGTCGTCAAGTACCACTTGCCATAGGTAACCGCCGGTAATGTTCTTGTCGTAAATGGTTCCGTTTAATATAACAACGCTGCCGGTGGCCTCTACCGTTACTGTATAGCTGATAAAAGTGATGGAAACCACTGCGCCTTGCTGGCTAAAAGAAGAGCCGCTTACCAGGGCAAAGGATATTTGCCCGCTCTTGTATTTGTAGCCGCAGGGAGTTTGCCCGCCATAATGCAGGTTATAGGTAGTAATTGCGCCACTGGTAGTAGAGTCTACCTTTATAATGCCGCAGGGTAGGTTATAAGCGGCAGTTGCAGCCACGCGGGCATTAGCGCCGCCGCCTATTTTGTTGTTGATGTAATCGTTTACATCGCTCATACCAGCGTCCGCTTCTGTAGTTCCGGTCTGGTCGTTCTGAGAGGTGTTTGCAGGAGTTTCGGTTTTTTTCTTGCAACCCAATGGCAGAAAGAGGGCAATAACAACAAGGCCAATAAGGCTGAATTTAAGGGTTTTAATTTTCATAGTTTTGTTAAAGGTCTATAAATACAAGTATTTTAGTGTTGATGATATACGCCAGGGAATATCATTTGGTTATATAGACTGGATGGAATGGCTTTTAGATGCCTGATTGAGAAAAAGGTTATCCTTTAGTTGGTTTTCGCTACTCTGGCGATTTAGTAAAGAGGCTTATAGGGCAGTTTATCGCAAAAGCGGAAGTATAGCTGCTCCCTTTGGCTTATCAACTATATTGCGGGGAAAAAATAAAGGAAAGGGTATGGTTATTGAGGTATGGGTAAATCTATTAATCGGAAAATTTATATCCCATTCTATAGAGGTTTTTTATGTAGTCTTTGGCGCCTGCATCAATTAATTTTTTTCTCAGGTTTTTTATATGCGTATAAATAAAATCGATGGAGTCGCTGATAATATCTTCTCTCCGCAGATGCTTATAAATAGCTCCTTTGGATAGCACCCTATCCTTGTTCAATACAAAATAATACAATAATTTATATTCGATGCCGGTTAGGTGTAGTTCCTTATCATTTACAAATGCTTTTTGCTGATCTGGAACTACAGAGACTTCATTAAAGCTCATAATAGTCGGCTGGTTACTATTTCTTCTTCTTTTTACCGATAGTAGACGGGCATTTAGTTCTTCGAATTGAAAAGGTTTGTTGATGTAATCGCCTATTCCCCTATTAGGCCCCTCCATTTTATCCTCATCGGCATTTTGCACGTTCACCATAATAATACCGGCATTCGGATAATCTTTATGGATAATTTCTACCAGATCAATGCCGCTATCATCTATTATATTTCGATCTATAATGACACAAACATATTCATATACATTGATCAATAACTTTGATTTGGTAAATGAGAGGGCTGTATCGTGTATATATTCACTTATTGCGTGAAGCAGATCCGGTTCATCGTCTATTATGTATATTTTCATAATAATTATGTCGAATTTACGCTTACTTATCCGCTTATATTTTTTGAGGTTTTTTAATAAGCCTCTCAAACAACTATCAAAGGCCTGCTTATCTTAAGACAGATTATTCTCCGATGCGGTCATTCATTCGCATTCCGTTATATCACTAGTAAATTCTATTTATCGTAGATTTCAACCTATTCAGATTTCCGTCTAATAGTAAGATGTGCGCATATAGCGCATATTTGCCAGTATTTTTGATGGATAGCCGCTATAAATTTATTAGCGCCGTATTATCTCCATCCGCCCCCTAAAACCTGATACATTTGTATCCGGGCATTCATTTGCTGCTTTTTAGTTTCAACAAGTTCTATTTTCGATTCCAACGCATCGCGGGTGGTCATTAGCACTTCCACATAGTCTGCTCTGGCCGCTTTAAATAGATTAATTGAAATTTCGATAGACCGCGAAAGCGCATCCACCTGTTGAGCTTTATAATTGTAACTGTTTGCCAGGTTAGTAATTTTTGCCTGCTGGTTAACAACCTCTGTGTATGCTTGTAAAATAGTTCGTTCGTAATTGTAAACCGCCTGTATTTGCTTTGCGTTAGCAGAATAATACATTGCCTTTATCCCGTTCCTGTTTATAAATGGCGTTACTAAGCCTCCTACCAAATTATAAAGCATAGATTCGGGAGTCGTTAACAAATATTTGGGATTAAATGCTTCGAAACCTATAGCTCCCGTAATATTAAAAACAGGTAAAAAATTGGCCTTAGCTACCTTTATATTCAGCTTTGCCGCCTCTAGTTCCAGTTCGGCCTGCTTTACATCCGGCCTATTTTCCAATAGTTGAGATGGAATACCGGAATAAACAGTATCTGGCGTTAATTGATTGAAGGTATCAGAATTCCTTTCCGGAATCTGCGGATACCTACCCACCAGAAAATTGATTCTGTTTTGAGTTTGTATAATTTGCTGCTGAATGTAGTATTGTCGGCTTTGATTTTTTCGCACCTCGGCCTGAAACCTAAGCACAGCAAGCTCGGTAACCTGCCCGGCGGCTTTTTGCAGAGTTACTATATTAAGCGCATTACTTTGTATCTGAATATTTGACTTTAATATGTTCAGTTGGTTATCAAGCGCCATTAATTCATAATAAGCATAAGAAATTTCTGCAACCAGGTTAGTAACCATAAATTTTCTACCCTCGTTAGTGGCCAGGAACTCATACGTTGCCGATTTTCTGGCGTTTCGCAGTTGTTTCCAAATATCGACTTGCCACGAAACACTGGCCCCTAACAGGAAATCCGGCAAGGTGGTAGGTATTGGCTTTCCGGGCATAATTTCGTCTGTAGCGTCTACTGACCCAAGCCTGGTATATTGGCCTTCCTTATCAAAGCCCGCCCCTGCTATTATGTTAACAAACGGTAAATACTTACCTTTTCTTAACCTTACTTCCTGTTGGGCAAGCGTAATCTGCTGTATCATTATATTCAATGCCTGATTATTTCTCAGGGCAGTGTCTATTAGCGCAGTCAGGTACGGATCAGTAATAAACTGCTTCCAATTAAGCATTGCAGTATTATTGGCGCTATCCAGCGAGGTATTATAACTAGCAGGATATTTTTTTGTAGCGTCTCTTTTAACTAAAGAGGGTATACAACCTGTGAAAAATAGCGATATGCAACATATTACTATATAATAAAAAAGCCTACTTCTAAACATTGTATAATTAAAAAGTCTGTTCCTATGCATGATGATTATTTTTATGGTCCTCAGTCAGTGGATCTTCATCCTCGTCTTCAATAAGCTTTCTCTTTGCTGCAATTGTTCCGAAAATGAAATACAAGCCAGGGATAACGATTACTCCGAAAACTGTTCCGAAAAGCATACCTCCCAAAGCGCTAGAGCCAATGGTACGGTTAGCAATAGCGCCAGGGCCGGTGGCTACAATTAAAGGAATCAATCCTGCAATAAATGCGAAGGACGTCATTAATATAGGCCTAAACCGCGCTTTAGCGCCTTCCAGAGCGGCTTCTCGCACAGATATTCCCTGCTGGTGTTTCTGAATTGCAAACTCTACTATCAACACGGCGTTTTTACCAAGCAAACCTACCAACATTACCAACGCCACCTGGGTGTATATATCGTTGGCCAGTCCCATTATCTTTATAAAGAAAAATGCCCCAAAAATACCCGCAGGCAGCGACAAAAGAACCGCAAAAGGAAGTATAAAGCTTTCGTACTGTGCAGAAAGCACCAGGTACACAAATATTAGAACTACAGCAAGGATAGCCACGGATTCGTTTCCGGCCATACGCCTTACCTCGTCTAATGATAGCGCCGCCCAGTCTATATCATACCCTCTTGGCAGCGTCTTTTTAGCTACCTCTTGTATGGCCTTAATAGCTTCCCCGCTACTATACCCCAGCGCAGGGGCGCATCTGATGGAAGATGTGGTATACATATTGTACCTGTTGATTTCATAAATGGCTTGCACCTTTTTCATTTTAAGAAAAGCAGAATACGGAACCATTTCGTTATAGTCGTTCTTTACGTACAGCAGATTTAAAACGTCTGAAGGCTGCTTTCTGTAAGCCGGTTCCGCCTGCACAAACACCCAGAAATAACGGCCAAATTTTATAAAGCCCTGGTCAAATGTACTTCCTATCAAAATGCTAAGGTTACTCATGGCGTTACCTATGGATACCCCTTTTTGCATGGCTACCTTATTATCTATTTCCAACTCGTACTGAGGGTAGTCAGTCCTGTAAAAAGTGAACAATGCGGTTAACTCTGGCCTTTTTAAAAGCGAATCCATGAATTGAGAAGTCACTCTACCTAAACGGTCGTAATCAATATCGGTATTTTTATCCAGCACTTGCAGATTTATACCCCCTGCCGCTCCGTACCCTGGCACAGCCGGTGGATCGAAGAATTCTATTTTAGCTCCGGCGATATCTTTTACTTTTTCTTCCAGTTCATAGATAATTTGCGCGGCCGTGTGTTTTCGCTCGTGCCAAGGCTCCAAGTTAATGAGGCAGGTTCCTGAGTTAGACCCCCTACCCTGTGTTAGAATTTCGAAACCCGCAAGCGCCGAAACCGATTTTACACCTTCGGTTTTCTTACAAACCTCCTGCAACTGGCAGCTAACGTCAAAAGTTCTTTCCAGCGTTGACCCTGCAGGCGTCTGAAGAATAGCATAAATCATTCCCTGGTCTTCTGTAGGAACAAAACCGGCAGGAAGATTAGAGGTAATAAACACTGTACCGATAGCGAATATCACCAACATACCAATAGTAATTAATCTTTTGCTTACTATTATGTCCAGCAATTTAACGTACACTACGGTTAGCTTATCAAACCCTTTATTAAAGCCGTCCAGAAATCTGTTTAACCATGTTCTCTTTCTTGGCTTTCCATGCGTATCTTTTAATATAATGGCGCACAGAACCGGCGTAAGAGTAAGCGCCACAATACCTGAAATAACAATAGCAGAAGCCATAGTAATGGAAAACTGCCGGTAAAATATACCCACGGGACCAGACATAAACGCCACCGGAATAAACACAGAGGTCATCAATAAGGTAATGGCTATAATAGCGCCGCTTATTTCCCCAATTACTTTCTTTACAGCTTTAAAAGGGGTACAATGTTCCTCCGCCATCTTGGCGTGCACGGCTTCCACCACCACAATCGCATCGTCCACCACTATACCAATAGCCAGTACAAGCGCAAATAAAGTGATGAGGTTAATTGTAAGGCCAAAAGCCTGCATTACAAAAAATGCTCCAATTAGCGATACCGGAACCGCCAGTGTTGGAATTAGCGTAGAGCGCCAATCGCCAAGGAAAATGAACACTACCAACGCCACCAATATAAAGGCGTCTCTCAATGTATGAATAACCTCTTCAATAGAGGCGTCAAGGAATGTTGATACGTCATAATCGATGTCGTATTCCATTCCCGGCGGAAAATCTTTCTTCAACTCTACCAGTTTTGCTTTTACATTTGCAATTACCTCGGTGGCGTTACTACCATAAGTCTGATTTAGCAGAATAGCCGCCGAAGGATATTCATCCTTTTTAGAGTAAATATCATAACTATAACTACCCAACTCCACATCCGCAATATCCCGGAGTCGTAAAATTTCCCCCTTAGGGCTGGCTCTTATAATAACGTCTTTATACTGTTCCGGCTCGCTATACCTATCCGTATAGGTCATAACGTATTCAATGGATTCCGATCGTTTACTATCTGCCCGGCCTAACCTGCCGGGCGTCGCAATAAGGCTTTGCTCTTTGAGGGCCTTGCTGACTTCATCGGCGTTTACATTATAGGCCCGCATTCTATCCGGATTTAACCAAACGCGCATGGCATACACCCGGCTACCAATAATCTGGGCCATGGCCACGCCGCGTATTCTTTGTATTTCCGGCAACATCTTAATGAAGGCATAATTAAAAATGAACTTCATTTTGGCGTTTGCAGTATCCTTACTGTATAAATTAACATACATAAGCATACTAGGCATTATACGCTGAATAAATACGCCCGCCAGCTGTACCTGGTCTGGCAGCATACTCTTTACATAAAGAACCCGGTTAGTTACGTTTACCAGGGCTTCATTGGGGTCTACGCCCAGTTCAAATACTATTTGTATGTTGGCGTCTCCGGAACTGGCTGCGGTAGAAAACATGTATTTCATACCCGGAACGCCATTAATAGACTGCTCTAATACAACCAGGGAAGAGTTAACTAATACCTTTCCGCTGGCGCCAGGGTAAGATAACTTTACTATTACCATTGGAGGAGCAATTTCTGGGAACTGCGATTTTGGCAATGATGTGATAGCCAGCAAACCTATGAAGACAATAGCAAGCGAAATAACTATAGCAAGCGCAGGCCTATGAATAAATTTTTGGAACATATTTGTCTTTTTTTAAATATCTAAACTAATCTAAACTACTTTTACTCCGCATATAACTTTAACTTCGAGACAACCTCTTTAGGATCCTCATATTCGTAGCTTATCTTATCATTTTCTCTCACTTTTCTTATACCTTCAAGAAGAAAGGTATCTGTTGCCGCCAACCCTTTTTTTACTATATAAATATCGGGCATTTCAGCCTCAATAAATATCCTTTTCGCCTTCAACACGCCTTGTTTATTTACCAGGTAAACAAACGTCTGGTCTAATACTTGATAGGTGGCTTTCTGAGGGATTAACACAGCGTCTTTCATTGGTAAGGTTACCACTACGTTTCCTGTTTCTCCATGTCTTAATAATGCATCAGGGTTGGGAAATGTAGCTCTAAAGGCGAGAGTACCTGTTTGATTGTTAAAATCTGCTTCTATGGTTTTAACAACTCCAACTTCGTCATACATCTGAAGATTGGCCATGCGCAGTTTAACTTTTAATAAGTCGTCTCCTTTTTTTAGGGCTTTTTTATAAGCCAGGTATTCTGCTTCCGGAACGTTAAAATAAACCCATAGTTGACTGATGTCTGACATGGTGGTAAGCAAATCTCCCTCATCTAAAAGGCTTCCTAACCGTACGTGAAAAAGGTCCATCAGTCCGCTAAAAGGAGCCCTGATGTCTGTAAACGTCATACGAGTTTGAGCGTATGTTAATTGCGCTTTTGCTGTTTCCCATTGAGCTTTGGCCAGAGCCAACTGAATTGGAGATACTACGGCGCTATCTGCCAGTATTTTAGTATTGTTGTATTCAATTTCAGCATAATCAGCTTCAGCTTGTGCTTTTTTCAATTCTGCCTGATATTGTATGGGCAGGATTTGAAACATGCGTTGCCCTTGTTTTACATACTGCCCTTCATCTACAAAAATCTCCTGAAGGTACCCTCTAACTAAGGCTCTCATTTCAATATGTTGTATAGCGCGAATTTGACACACATATTCTCTGGTGAGGATGGTGTCTTTTACCAACGGACAAGTAACAGGATATTTGTCTGCTTCTACTTCTTCTTTTTTTGATTCACAGCTTGTATTTAAAAGCAGGACACACAAACTCATTAGCATTAAAATTTCCTTCATACTGTTAAAAATTTAAGTAACTTTTTCATTTTATGATACTTTTTACAATAAAATGGATGAAATTTGTAGATAATCTGAAGTTACATTGTTGTCATCCCTTCCAACAAATGGTAATAGTAACTATAACTGTCTGAAAACATTTATTTTAAAAGACTTACTTGGAAAGCATAATGATTTTTTGTCCAAAAATTCTTCTTTTATTTATAGTAATTCTTCTTCAGTTTCTATTTATATTAAAAATACAAGTATTCTAATAGTAAAAAGTTAGTAAACAATAAATTATAACTTTTTGTAGAATATATTTTAACCAAATCTATATAAGGTATGTAGCAAATCTGTATTAAATCTGATGTTCTATGTATCCAATTTAAGGCTTAAATTATCTACAATGCTGCCATTATTTATAACTAGTTGAGAATCTATTTCTTTAAAAATAGTTGAGATTTTAGTCCAAATGCAAGAACTTTTGGTCAAATGATTCTTTTTTAAATTATAGCCATTAGCCTTTAAAATCATTTTTTTTCTTCAAATATAACTATTATAATAGTGAAAACACCTTGCAAAATATAATTTTCTCGGTTTAGCATTGTTGAAATAGAGTTTTATAGGTTTCATGAAAGCCTCAATTGCTTGAGGTTGCCTTAGGCTGCGGCTGCGCTTTGTTTTTTCGCAACTTGTGGTTTTTGTGCCTTATGCGCTTATGCAGGTGTTTTACCTGGTGAGTGTTAGCCCCATGTTTAGCCAGGTGGGTATCGTATTCATCTATTAACTGCCCTTGCTGCTGCAACTGAGGATTGCTTTGGGCCGTAGGCAGGGAACTAATGATAGTCTTCGCCTGGCGCACTTTAGTCTGCGCATGTTCCAGTTTGCCGTATTCCACATCCGACATGGCGCCGTCCAGCAGCGCATTGGAAGTGTAAAAACTTACCTTTTCCAGCATGGCCATGTCCAAATTGTTCTGGCAGGCTTGTGGATCTGTAGCGGCGTTTATAGTTACTGTTTGCTGCTTACGGCAGTGGCTATTATTATCCACATTGTCGTAGTCTATAGTAGCGTTAAATACCACCGATGCCAGCAGCGCTTGTGGGTTATCTACAGTAAATTTTAGCAGCATGCCGTTTACCTCGCCGGGATGCACTTCTTTTAAATCTATATATACCTGGTTGCCTTGCGCCAGATATTTATGTCCATATACCGTACTTAGTGTAAGCCCCTGCGGAATATTTACTGTTACAACCGTGTTTTTAGCGGTTACAGAACCTAGCAGCTTAAACTCCTGTTCAAAATCAAGTATAGCCTGCGAAGCGGTTTCTATAAAGTAGTAATTGCCGCCCCCTGCCTCTGCCATGTCGTGCATAAGCACCTCGTTAAACTCGTGACCAAAGCCAAAGGTAGAAAGCGAAATATTATTTTGTACAGCCTGGTCTCTTACTATGGCTTCCAGCCAAAAATCATCTGTAATTCCTTGGTTTGCTATGCCGTCGGAGATTAGTATTACCCGGTTAAAATGGTCTTTGGAGAAGGTTGATTTTACCTCTTCGTAACCCAGTTCCAACCCATGGCTTATGTTGGTGGCCCCCCGCGGGTGAATGTGATGATGAATTTTTCGTTTAACATCTTCCTTATCCAGCACAGGTTCCGAACCATGAAGCAGTTCTGCTACGTGGTCGTACATAACTATAGACACATTATCGTTGGGGCTAAGCTGATCTACAAAATACATAAGGGCCTGCTTGGCATGGTGCATACGGTCATCCTCGCCCATAGAGCCGCTGCGGTCTATCACCAGCGATATATTTAAGGGCATCCTTTGGCCGCCTGTACCTCCTTTGGCTTCCAGGTACAGGTACACATCTCTTTTATTAGGACACAAAAATTTATTATCGGCGCGGGCGGAGAAGTACACGGCAGAGTCGTTGCTTTGGCCATAGCTGTTGCAGTTGCAAAACAGCGCCAGTAAAAGAAGGTTAATTAGGCGAGTCTTCATAAATATATAATTTATGTTTTTAATTTATTAAAGCTATTAAAATTGTAACCAACTGCAAACCAAAAAAATAAGGGAACAGAATTGCTACAAAACGAGACCAGAATTACTACAAAAAGATTGCCTAATTATTGAAATTGAAAGGATAGCGCTTTTGCAGACTGCTTCTATATTCAGTTGTTATTACTTCAATTAATTTTTTTGTAATATGTTTGCCATTAGGGACAATTGAGCCATTAGGTAACATTAACTTAACATAGGCATAAAAAAATGCCATTTTCAATCCACTTTTTGTAATCTACTAGTTTTGGTCATAAATTATTTATTTATATAAAAGAAAAAGACATTAATCGACTCCAAATTCAATTTAATCAAAATTAAAGACGGTTGTTTGCCTAAGAGCAAAACTTAGGATATTATAATAAATTGATTTTTCTATATTTACGAAGCCAACTAAACCTTATTGCCCGTGAAACTCATCGCAAATTCTACCAGACTACTTAGTCCTTTTCTTTTATTTTTCTTCTCTATTCACTTTTCTCAGGGGCAAACGGAACAACCTGTTTCTGCAACAGACACCTCCCAATCTCAGCAACCTGCTTCTACTAGTAAAACCGCCCCAGGCACCAAAGAAGAAAAAGAGGATATTGAAGACCTTTCCAACAGCGCGGATGAATTCTATGCTGCCGGCTTGTATAAAAACGCCCTACACCTTTACCTTGACCTGGAAAAACAATGGCCGGAAAATGTTCTTTTTAAATTTCGTATTGGAGTGTGTTACCTAAAAACTGCTAACAGACAAAAAGCGCTGGAGTATATTAAAAGAGCTACAGAATTGGGCGTAGAAAACGAAGATCTTATTGACGCCAACTACTGTTTTGCCAGAGCTTACCATTTGAACAATGAGTTTGACGAAGCTATTAAATACTATAAGATATACATTCAGAAACTGCATAAAGAAAAAGATGTAAAAGAGATAGCCACTATAGAGCATTTTATACACATGTGCGATAATGGAAAAAAGCTGGTGGCGCACCCTGTTAATGTAAAAGTACAACACCTCGATGGCAATATAAATTCCTCTTTTGCCGACCTATATCCGGTTATTTCCGGCGACGGTAGCAGCCTGTTTTTTGCATCGCGTAGGCACACTTCTACAGGAGGAAAATATGATAAAGTTACCAACGAATACAACGAAGATATTTTTATTTCTAGCCTTAAGGATACTAGCTGGACCATTGCTACTTCCATCTCTAAAAACACTAATAGTATTTATGACGAAGCTCCTTTAAGCATATCTGCCGACGGAAAAAAACTTTACCTCTATAAATCTGAAAAAGGAGCCAGCTACGACATTTGGAGCAGCAACCTAAGTAACGACAATGTATGGATCGCGCCTGAAAAATTAAAGCATGTGCTAAACTCTGCCGACTTTGAAACAGGATGCAGCATTTCTGCCGATGGCCAACGCATATACTTTTGTAGCGATAGGCACGAAGGCTACGGAGGCATGGATATATATTGCAGCAAACTATTGCCTGATGGCAATTGGGGAGCTCCTATAAACCTTGGCCCCAGCATAAACACCCGATTTAACGATGAATGCCCACACATCCTTTCTGATGGAAGAACGCTTTATTTTAGTTCTATGGGGCATAACTCCATGGGTGGATTAGATTTGTTTGTGAGCAAACTGAACGGAGGTAAATGGAGTATGGCCCAAAACCTGGGGTATCCCATTAACACTTCTGCCGATGAGGGTTCTATAACTTTTACAGCAGATATGAAGTATGCTTATTACTCTGCTGTGCGCGAAGATAGCTATGGGGATGAGGATATTTACAAAATCTCTTTCGGAGATTATCATATTGAGGATATAACGCCTTTGGTTGCCGAAAAAACAGGCCATGATACTTCTACCGCCGCCCCTTCTCCCATATTGCTTCACAAAGGAGATATACTCTACTACAAAGCTTACTTTGATTTCCATTCCACAGCGCTGAATGACCATGCAAAGGAAAAAGTATTGAAAGTAGTAGAAATGATGAAAAAATACCCGAATATGACATTGCTGGTATGTGGCCATGCAGGGGCCTTAGGCTCAGAGGGGGCGCAACTTAAGATTTCTGAAGAACGAGCTAAATCTGTTGTAGATTTTATGGTGGCAGCAGGCATTGGCCCGGATAGGCTTACCTCTAAAGGATACGGAAAAGCTCACCTGGTAGACGCTACTACCAACAGGCACGGATCTCTAAAAAGCCGCAGCGTGGAGTTTGTAATTTTAAATGACTTTAATGGCATAGCTTCCTCCACGCATTGAGAAAAAGGTAAGTTGAATTAATAACGACCTTTTTAGTCCTTTAGGTGAAAAAGAATAGAACAAAGTTTAAAAAATAATAATAATCTATAAACACTATTTTAATACCTATCAAATAGCCTAAAATCAAGCGTTGGGGAGCATTTTTATTCCATATCACTTCCTAAACTGGCGCTCTTCTTGTGGTATCACAGGCATGGTAAGTTTCTACGGCTTTATATTATTGATAGTACTTATAGCCTTAGTTGCAAGCAGCAAAACTATGTCTGATTAGTTTGCTACAACAAAAATGATTTCCCTCCGTTATTATTAATATAAGATTTATTAGCGCTATTTTAAGAAAAGTGATTGTTGTTTGGTTGACTATTTTTTTTAAATGACGCTGAAATTGGTATCTATTTAATATAACAAATATGAGCGATTCAAGTTTGATATTGCTACTATTGGTAGTTGTCCTAATGATCGGAAGCAAAGCCGTCGCCGACTGATTTCTATCTTCAACATTTTAGCTTTAACCTATTTTTTAAATTCATAAAAGGCCTCCATTTTAATCCCTTTTTTTAAAAAATCATCTGTTAAAGAAAAATAGGACAAAGCTATAAAAGCTGCCCTACCATATTAACTACAGAATACAGGGTAAAAAAAATATTAATGCCCCTTTTAATAAAAATAATATTTTTTTTGCTGGCCTGACAAAGGGAACGGGCAAAATAAAGTATGTTTTAAACTGATATAATCTTAATTGAACTGATTTATAACAAAATAGTGCTATTTATGCTTTTCAAAAAGAAGCCTAAAAATGCACGAATAATACAATAAATTAATTGTAGGATACAATACTTATTCCATATTATCAGCCCTTTTACAAAAAAATATTATAGATTATACTTTTTAATTCCTAATTTGAGAAGTTTTACTTAGCTTTCTATATCCTAATTTTTTGTATGGAATACCCAATAAAGCTTTCTAATGCAAATTCTGAGTTTTCTACGTCTGAAATCGAATCTGACTTATTGGTTTTTGATCATATTGTTTTTGATCCTGTAGCCAGCCTCCATGCTGTAGATTTTGAAATTTCATCCAATTGCTTTACAGCTTTTATTATTAGCCCATGGAAGTACGTGCTTAACGACAACGAAGTGTTAATAAAGAAATATTTTGCCTTAAGCCATTCATGCAATCGCATTACTATAAGAGCCATTAATAACTATGGTATACTTTTTAATGCCGACCTGCACTTTTATTTTTCAAAAACAGGCCATAATACAGAGGGTAGTATTATCCACGAGGAAAACAACTAAATAACTATACGCCCTTTCTCTGCAAGCCATAGTTAATCTTTATTAAGTACAGATTACAAAAAAAATTGCCGGGCTTCTGCTCCCGGCAATTCTCTGCACTCAATCACCAACCTATTTTTATGTATTATTTCTTGTCTTTTTTTTCTTTCTTTTCTTTACCTTCTTTTTCTTCGTCTTCTCCATCTTCTTTTTTCTGGGTCTTCTTTTGAAGGCTGCCTTTGCTATCGTACACCAGTTCGTACTCGGTTTCGCCTTGTTCTGCTTCTAGTTCATAAAGCGTTTTCCCATCTGCTGTTTCTATTTTTTCAGCGTCTTCAAATTTATAACCTGCAAAATCTTTTTTAAGAGCGGCAATTACTTCCGGAGAAAGGTCGTTTACAGAACTTAATTCTTTTTCAGTTTGTAAGTATTTACCATCGCTGGAAAATATAGCTTCCGTTTTTTGATCGTTCTTTTTAAAACTGGCTTCGTAGTTGCCTTCTTCCAACTCCCATTTGCTGCTGATGATGTCCGGAAAGGTTTTGTTAAACGCCTGCATTACGTTAGCGGGCACATTTTCCTGTTTAATTTTTTGTGCATTGCTGGTACATGCCAGTACAACAAGCCCTGAGAATAAAATGAATTTCTGCATCGTTCTAATGTTTAGTTTATACAATTCTAACTAGTGATTTTGTACGATTTTAGGAATGCGGAAAAAAGATTAAAATTTTATGAATTTTATTATCGGCGGTATAAGAAATAGTAAAGCGGTAAAGTTTGCATATAGAGGCTACAATAGACAAGCCCAGGCCGTAAGATCCTTTACTATCTCCGCTTTTGCGGAAACGTTCAAACATCAGTTCGGGAGCTACTTCTAATACTTTGCCTGTGTTCTCAATGGTAAGCGATTCCCTGGTTACAAAAATTTTTATATACCCTCCTATGGTATTATGGTTTATGGCATTGCGAACGAGGTTAGAAAGCAGTATGTGCGCCAGCTCAGGGCTCATGCTTACCATTGCAGGTTCATCCTCCTCAAAATAAAGCGTTAGTTTCTTATACTCCAGCAGGTCTTCCAAATCATCGCAGTACTTCTTCACCAATATTCCCACATCAATGCGTCTTAGCTCCGGAAACTGGTCGTTTTCTATTTTAGATAGTAAAAGTAAACTTTTATTAAGCAAAGATAATCGTTCCAGGTTATCGGTTATGGCCTCTATAAGGTTGGCCTGCTCGTCCGTAAGCGCAGGGCTTTCCATCAGCAAATCAAGCTTATTGCGTACAATGGCCAGCGGGGTTTGTATCTCGTGCGAGGCATTCTCTGTAAACTGCTTCTGGTTTTGGTACACGGCAAGGTTGTTCTTTACCAATTCTTCTACCGATCGGTTTATCTCTTCAAACTCCACAATATTACTATGTTCAACTACCAACTCTGTTTCCTTTTCCATGCGGTACTGCCTTATCCTATCCAGGTTTCGGTAAAAAGGAGCCCATAGTTTACCCAACAAGTACTTGTTAATAGTAACCGAAAGGATGATAAGTAATACAGAAAAAATAACAATGGTCACAAAAATAGCAAACAGTAACTCTTCTGAATTTAGCAGCAATGCTATAACAGTAAGTTTATAGTAGGCGCCTTTATAAATAAATACAGACTCTATCTTCCGGTATGGCTCTTCTTCTCCCTGGTATATTTCAAACTTTGTATCCTTAAAGTATGCAGTAGGATGTTTTTTAATGCATTTATTGTATTCTTTTTCTGAAATTTGTTTAATAGTAAAATCTCTGTGGTAAATAGGGCTTTCATTTATAATGGCCGGATTTTCGTTTACTACATTCAAAATTTCCTGGTGCCTTGCCACCAGAAATTCGTCCAGTTCATCATACACCTTATAGCGAATGGAATAGTAAAGCGAGGCGCCCAATGCAAGTAGTAATACGGCGATTAGCAGAAAAAAACGTCTGCTGGTATAGTTAAGCAGTTTCATTCTTTTATAAATTTATATCCCAGCCCATACACTGCCTGTATGTTAAAGTCTGCTCCATGCTCGTTAAGCCGTTTACGTAGATTTTTGATTTGTGAATACAGAAAGTGGAATGAATCTGCCCTGTCTATATTATCTCCCCATATATGTTCTGCCATAGAGGACTTGCTAATAATACGGTTTTTGTTAGAAATAAAAAAGAGCAGCAGTTCGTATTCTTTTTTCTTTAAAGTTACTTCATCGCCGTTCACAAAAACCTTTTGGTCATCCAACGCAATAGTAATATTGCCCACTTCGGCATTATTTCCTCCTTCAAATTTTAGCCTTCGTAAAATGGCCGTAACCCTGGCGTTAAGCTCTGTAAAATGGAAGGGTTTAGGCAGGTAATCGTCGGCGCCTAGTTGCAGTCCTTTTACTCTGTCATCCACTGAGTTTTTTGCAGAAACGATTATAACTCCTGTTTTTGCTTTGCGGCTTTTAACCTGCTTTAGCAGATCAAGCCCGCTACCGCCAGGCAAAGTAATATCCAAAATAATGCAGTCGTATTCATACAAATTTATTTTCTCATCCGCCTCGTTATAAGTAGCCGCCAGTTCGCATACATAACCGGTAAGGGCAAAGTAAGCGGTAATACTGTTTAACAGTTCGGGTTCGTCTTCTACAATTAATATTTTCATTTGTAATAACAAATGAACGGGTAAATTTTGTAATAAGTTTGGAATTAGTATAAATAAGCAAAGCTGTTAATTGATTATTAACACTTTGACGTTATTGAGCAAACGGTTATATTTAACGCATAACCCTTATGACCAGGCCAATATGATAACAGCATGATTCAGGATGGTAAGAGCCGGGTTCTATTTAACTATTATGCTTGGGCTTTTCTTATCTGTTACTATCTTGCGCCTATGTCATAAAAAAGAAAGCAAAGACACTAGCGGACTTGATTCTACAAAAAACTCTGGTCACAACTTTCATTCTTTAACAAAGACAGATACCCTTATAAAGAACTGGGAAAAATAAACAACTATGGCTACTACATTTTTAAAAGCAGAGTGGAGAAAACTTGCCATTGCTAACTATGAGGTTGATAAAGACCTGTTAAATAGTTATTTGCCTTATAAAACAGAACTTGACTTATGGAACAATACCTGTTATGTAAGCCTTATTGGATTTATGTTTTTGAATACGCAGACGCTAGGCTTCAAAATTCCATTTCATATAAACTTTGAGGAAGTAAATCTTAGATTTTATGTAAGGTACAAAAGTAATGGAGAATGGAAACGCGGAGTGGTATTCATCCAGGAGATTGTACCCAGGCCAGCCCTGGCATTTATAGCAAATACTATTTATTACGAAAATTATAGAACACTGCCCATGAAACATTCGTGGATAGTAGAAAATAATTTATTGAAGGTTGATTACCAGTGGAAAAAAGGCGCCTGGCACTCGTTAAAAATAGTTGCTGGAACTAAATTAGAAGATATAAGAGAGGGCAGCGAAGAGGAGTTTATTACTGAACATTACTGGGGCTATACAAAAGTTAGTAGTACTAAAACTTCCGAGTACCAAGTTGAACATCCGAGATGGCAGGTATACAATACCGTAGATTATAATGTCGATGTTGACTTTGCGAATATCTATAACCCGGAATTTGCCTATTTAAAAACCGAAAAACCCAAATCTGTTTTTTTGGCTGAGGGCTCTGCAGTAGTAGTAAAAAAAGGAATAACTATTTAAACGCCTGCTCTTTTTCCCAAAAAAACAAAGCCTGTTTTTCAGTCCTGCCAGCCAAACCTCAATTGATTCTCTATTTACGGCGCTTTGTCGATTTTTTAGAACAAAATAGAAATATTAAACTATGTTTATATCATCAAAATAATTTTTTAACAAATAATAGTAATGAGCGCTAGCGGAAGTTTGTCTGCCTTTGTAAACATGGTAATGCTTATTGACGACAATGAAACTGATAATTTTATACATTCCAGAATTATTGAGATTACGGCCTTTTCCGCTAAGGTTGAAGCAAAAGATAGCGCTATGAAGGGGCTGGATTTTTTGAAACAGAACCTGGCGACCCCCCAAAAACTTCCTGATATTATTTTTCTTGACCTTAACATGCCTACCATGAACGGGTACGATTTTTTGGAAGCGTTTACCAGATTTCCGGAGACTGTAAAAAAGAAATGCAAAATTTGTATCCTGTCAAGCTCTGACCATGAGGCAGATATTACCAGGGTTAAAAATAACCCCTTGGTAACACACTATTTCACAAAGCCATTATCAGCACAAGGGCTGGAAGAACTAAAGGCTTTGTTGCGTTAATAAAACTACCGGGTATTTATTTATTAAGGTTTTATCTCAATAGGCGTACCGTCTTTAGCGCTAGCCCATAGTTCATCCATTTGCTCGTTAGTAATGGCAATGCAGCCGTCCGTCCAGTCCTGCCTGGCGTGGGCCTCCCCTATATAGCCAATACCGTTGGGTAGCCCGTGTATCATAATACTTCCACCCGGCGAAACACCCAAAGCCTTTGCCCTTTTTTTATCCTCTGCATTGGGGTACGATATATGGATGGATTTATAGTAATGACTCTGCGCATTGCGCCAGTCGAGCACGTAATTCCCTTCCGGCGTTCGTTCATCCCCCTCCTGTTGTTTATGCCCTACGGGATTATCACCTAAAGCGATCTTGTATATGCGTACCACTTCGCCATTTTTAATTAGCTGCATTTTACGCTCAGCTTTCAGCGCTACCACTTTATCAATTTTACCTAATGGCTTTTTGGGTTGTTCCTGCCCTGTGGTAGTTGTGTGCAGTAAAAATACCCCGCCAGCTACTACCAATGTTATTAAGTAAATATATCTGATTTTCATAAACAGAAATAAGCTTCAACTAAGATATTAAAATAGTGATTAATAAGCAACTACAAAACCAACTGCATTAAATTTTGTGTCGATTCTGAAGTTGTATTTATTAACGTAAAAAACCGTTCAATAATATGCTGTTATGGCAGGATTTATGTAATACCTATAATGAACTAACTAAGCAGGTATATGAACACTACAGAAAATATTCCCGAAGAAAACCGAATAAAAGGCCACTTGTACGAACTATGGGTTGAAAATGGCATAAGCAGATGCAAATACTACCAAGGGCTTATTGTGGAGCGGCACATAGCCCAACAAATAGCAGAGGGGCGTTTAGCGCTTTCCCCGGGTATAAGCATGCCTTTACTTTTAGATGCCAGGCAGGGCGCGTATGTAATGCACTCTGCCCGAAAATATATGGCAAGCAACCAGGCATACAAACAGGTAAACGCCATGGCCATACTTATAGACCATCACGTAATGAAGGTGCTTTTTAATACATTATTAAGGTTAAAAACCTGCCAAACACCCGCCCGCATTTTTACCAACGAACAAAAAGCGCTGGAATGGCTGGAAGGTTTTAAAGGAAAAAAAGCCGAACGTTCAGGCAGGTACGCCTCATTACTAATGTTGTAAGTTTTAAAAACTTATTTTTGCAAAAAGGCCTTCTTAAGAATGGCGCTCTTTCTTTTTATGTTTTATGTTTTTGTTTACTTCATCTATAAGCGCAGAAAAATCGGATTGTTTAAGCCTGCCCGCCTGAAACCTTTGGGTTTTATAGTCGCCGGTGGTAACCACCAATGCGGTCTCCTGCTTGCGAAGGGTTTCGCTTCTAATGCCGGTAATATCGTTAATTGGTATTATTAGTTTACGCCAAAGCAGCCAATGGTTTTTTACTACCAAAAAATTGTCCGAAACCATAAAGTAATGCTGCTGCCAGCCAATGATGAAAAATATAATGGGCAGGAGAATTATGAATGCAATCTTAATACCGAAGTCCTGGCCATTAAAAACAAAAAAAGAAAAAATAAGAAATCCGATAAAAATGTATACGCTAAAGAAGCGGAAAGCGCTGCGCTTATAGTAAGTAAAGGTTTCCGTGGCAACGTCCCGGTCGGTAAATGTGTCCGGCTCAGTAGTAGTTAAAGCCAGTTTACCAAAGTTTCCATTATTTTTCAAAATAGTTTCCGCCTGCTTCATTATCTGCCTTATCTGGCTGCCATTGCCATAAAAATCTACCCATATATAAATCTCTTCACCCGATTTTAAGGTAATAGTAACCGCCTCTTGCATAAACCTGGCAATTATAAACCGTATGGGCTGCTTACCTATAATACTTAGGCCGTTTACCTCGCCCCATAAAACAGTTTTTCTTCCTATCTCGATCCCTTCTGTTGTTATTCTTACTTTTTTGCTGTTTCTTATATAATATAAAATAGTATATCCGAAAAACAGGAAAATGAAAATGGGGAATAGTAGAATTCCAATAAAATCCTTTACAGGTTCTCCATTTATAATATTTTTTGATAATAATACCAGTATGCCCACTGCAAAAATCAGGAAAGGGGCAAGCAGCAGGTACACCATTAATAGTGTGTAACTAAATTTGCTTTGCAGAATTACTGTTCGTGACATAATAAATAGTCTGGCAGATTTTGTAAATATAAAAGCCTATTATCTGACTATCAAATACTAAGCTATTAATATCTTTAAAAATCTATAAATACCTAAAATATGCCTTGTAATTATCCAAAACTTAACTGGCTCATATTCGTATAGATAAATCTATCGCCTACAATTGTGGCGCTGTTTTGGCTTAGTTTTATAGTTAGCAACAGTAATTTTATATGAAACCGCATAGTATTTTGGCAGCTTTACTGCTTTTGTTAGCAGCGCTAAGCGCAAACGCACAACAGAAAAAAGAAATTGCCCAATGGGAGGAGCCTCAACGCGTTTCTACTAACAGCATTCACAAAAACAGCGCCCATAAACTGGAAAAGCACGAGGGAAGAGTATATAGTAACAAAGAACCTCGCGTTGTAAATGGGGTAAAACTAAGCAAAAAAGAATGGAAGAAAAGAAATATGGAGCAGAACTTCGAGAGTAAACCATACCCAAAACCTCAGAAAGAGAAAAAAAATAAGACTAAGCCCAAAAGCGCAAAAAAATAAACTATTTATCAAATTTTTTATAAATTAAATAATAGTTATTTTATTACACCAGCTACCTGCTAAACCCACTGAAATTCAATTAATACGCTTTTTAAGATGGTTTTTAAGCCATTTTTAGCTTGCGTACTTACTTAGCATTTAATATCTTGCGCACATTATTTAACCTATTTTTAACTTATTCACAAACAAATTATTATGAAAAGATTTGCATTATTATTTCCTTTTATCCTTTTATTGCTTGCTGTAACAACTAACATTTCTTTAGCCCAGGCCACCGATCCTGCTTCTAAAACAACTGAAATAATGACTTTGATAAACAGCAAAGTAAAGCTTAGCGCACAACAACAAACTGATGTACAAAAAGTTGTTTCTGAGCTATCAACAAAATATGCCAGCAGTAATAAAAAAGCATCTTCAGGTTCGGGCCTTGAAGCCAAACTTGGGGCTGATGAGCAAAAGGCATTAAATAGCAAAGCCAATACTGATATTCCTAAATTGCTTGACAGCAATCAGAAAACACAATACACGGCTATACAAGATAAAGTAACCTCATTGTTTTCTCAGATAAAATAAACTTACCTACTATTAAAACATAAAAGAGCTGCTTTATAAGGCGGCTCTTTTTGTTTAAGGCCTTTTACAAATTATACCTTACCGCTTACATAACTTAGTTCTACTCTTAAGTAATTCTGTTACAATTTTGAAGATCTTCCAACAACTTGGCAAATAGCTTTGACATAATAGCTGTTGTACATAATTTGACTGCGCAAACTATAGGCTATTAATTATTGGAACTATGAAGGAGGAAGCAGTAAAGAAGGAATTTGAAGTTTACATGCTGAATGGCATTATATATGGCATTTATGGACAGAATGTAGTAATAGATCTGGAATTAATGCAAAGAATAATAAAAGCGCGATTAGAGTTATCTCAGGGAAAACGTTATCCATTATTTGCAGATGCGCGAGGCGTAAAATATTGGACGCTGGAAGCCCGCAAATATGCATCCTCCCCCGAAGGAAACAAGGATGATGCAGCTTATGCCATTCTTATAAATTCTAACATTATAAAAACCATCGTTAACTGGGCCATAAAATTTTACCCCACTAAAGGCGCGCCCCAACGGATATTTACCGACAAGGACAAAGCCCTGCAATGGCTGGAACAGTTTAAAAAGTAATTTTAACTCTGTATTTATGGAAGAGCAAAGCGACCAGATAAAAGAAAAGGGATATACTATTTATAAAGACAATGGTATTATTTATTGTATTTATGAAACAGATGTAGTTATTGACATTCATGTGATGCGGGCTATTATTGAAGCGCGCATAGCTCTGGCTGAAGAAATCCCCTGCCCTATATATATAGACGCCACAAGAGTGAAATACTGGACTCTGGAAGCCCGCAAATATGGTTCGTCAGAAAGAGCTTTAACTGATGCTTCTGCTTATGGTATTCTTATAAATTCTTCTATTGTTAGAATAATAGCTAACTGGGGTATAAAATTTTATCCCACCAAAGGAGCCCCCCAGCGAATATTTAACGAGAAAGAAAAAGCCCTGCAATGGCTGGAACAGTTTAAGCAATAATTAAAATAAATAAAGAGTGTTAGCCAACTAGTAGTAGCTCTATCTAAACTATATAATTATGATTTTTTTATAAAAAATTCACATAATATTTTAATATTCTGACTTTTAATATAATTTCACCTAATAATTAAGGTTTAAAATGGCAGCACATATAAAATCTCTAATCAAATTTAGGGGCAACTATTTGGGCTTTTTTATGCTTCCACCCTTTTCTATTCACGTTTTAAAACAACTTGCACTTATTGCTGGGCTGCTTGCTTTAATGTTACTTTCGCTGTTTACTTTAGCCGTTTACTTTTTTACACTACAAAACTTTTTATACTCTTTTCTTATATGGAGCGTTACAGATTACTTTATGGTAAGAAGAACAATAAGGTACTATAAGAACAGAAAATAAGAGGCCCAACAATTTAATATAAATAGCGCTATAATTTTTTTTAAATAAGTGCGTTCTTTTGCTGTTTACCATTTCATAGTCAAGCGTATTAACTAGTATAATAGCGCTTATTGACCGAAAGGGCTAAATCTGCTTTTGGACTATTACTATTTGTTTTTAACTTTTTTAAAGGCGTTGCCTCTAAACATACTATTACCATAACCCAATTTCTAATGAAAGCAAACAAAACCTGCATGGACAAAGAACTAATTACGCCTGCATTTGACCTTCATATATCAAACGGCATAAGCCGCTACACTTATCATAAAAACCTGGTAGTAAATGAAGCGCTTGCCAGGCAAATGGCAGAAGCCAGGCTGTCACTATCCGGTAGCGCTACGTTGCCCAACCTTGTAGATGCCCGGAAAGGCGCATACATAACCAGCTCAGCCCGAAAGTTTATGGCCGGAAATAAGGCTTACAAGCAGGTAAGCGCTGTGGCCATACTTATAGACCACCATGTAATGAAAATACTATTTAATACATTACTTAATATAAAGACCTGCCTAACCCCGGCGCGTATTTTTACCAGCGAGGAAAAAGCTTTAGAATGGCTGGCAGGTTTTAAAGAGATAGAAACAAAACAATCCGGAAGACGGACTCCCTTGTTATTATTTTAATAATGCATCTGGTAAAATTTATTCTACCACCACCTTTTCAGTATACGTCTGCTGATCGCTGAAAACAACCAGGTAGTAAATACCAGGCGTCGCGCCAGGCAAATTAATAGTTCCGCTAGCGCCTATGGAGCCAGTTGAAATAGTAGTTCCTTTATTATCATATACTGAATAAGTACATACCGCAGCAGTGTTTTGTAACTGCACATTAAAACTGCCGCTATTGGGGTTAGGGGCTATAGTAATAAAAGAAGAAAGCTGGTTTTGGGAGGCGGTAATAGCAGTTACATAGCCAGGGTCTGGGTCGGTACAAGTGTTGAAGGGGACAAAATGCACTAAACCTTCATTAATATTTGTATGACCATCGTATATAGTAGCCTGGATGGCAGTAGAATCAGCCAGGCACCAGCAATTCTTCTGAACATAATAATCAGTTGAAGCGTTCAGAACAATATTATAATTATTATGGCAAATAATATTTTCTTCTATACTAATCTGGTACCCATTCTCGATAAATATTCCAGTATCATTTTCTATAATAGTATTTCCTGTTATACCCCCATAAGTATAGCCGTTAAGTAAAATAGCTATATGACTTCCTTTAATATAATTATTAAGGATTGTATCTGCATAGGTAATAGCTGTATAATTTGAAATAAAATAAGAATTTTTTACTGTTCCAATATCACTTACAGCTGAAGTATTACCTATAAATGAACAACTGTCTATTGTAGCCGGATAAACTTCAAGTACGCCAATATTATTATTCTCAAAGGTACAATTTGAGATAATATTAAATTCATAAGAGGCAGTGTTTAAGGCTTCAGTTGCATTAGAGAAATAGCAATGCCTTATATTTATACTAGACCCAACTTCAGTAGATATACCTGTCCAAAACGAACTACTACCCACTTGAGAACTTGTAAAGGTAATGCTATCGCTTTTTGTTCCTACAGCAATAAGAGCCCCCCTTATATCCAACTCTACATTTGGACTAAATAAAACAGTAACCCCTGGCTCTATAGTTAAAGTTTCCGCAGAAAAAACAACCAGTTCACTGGTTACCAGGTAGGGGCTATTGGCCTTCGTCCAGGTAGTGTTGGCGTATATGCCGCCGCTTACTGTGGTTTGGGCATGCAGGCCTGCGCCCAGTGTAAGCAGTATAGCAATAATAAAAAGTTTTTTCATAGCGCTTTTATTTTTTAGTTAGAAAGATTCAATAAACCGCCTTTTGGGGGTTTGCATTTGTTCATTTAAGAAAACTACTTAGGTATAAATGTAACAAAAGTAACTCTAAAAAACACCACTTTTTTCTGAATTTCGTTATTCATTAACGCTCAACTCATTATTTGTCTTTCTCTATATCCTTAGGCAATTTCAACTTTATAGAATTTTTTTAAAATAGTTTTTTTCTACGATTGCAGGGCTAATTTGTGCTACAATTATATACAAATAGAAAATTATTTTGGGTTAAAATATAATGGGCATAGCGGCAATTAATATCATTTTTCGAAAAGGGTCTTAAAAAATAGAGTCTATAGTCTAAAATAAACTGTTTTTATATAATAAGCCACCCATATCCGGTGAACTTTAGGTGCAAAAGCCATGTTATATTTTATGGATTTAAGCAAGAATATCCGATAAATGTAATTTTTTATTGGTATATCACAACAAAAATTCATAAATTTGCGTATATAAACCTAATAAACCTTAAACCCTATACTTATGAAAAAGCTAGTAAGACCTGTTTACCCGGTGGAAATAAGCGGGGTAATTATATGCCTCATATTTTTGCTCACTTATTTCTTTTCGTATCATATATTTGACGCCCATTTTCATTTTCGCGATGCCCAAATGCATAAAGCAGCCTATTGGGGCATGTTTCTTGTTGGTATAGCTACTGTTATGGCCACGCTTATCATTTGGGAAGAAATACTATTCCCTGTGGTTGTAAAACAAAGCGCTGATTATTTAAAAGTTAGGAACCGTCGTAAAAAGCTTCATGCTCAGGCGCTTCTATATTTGGTTATCCCGGTAATTTTCGCATTTATATATTTTAATTACCATGTAAATACATTCCATTTTATGGCCTGGATGAGCGTTTGTTTGCTTGCCCCGCTAATGCAGAAACTATTCTCCGGCATTAGAAACTACAACGACTTTTTAAACCTATCTACTTCGGAGATAGAGTATAAGAACAATAAAAAGCAAGGTAAGTTTCTGTTAGCCAAGGTAGAATACATACAAATGGTTAAAGACAGCGATAACATACTAAGCAAGTTAAAGCTTGGTATGAACAACTCTGAAGTTACCATAGACCTGGACCAAATGGAGTTGGACGCTTATTACGATACTATACAGGACTTTATGCAAAAGACCTATAAAAACATATTAAGATAATATCCTTGCGTTTCCTTTTACTGATACCCTCGCCGGTTTATATTGGCGAGGGTATTTTTTTGTTTATACCTGCGCCAACTGGCATTACCTTATTTTTTGCCACCTGCGCCTGGAGCATAAGATAACAACTAAACAGTTACAGGGACTAAGTTTGTGCTACTTAAAAAACTGTAAATTAAGGGATAATATTACCTGACAAAAATTTATTCTCTGCTACTTCCCTGCTAATTGTCCTGTTATTTCCTGTTAATTTCTCTGTTTTTTTAAGCCGCCATGTATGATTTTTACCATTTTTGACACGTCCTGAAATTACTTTACATAGTTTATA
>Ga0206840_1031_pt1 | contig 30038 bp, 24 predicted proteins | sample Alteio_BWOrgCont_24_FD_152633 | JGI IMG/M metagenome (GOLD analysis project Ga0206840, IMG submission 152633) | Enriched cells from forest soil in Barre Woods Harvard Forest LTER site, Petersham, Massachusetts, United States -... | ecosystem: Environmental > Terrestrial > Soil > Temperate forest >... | reverse complement strand
TCGACATGCTCCAATGGGTCCCCACGTCGCCAATATTTTGCATGCAGGATTTGCTCTCGGGTTCGTCCTTTTTCTGGAAGGGTTTAGTCAAAACAGAGCGCTCATCGCGCGTTATGGCCCGGGGTATAAAGGCAGTCTTCCGGACCGCGTCTCCTGGCTAATGTCGATGATCTCTGTGGTCACTTTTGTTCTTCCAGTGCATTTTCTCATTGTTGTTCCTGCCCAATGGGTAAAAAGACATTGGGCTCCCCGAAATTCTGACGACGAAGATTTCGTCAGCCCCTATCCCTGGCAGACGGTGGAGGGTATTCCCACCTCAATCTCTTGGCCCGACAGCCGTGCCCGCGCTAGGGCGTTGACCGTCCCTCCAGTGGTACATCGTGAAGATGGGGCGTCTCAAAGCCGGTCGGTGAGTCTTGACGCTCCCCGCACAAAGGGTCAATTTCAGGTTACGCTCACCTACAAGGTAAGAAAAAATCCCTTTGAACTGCCTACAGGCTATTCCCTGAAAATAACGGGTGATCACGCGACGTCCGGAGAGGTAACGCCTAGGCATTACGAGACGGCTGAGATTTATATTGGGAATAACGCGGCGCTGTCCCAAGAGGCGTTTGAATTTTACGGCAGCCAAGAAGGAATCATTCACTGGTTTGCGATCATCAATGACAGCCCCATCACGTATCACCTGCACGGCTCAGCGCAGCGTATTGCTTACGAGATTGGCGCTCAAGCCGCGGGCGTGACCCATATCGACCGAGTGGGTTCCTTTATTCGAACGGTTGGCGAGGCGAATATTGTGGAGCGAGTCCATGCCATGCAGATTCGCGATAGCCGAAAGAGCCCCACCGGCGACTTGGGTGATATGAAAAATTACGATGGGAAGACTTTCCGTCAATTGTTGGATGCTTGGAAAGCCAATCACCCGAACCAAAGTTTTGCAGATCTCGCCGATTTACTTGAGCAGAATCGTCCCAATAAGGGATATGGGACCCATCTATTGAATGACGACCGTCAAGCGTTTGACCTTTTGACCGAGACCATACTTCAAGACGGAAGTGTTTTCAACGCTCCTTCTACTTATGAGAGAACCAATGCCGAAATCCAAGCTCTCATTGATTACGTTCGGCACTATCTAGAGCCCCGAATGGGGCGCAGCGAGGGGACTACAAGTCAGAAGAGTGCATGGGATTACCGCGGACTAGCCGATAACATCCGGGATGCGATCGAGAACCTTCAGAATCCAAAAGAGATCGTGGGCGGCGCCTTTGAAACCGACTACAACCTTCGCTTGGCCTTGTACAAGACGATGGCGGACGCCGGCTACGCCGACCAGGGGCTCAAGCCCGATATTGGGATGAATCTGATAGGGGATGCCCGTCATGTGATCGGGCTGCTGGAACAGCAGGCGGCTGAGGCGGATCGGCGGGATAGTCAGGAGTATAATCGTCGCCGCATGGCGCGCAGTGAGGGCGATGGCGAATGGATGGCTAGGAATGAGACGGAATTCTTTCAATTTATGACGGCTCTATACTCTCCGGGCAACGCTCGGTTCTCTGGTGAAGCGGACTATTATCAGGATCCTAAAAATAATGTGCCTCCTGTTGCGGATATGGATCTAGCCGGTCTGTCTGAGAATGAGAAAATCCTGTGGAAGGAGTTGATTGGAGTCTTCGATCAAGCCTTTGCCAGTAGCGGCTTGCGCAATAAAGGAGAGACCTTCCAATCGTCCTTCCGACTTTTTGAGGCTCCGGAAAATACGACCGTCACTCTTATGCGCTTTGGAAATCGGACGGTCTTCTTTGTGAATCGCAAATTCCTGCAGAACCTCGCGCGCTTAGACGCTGATCTCGCCAACCGCCGGTTCTTAACCCAAGCGTTAATGCCCGACCTCCTAAGGGATGTCCAAGGCGTCGATCTGATACACAGCATTCTTTTTGGCGTTGCCTGGCATGAGATGAGTCATCATTGGGGAGCCACGACCAAGCCCAATTTAAACCATGCTCTGGGGGATAAATTCGAGTACGTGTATGACCGGCCGGAAGATGAAGTGAAACTTCAGGCTTTCCGTGGCGGAGAGGCTTACGGCGCCATCAACACGGCGGCTTACAAGTTCTATTTGAATTACGCCAGAATTTCGACCGCGAACCTTGACCGAGGCATTTTCTTGAATGTACCTCGTGAGGTCCGCAGGCTTATTGACGAGTCTGTCAGCGCGATGCAGAGATTATTGCCGGGACGATCCGCCGCGCCGGACATCGTGGCCGGGTCCACGAACCCCGGGATGCATCGAAGCGAAAGAAACGCTGATATTCTAAGGAATACTAACGGCCCACGAATGGGCCGCAGTGAAGGAAATGTAGGCACTACTGCCCGCCTCTACGAACGTGCGTTCAGTATCATTAGGGCCATCTTCCGGTCTGTAATAAATATGGTCAAGAGCGGATGGCTTTCCATTGTTGGCTATATTCACCAGCGCCAGGCGATCAGCCGGGCCAGAAAGGCCCTGCCATCCAACCTCGCGACCCCGGTCGATGTCAGCGGTGTCCCCATCCCCGAGGCCTCTGAATTAGGATCAGTCGCCGATCAGAATACTAAGCGATTGACGATGGCCGAGAGAGCGCAATTGCTCGCGTCCGCGTAATTGTAAGAAGACCACGTTCTTCTGCCTGATCCGAATCATACCTGCAACTTCCCGCCAAACGCAGCAAAATTCTTCCGGTCTTTTCGGCAAAATCCGCATCGATCAAGGCGGTTGCCTCCGCCGGACGCGTTGGACCTTTGAGCAAGCCAACCGATAGGAAATTAAGATAGACTTTCACTAAGGAATGAAGAATGGACGTCGGAGTCGATATCGTCGAGATTGATCGCATTGCGAAGACCATGCGCAATCCTCGTTTTTTGAAGCGCGTGTTTACCACCCAAGAAGTGGCCTACTGCCGCTCGCGCAAAAATTCCGCGCAGCATTTTGCGGTGCGCTTTGCCGCCAAAGAAGCGGTGTGGAAAGCCGTCGGAGAACCAAAGCTCCTGCATCGCGACATTCAAGTGCGCAACAAAGCGAATGGAAAACCGGAAGTTACTTTTCCAAAGGCCTTCGCCAAGCTCGGCCGGCGTGTTTCCATCTCTCTTTCCCACGGCCGCGATTACGCGGTCGCGATGGCCATTTTTAAGTGAACCCCCAAACGCTCACAGCCTCTTCGGTGCGGCGGCTGATTCCCCCGCGATCCGCGGATTCCTATAAGAACAAGAACGGCCATCTTCTGCTCGTCGCGGGAAGCCGCGGCATGGGCGGCGCCGCGGTCTTAAGCGGCTTGGGAGCGCTCCGCGTCGGCGCCGGACTTTTAACCGTCGGCATTGTGGAAGGGGAGCGCCGTCCTATAACGACGCGTCTTCCTGAAGCCATGACGCTGCCTTTGCCCGAGACGCGCGATGGATCCTTGGCGGCAGGAGCCGGCGCCCTTCTTCACCGATTTTCGAAAGAACACCGCCTCCGTGTGGCCGCGGTAGGGCCCGGACTTTCGCAGCGCGGAGCGGTAAGAAAAATTGTGCGCGCGATCGTGCGGACGTGGAAGCTTCCGATTGTTCTGGATGCGGACGGATTGAATGTGCTCCGACCCCACGATTTGCCGTGCGGTCTCCAGATGGTTATCACGCCGCATCCCGGAGAACTCGCGCGGCTCATGGCCGTGAGCCGTGAAGCGATTGAAAAAGACCGTTCGATGATGGCTCAAAAAACCGCGCGCGAGCTCGGCGTCGTCTGCGTGCTCAAAGGTCATAAGACGATTATTTCGGATGGGCGCCGGACGGCCGTCAATCACACGGGCAATTCCGCCATGGCGACGGGCGGCATGGGCGATGTGCTCACCGGCGTCATCGCGGGGCTGCTCGCTCAAGGGCTTTCTCTTTTTGATGCCGCTTGTGGAGGGGTCTATCTTCATGGATTGGCGGGAGACTTGGCGGCTGTAGGGGACCGCGGATTGCTGGCGAGTGAACTGGCGGGCTATATTCCCAAGGCGCTTAAAAGCGTGATGAAGCGTTAAAGAAGAACGGCCGCGGTCCTGGATGGCCGCCGTTCAGTTAGTTGCTGTATCGAGGATCAATGCGCAGAAAAACTAAAAATCTTTCCAGTCTTGGCGAATTCGGCTGGCTCAAGAGTCTTCTTCCCCGGCTCTATTGGCCGTCGTCGCTTAAATCACAATTGTGCATAGGACCTGGGGATGATGCGGGGGTTTTGCGTATAACTCCGGGGCGAGCGCTGGTCGCGACGACGGATGCCATGGTGGAGGGTATCCACTATGAACGCAATTGGTTTTCCTGGGAAAGCCTGGGCGAAAAGGTTTTGGCCGTTAATTTAAGCGATTTAGCGGCAATGGGAGACGTCAAACCCTTGGCGGCCCTGATTACAGCCGCCTTTCCTGGGGATACTTCTGTGGATTATGTGGATAAGTTCTATAAAGGTCTCGAAAGTTGCGCAAAGCGGTGGAAAATCGGGCTTTTGGGAGGCGACACGGTGGGCTCAAAGAGGGATTGGTTCGTTTCCGTGACGGTCTTCGGAGAGGCCAGACCCCGTGGTCTTATCAAAAGAAGCGGGGCCAAACCTGGCGATTACTTGGTCACTACTGGGCCTTTAGGTTTAGCCGGAGTCGGCCGAGAAGCACTTCAATCCGGAAAAGGCAAAATTCGATGGACAAACTCTTTGGTTCGGGCCTTTTCCAGTCCGCAGCCCCGAATTGCCGCTGGACAAATTTTGGGACGATATCGATTGGCCACGAGCTTAATCGACAGCTCAGATGGCTTGGAAGCCTCCGTTCGCCTTCTTTCGGAAGCTTCCGGAGCGGGAGCGGAGATTCATTTATCCGAACTTCCGGTCCCGGGGGCATTGAGACGTTGGGCGCGAGAACACGGACGCCATCCATGGTCCTATGCCCTTACGGGGGGAGAAGATTATGAACTCATTTTCACGGTTCGGCCTGCGTTATGGCCGGAGGTTCGCCGCCGGATTCCGGGCGTCGCAAGGATCGGGGAAATGGTCTCCCGCAGCAAAGGCTGTTCGGCCGTAACGCCTTCCGGAGTGCGTCGTCCCTTAAAAGGTTATGGCTTCGCGCATTTTGCTGCGTAAGTCCCCTCCCTCCTTGTGGGGGAGGGCGAGTGAAGCTCGGGGTGGGGGGACCGTGGTATTACATAGTCCTGATTCACTTCGCTGCTGGGGAAGAAACTTTGCAAAGACTTTGCATCGCGGCAACGTAGTCGCCTTAATGGGTCCGATGGGAGTGGGCAAAACTACGCTGGCTCAAGGGATCGCAGAGGGATGGGGTTGCCGGACGCGCGCGACCAGTCCCACATTCGCGCTAACTAATGAATACCGATCCAAGCGTGGATTTCTTTTTCATATGGATATGTACAGGCTATCTAAGCGCGAGTTAAAAACCTTTCCATTAGAGGATTATTTGGGCGAAGGCGTCTGCGTGATCGAATGGGCAGACCGTATTCGCGATCGATGGCCGGAGAGAACGCTCGAAATCAGACTTAAGTATGCGGGGCGAAATGGAAGGAGTTTAACTCTTAAACGATGACCCCCCACCCTGCGCCCTCCCCCACTAGGGGGGAGGGAAAATCAACGCAACGCTATCTGGCGATTGAAACTTCGAGCGCGCGATTGTCTTTGGCCTTGGGAGATGAGGCGCGCATTAGGGCCACCCTCACGGGGCGGCACGATTGGCGTCATGCGGAGAGCTTGTTCGCGGGAATTGAAAAGCTTCTTCGCCGGGTGCGGTGGCCCATTCAGTCGCTCACGGGAGTGGCCGTTTCCATTGGTCCGGGAAGTTTTACGGGAATCCGGATCGGTCTGGCGGCCGCGCGCGCTTTGGGGCAGTCCCTCATGATCCCGGTAGTGGGCGTAAGTTCTCTTGAGGCCATGGCGGCAGGCGCCCGGACCGGGGCGCGATGGATGGCTCCGCAAATCGATGCTTTGCGAGGACAGATCTTTGGTGCGCTTTTTGAACGTTGCGGATCCCGCGGGGTGCGGCGCGTCCTAAAGGAGTCGATGGATTTTCCAGACGTCTGGAAAAAGGAAATCGGACGGCATATCGGCCGCGAATCCCTTTGGATTTCACCCCTCAAAGGATGTTATCCTGAAGCTGGAGTCCTTCTGGAGCTGGCACGTCCTAGACTTGCCGCCGGAAGTCCGGAGTCCTATAAGTCGGCCCTTCCTCTTTACATTCGGCAGGCGGCCGCGGTGGAACGAAAAAGATGCTGATCGTGCCTTTAGAGGCTGATCAGGTAGACGCCGCCGCAGCGATCGAGGCCGCTGACGGAGATGTGCATTGGTCGCGTGCGCAGTTCGAGAAGGAACTTGCGGCCGAATTTCGCCGATTTTTTGTGGTGATGGAAGAAGGAGAGCCCGATATTCTCGCTTTTGGCGGATACTGGAAGGCTGGGCCTGAGGCGCAAATCACGAATCTCGTGGTTCGCAAAGAGTCCCGCTGCCGCGGGGTCGCAAAGCGGCTCATTGAGTTTATTTTGGACTGCGCGCGGGGAGAAGCGTGTACGGTCTGCACCCTCGAGGTCAGAAAAAGCAACGCCCATGCGCAATCGCTTTATAAAAGTTTGGGGTTCAACATTCAAGGAACTAGACCAGGACTGTATGCCGATCCGGTTGAAGATGCGATTTTAATGGAGAAAACGTTATGAAAGGAAACTTAAAACTAACAACGAGCAACTCGCAACTTATAACTGTATTTAAGTTGCTAGTTATGAGTTGTTCGTTATTCGTTATTAGTTTCCGTTGCTCCTTTGCCGCCAATGATTCGTACTACGATTATTTACGCGGGCAGGTGGAAGAACGCGCCGGCAATACGGGAAAGGCGCTCGAGGCGTATGAAAAAGTCGTTCAAGAGGATCCCCAGGCTCTCCAAGCGTACCGCGATATTGCGGAATTGCGTTTGCGGATGGGGCAGCCGGATGCGGCGCTCAGCGCGGCCAAGCACGTCGAAGAACTCGCTCCGAACGATCCCACGTCGTTTATCTTTATCGGGAATGTACTCGTCGCCCAAGGCGATCTCGCCAAAGCGGCGGAGGCTTACGAAAAAGCTTTAAAGCTAGATCCGAATAATCTCCGGGCGCTTGAAAACCTCGGAAATTACTACGCGATCCTGGATCCCGACAAATCGCTGTCGTATTATCAACGCTATGTCGACCTTAATCCGCGCGATCCCGATATCTATTTTCAGATGGCGCTTGTGGATCAAAAACGCGGCGATGCGCCCAAAGCGCTTTCGCTTTACCAGAAATCTCTGGAGCTGGACCCGCAGCAGCTGGCTTCCCATCTGGCCATCGCGGATCTCTACGAGGACCAAAAAAGCACCGCGGCCGCCGTCGAGGAGTATCAACATGCCGTCGCGCTCCAGCCGTCCAATCCGCTGATTTTCTTCCGTCTAGGCAACTTATACTATCGCGATCATCAGTGGGACGATGCCTGGCAGGCCTTTACCACCGTAGCGACCTTATCGCCAAAAGATCCTACCGTCTATTACTGGCTGGCGCGCATTTCGGAAGAAAAGAAGATGTGGAAAGAAGCCGCCAGTAATGCCGAGAAGGCCTACCAGTTGAGCCAAGACGTCCAATTTTTGCCTCTGACGGCGTACTACCTCACCTTGGACCGGCAATTGGAAAGCGCGATCAAATATTTGGAGAAGGCCAAAGAAAGCGATCCGAATAATGCCAACGTGTACTTGTTTCTGGGGATGGACTATCTTGATTTGAACAAGCCGGATAAAGCGAGAGACGCGCTCGTCAAGGGTGTCGCCCTGTACCCGAAAGATCCCCAAATGCGTTTCCAACTCGCCATCGCGGAAGATCGTCTGGGCCATTTCGATAATGCCGTGAGAGAATTCCAGGATCTGCTGACCATCGATCCGAAAAACGCGCCCGCGATGAATTATTTAGGGTACACCTGGGCGGATAAAGGAATCAGGCTTGAGGAAGCCGAAAAGCTGCTCCGGCAAGCCGTCCAGATCGAACCCGACAGCGGCGCTTACCTGGACAGCCTGGGTTGGGTCCGTTTGAAACGGGGAGATTCCCAAGAGGCGCGTCATTTCTTGGAGAAGGCCGCCATGCTTACTCCGGATCCGCTGATTTATGATCATTTGGGGGACGCCTGTCTTGCCGACAAACATCCCGAAGCCGCTCTTCAGGCCTGGTCCAAAGCGCTCTCGATGGATCCTAAAAATGCCGCCGTGCGCAAAAAACTGCAGGAGCAGGGGTCGCTGTTTTTCAAATCGGCCGACAGCCGGACGTATCTGAAGTATCTCGAAGGGAATTTTAAGCAGGCGCAGAATTTGCAGAGCGACGTGGCGTTCGACGGCGAGTTGAATAAGCGCGCGCTCCATGCGCAGGGAAAACTCAGCTATTGGCAGCCGGACCAGACCCGGCTCGATGTGCCGGCCACGCCAAAGATCCGCGCGATGCAATTCCGATTGAATGGGACCCTCCAGAAAGTCGAACCCGCCGAGACCAACCCGATGCTCAGCCAGATGGCTTTTGAAGGACTGACTTCGTTTTCGAAAATTTTATCAGGGAAGATCACGGACCAGATGCAAGCGTCGCTCGATCCCAAAACCGGAGTCGCGACCCGGTTTTCACTGCCCAATCCCAGCGGCGGCCGAGATGAAATCAAGATCGTGTCTTATGATTTTGTTGAAGGCCTGTGGCTGCCCGCTGAAATTCAGATTCAAAACTCCACCATTGGTTGGCAGGCCAAATCAACATTTTCCAATTGGGTCGTCAATCAGCCGGATAAATCATTTCCTGTTAAATGATCCGCGCCAGCGCTTACGCGAAAATTAATCTCTTTCTCGAGATTACCGGCAGGCGCTCCGATGGGTATCACACGCTTTCCACCGTCTTCCAAACTATTTCCCTTGGCGATTCCCTGACATTCCATCCGGCGGGGGGTTTGTCTCTCACCTGCTCGGATCCGAGCCTGCCGACAGACGAGCGTAATCTCGTCATGAAATCGGCTGTTCGCCTGCGCGACGTCTTGAAAGAGTCTCAGGGCGCAAAAATCCATCTGCATAAAAAAGTGCCGATGGGGGCCGGTCTCGGCGGCGGGTCGAGCGATGCCGCGGCGGTTCTGCGGACGCTCCCCAGGCTTTGGGGCCGGCGGATCGGCGTATCGGTGCTCCACCGACTGGCCGTTGAACTTGGGGCGGATGTCCCCTTTTTCTTAAAAGGAGGATTGTGCCGGGCGACGGGGATCGGCGATAAACTTAAGCCGCTTGAGGCCCGTACAAAAACATGGCTCGTTCTGGTCTATCCGGAATTTGGGGTATCGACCAAAGAAGCCTATTCCCGCGTTCGATTACCTTTTAACGATCCGCGAAGGGTTGATTTGAAAAACCTGAGCCTTCGTTTGTACAACCGTTTTGAAGAGTTGGTTTTTCCGGATCACCCGGAACTGCCGGAGCTCAAGCAGGAACTTCTCCGTCTAGGAGCTCGCGCGGCGCTGATGTCCGGGTCCGGCTCCAGTGTTTTTGGTTTGGTGCGTTCCAAGACCGCAGGCGAAAAGGTTTTGGCGGCCATCCGTCCGCGCTATCGCCAGTCCTGGCTTGTCCATACGGGGCCGCCGTTTTTTACGGACGGAAGGTCAGGCTGAGCTTTTGAGCCTGAGCGCGATCGCGGAGTGATAATTTTTTCATCAGCGTATCGGCCATTCGTTTGGCGCGGCCGTCGCCGTGGCGCACCGCGTCGTTGAGATAACAATAAGCCAAAACGAGATTTTTGCGAACGCCGCGGCCATCCCAGTACATTTTTGCCAAAGCGCGCTCAGCATCCACGTCATATCGGGCGGCGGCTTGATACCTGGCGGCCGCCGAGGCCTCGTCACGAGGCACGAACAATCCCTTCTCTGCAAGACGGGCTAAGCTGAGCTGATGTGCTGGAGTCCCCCGTTGCGCGCCGCGCTGAATCCGCAGAAACCATTCCCTTGCTTCTTGAGCGTTTTTGGCCGTGCCGATTCCCTCGGCCAGCCTGATGGCGACGTTGTAAAAAGCAGGAAGGTAAAGCAGAGAAGCCGCGCGTCGGTAGTGTCGGAATGCGGTTCGTTCGTCTTTGGCCACGCCTTCGCCGTTCTCATACATTTCAGCGATGCGGTAGGAGGATTGTCCTATGCCGTTTTCTGCCGCCTCCTGATACCACATCAGCGCCTGAGCGTAGCTCTGGGGCACCACGAGGCCGTTGCGGTAAAAATTTCCGAGATAATATTCGGATTGTGCGTCTCCGCGAGTCGCCCAGAGGCGCAATTGGCCGAGATAATAATGAGCTTTCTCCAGATCGCGGGGGACATCGATGCCATTCTGGTACCAAAGGACGAGGGTCTGCATCGCGTTCGCGTTGAATTGGGCGGCCGTTTGATAGGCCACCAGGGCTTTCTCGATATTGCGTTCTCCGGCCAGCCCAGAAGCGAGATAATCGCCTTCCGAATCGAGAGCGGCAGGGAAACCCTTGTAAGCGGCTTGAGAGATCCAAGTCCATGCTTTTTCAGGTTCGGAATGACCCAGCAAGCCGTTTTCGCAGATGAGGCCCCAGTACCATTGGGCATCGGCATTCCCGGCGCGCGCTGAAAACAATAATTGATTTCCCCACCAAAGGACGGTATAGGGCAAGAGTTCGCCGTAGATCCCTTCCCCATAGATCATCATGTAGAGATATTGGGCTTCGGCGACTCCCGCTCTAGCCGCCGCGTGGATGTAGGCGATGCCCTGATCGGATTGAGTCGGATTGTCGGCTCCCGCCAGCATCAACAGGCCCAACTTCGCCATCGCCGGCGCGCATCCCTCTTTGGCCGCTTGGGCATAGAGGGACATTCCTTGCGTACGATTTCGCTCAACGCCATTGCCGGTGATGAACAAATCGGCCAAACCCCAAAGCCCAAGGGCGGATCCCCCATGGGCGGCGTTGTTATACCGGAGAAGAGCTTCTTGCGCATTCCAGTCGACGCCGAGTCCGTGCGCATAGAGCCACCCCATCATGGCTTCGGCATCCATGTTCCCCTTTTCGGCAACCGCCCGATAGAGCTTTTCGGCTTCACTCGTGTTGATCGGGATCCCGCCTCCCTCCAGGTAAAGTTTTCCTAGAGCGATCTGCGCGTCCGTGAATCCCTGATTGGAGGAGGCGGTCAGCCATTTGAAGGCCTGTTCTTGGTTTTGCTCCGGGCTCTCATCTTTCACGGGATTCTTGACCAGATAAATCAAGGCGAGATCGTATTGCGCTTCCGGATTACCCTTCTCGGCCTCCCCCAGCAGGCGATTCATAACGCCATCAAGTTTGCGCTGATCACGCGCGTATTCTTTGATTCTCTTGAGCGATACGCCGAAGGTCTTTAGTTCTTTCATGACGTTGGTTTGTTCCGCCGCGCGTGCGCTCGTATTGACGGGGGTAAAGTCCACGAAAAACACCGGAGCCAAGAGCACCAAATAGCCGAAGGCCGAAACGGAAAAGGCGACAGCCAAGTCGAGTTTATAAACGCTGCAGAGAGCGATGATGATGATGAGCACCTTAAGAACATGCACGACCCAAGCCGCATTCGCATTCGCCAATATCGGCTTAAGAAACGAGACCACTCCCAACAAGATCAGCAAAGTGGACCAAAATGGACGAAACTCCACTTTTTGTCCAAGAAGTCGTACGGCCGCAAAACAGAAATAGGAAGCCAATGTCCCCATGAGAAACTCACTGAAAATGGATGTGAAACGCAGAATATGGGGATTGTCGGCCACAAAGGGAATTTTCAGAACAAAACTAAAGACACTGTATTGGTCGGGCGCCGCCACGGACTGCAAGGCCAAAAACAAACCGATGGCGATGATCCAGAAATATCGGGTGAGAAAAACAACGAACGCATTTGAGCGGTATCCGGAATCCATTGTTGACCGTGGGATGAGTATACTCGAAGTCTTTCTTCCGCGCTACAGGCGTTACTTGCGCCTGTTATGTCCATTCCGATCGTGGATTAGAGGCCATGCCTGACAAATTAAGACACAACCGCTATAATACCGCCAATAAAGTTTCCGTCGCACAAAAAACATATCAATTTATTCCCGGATGGTGTAACGGTAGCACACAGCCCTTTGGATGCCCCTAAGTCCCCTGAAAAAGATAAGTCTTGAGTGGTCTATCATCGACAAAGCCAAAAATCATAAATTCTGATTGGTCCTGAAAAATCTGGTTCACTGTAGTGATTACTGTAGTGTGGTATCTGAGAGCCCGCCATTCAGGTTACAATTATCCCGTGCTAACCAATGGCAAACATACATCAGCTTGTTTTAGGGTTTTTTGATGACCGAAGAAGATTTATATCCGATTTGGCAGATTGCTACCGATGCCAAAGAAGCCATCGAGCAACTGGGAAGTAAGGCTAAGTTTTGGCTTCGATTTAAGAACGCTCCTGATGAACGATGGCTTTTTAAATTTGCGCGAGAGAATACCGGTGAAGACTGGTCAGAAAAAATCGCCGCCGAGGTGGCCATCCTCCTAGAAATTGAAGCCGCCCGCGTTGAGTTGGCGGAGTTTGCAGACCGAAGAGGAATTATCAGTTTCTCTTTCACGGATTCCGGGAAGGGTGTCGATCTGATTCATGGCAATGAGCTTCTTGCAGGGCGAGTCACCGGCTACGATAAAACAAAGCTCAGACAGCAGCGAGATCATGCTGTTCCCAATATCTTGCGTGTCATTGAGGAGACGTTCAAAGATGAGAAAGATAGGAAGAAGGAATCACAAAAAATGGCCGGGCTCGTCATTTTGGATGCTGTCATTGGGAACACGGATAGGCATCACGAAAACTGGGGAATGCTGCGTCGAGCATCATTTGATAGGACCGACTATCAACTTTCGCCATCCTTCGATCATGCCTCTTCTCTTGGCAGGGAACTCGCAGATGATAAACGAGCCGCTCGGTTAAAAGAAAAGACCGTGTTGAATTATCTTCGTAAGGGGCGCGGAGGAGTTTATTGGAATGACCAAGAGACACATGCCCCCAGTCCTCTCGACTTGGCGATTAAAGCGGCCGAGCGTTACCCGGATTATTTCAGTCCATGGGTGATCAAGTTGAGAGCATTGGATACCTCCGGATTTGCTAGGATAATTTCGAAGATCCCTCCTGCGCGGATGTCGCCTGTGACTAAAGAATTTGCTGGGAAGATGATGGAAGTCGCTGTAGAAACGTTGCGAGGACTTAACTTATGAGATCACTCTATTTGGCTTGGGAATCGCCCCAACCACGACGCGCTTGGTACCCGATTGGCTTATTGTTGGCCGATCCTCCCAAGCATCTATATCAATTTGCCTACACGAAGGGCGCCCAGATCGCCAGCAAAGAAGTCGGTTTAAAACCGCTTGATGCATTTCCCGATTTCAAGAAATTTTATGAATCTGCTGAACTCTTTCCTTTGTTTCAGAATCGTATTTTGAGTCCCGGACGCGAGGATTTCCGGGAATATATCGATCAACTGGCGTTAACTCCTGGGAATGCTGATCCACTTGAAATTCTGGCTGTTTCTGGAGGGGAGCGGCAGACGGATAGCTTGGAAGTTTTCCCCAAGATCGAAAAACATAAAGATGGAAGTTTCAAATGCCGGTTTCTTTTGCATGGGGGTCGTTTGCTCAATTCCGCAGCGATCGAACGCGTTCATCCGTTAAAAGAAGGAGATGAACTGCAAGTATCTGTCGAACTGAATAACCCTGCAACGACGCTGGCCATTCAGTTGCAGACGCGCGATTATCACGTCGTCGGTTGGACTCCTCGTTATCTTGTCCGCGATCTCATCAAAGTTTTAGAAGACCCCGCGCATATTACAGCGAAAGTAGTGAAAGTGAATCCATCGCCAGCGCCCTCCCGGATGAGGATTCTTGTCGAGTTGGAAGGACATTGGCCTCAAAACTACGAACCCATGTCGAGTCCCGAGTTCCAACCTATCATCAAGTCTCTCTTCTCTCAATGGCGTTCCCAGAAGCTTAGTTAACCAGCCACTCCCAATAAGTCGTCCGGAAGCTGAAAACCTATCAAGAAAGCAAAATCCTTGACGATAAAATAAACGTCAATTTAGGCGGCCAAAAAACCTATCAAGAAAACCTACTATGAAAAACCTATCAGCAAAACTGTGAGTCGTTTTAGGATCTGTTGGTCCAAAGGCTTATGGACTTGCGAAGAAAATCCCGAGCTATTTGTCAAAAAAAAGGCCAGGGTCCGCTACGCAGCTCCCAGCCTCTGCTTATTTATACCACAACAGGTAGTCCTGTTCGTCTTGCATTCAGCCAGAAAAGATGTCCTAAGCGAACAGGGGGCGCTGCAACTAGACGTCCCTCAGAAATAGATGTAACCTTTTACCGTCTTAGAAGGGGTCCAAGCGGGTCTCTCGATTTCGGCCCCTCTGGGTTGCATACCACCTAGTCGGTCCCAACCGAGATTTCCCGCCAAAAAGGCAATAATTCGAATCCGATGAGCGTCAATGTAAAATGCGAACACCACCCGCCCGACAAAATGAAGCCCTGGGCTGTTTCGCCGGTCCTCAATTCAGCCAAGAGAGATGTGCCGGGACTTCTTAGGCCGATTTCTTCTCTGGCTGGAACTTAAGGAGATCAAAAAAATGAGGAGTTATTATGTCGACGAAAAATTGGGGCGCGCTTTGCGGTATATGACTTCTGCCCCGGGTGATGCGAGAGAACGTCTAGCTGAAGCATACGTCGAATTTCATACTTTAAGGCAGGAACATTTTCCGAACAAAAAGCTTTGGAAGGAATATGAGTGGGTCTTAAAAATGCTCAATTGTAAGAAATTTAGTCCTGACGATAGGTATATTGCCTACGTCGGAACCATTAAAGCAAACACAAAATCCATGAAAAATAAGACCGCTTCCAAAATTATCCAGCGTCTTCAGAAAATCTATGACGAAGTCTCGCGTCTGGATTAATCGAAACGGATGAACCGGGCCGACAAAATGAAAAGCTGGGTCGTTAAGGACCTGATGTCAAGAGTTCGAAGATTAAAAGATGAGATGCCCAATATGATGAAGACGAGGTTCATCTGATTTTGGGGGCACGTTCCTGCGTCGACCTTTTTAATGACAACGGGTGATCGTACCTTCGGGTTCATCCGTCGGCATTTCGAGTTCGGACTTGAATATTCTCACGATTGTCTTCGCTATGTCTTCTCGCGATACCGCGTAGGCCTGCTCGTAGGCCAATGCGATGTGTCTCAGAATGTCCGCTAAGAAAATTCCCCACGTGGCCGGATCGTTCCAAGCGTCGACGTTCAGGCTGATATGAAGTCCCTGATGTGCGGCCCAGGCGCGTAAGACCTCCTGTGCGTTCGGATCTTCTTTGGCGACCGGCGGAATAAGAAGTTCTTCCATAACATTAATTATGCGCCGCATCGCGCATTTCCCGAAGAATCATGAGTTTTTCCTGCCGGATGCGAACGATGTTTCTGAGATAATGCGAGCCGGGTTCATCCGGCCAATGGGCGGCCTTCATGCGGTTCAGCACGTCCTGAGCGGAGTCGAGATCGTCGGCATCCTCGCAGGTATTGAAAAGATTAAAACCGGCCCAAGGCCCGTGATCCTCCGGTGAATAGATCGGAAGTAGCAGATCGATGGCTTCCCGGAAATAACCGGCTTGGCCTAAATGACCCGCGATCTCCTGCACGGCCACACTTTTCTTGGGAGCCAAACGCAGGGCCTCCCGGTAAAGATCCAGCGAGTCCTCCAACCGGCCTTCTTCCAGAAGAAGACGTGTGGTCCAAATCTTCGCCAGCCAGCTCTCCGGCAGGTCCGCTGCGCGCCGGAGCGCGGCGCGAGCCCCGGGTTCTCCGAAGAACTTTTCGTTCTGTTCAATCCAGGATTGCAGCAGACTGACCTCGTTCGGATCCACGGCCAGGGTTTCCCAAAGTGTTTGAAGCGTTGTTGAAGTTGATGTATTCATAAGTCCTCCTTGCTTACTTAGAGTAAAAAATCCGAAATTTATTCATTCGCCGAGCACGCCTCGGCCGCCATACCTGACAATCTCGGATCGAACGGTTATAATACGGCCAGCGAAGTTTCGTCGTAAAAACCCATTTATTCCCGGATGGTGTAACGGTAGCACACAGCCCTTTGGAGGCTAGAGTCTAGGTTCGAATCCTAGTCCGGGAGCCATTTATGAAGCCGGTGAGATCGCTTCTTTACCTCCTGGTTATTTGCGTCCTAATCCTGATGGCTTGGCCTCATCTTTTTTTGAAGGGGCAGATTCCCGTCGACGGCAATGTGTTGCGCCTTTTCTATCCGAATTGGACTTTTCTTCACTCCCACCCCGTAACATTATTTAACTGGCCACTCTGGAATCCCTATCGCAATATGGGGGAACCGTTCTTAGCCGACCCCCAAAGTCTAGCGGCCTATCCTCCAATGTGGCTGCTTAGTCGGTTACCAAGCTATTTGAGTTTTGTTCGTTTGTGGATTCTGGGCCATTCGCTTTTAGCGGCCTATTTTATGGGAAAGTGGGTTTTACATATAACCGGCGATCCGGCCTCCGCGGCGACTTCCATGGCCATTGCCGTTTTTAATGGGTATTTTATGGCTCACGCCACTTTACCGAACCATTTTGCAGCCGCTGCGTACGTTCCGGCCGTGTTTTATTTTTTTGAGACCAACCAGGTGGTTGCCTTGGCGGCGGCTTTAGCACTGCAGTGGTTGGCGGGATTCCCGCCATTCAGCTATTTGACCGGGGTTGCTCTGGTGGCTTGGAGCTTTTTTTCGGGAACACCCAAGCGGAAGCTCTTGTGGCGGGGCGGCGGTCTTGCTGTTGGTTTAGCGGCTTTTCAGGTCATTCCCTTTTTAGAACTCTTCTTTAATTCGTCCCGTCCCATTTTTCTGACTCCAACTGCCGCCGTCGATTTTTCGGAACCTTGGCGGCAACTGGCTCGAATGCTCGTGATTCCCCAATGGTTCGCATGGGAGCCACAGTTGGCGGGAGATCAAGCCGTGGTGAGCTTCTACGCGGGGCCATTCGTCATTTTGACGGCAGGATGGGCCGTTTGGAAAGGTCAGACCAGAGAGAGACTTCTCTTTTTAGGAACATTTTTCAGCTTCCTTCTTAGCCTTGGGGCCTATCTTCCGGGATATGTTTCGCTGACTCCACTTCATCTTTTCCGTTTCCCGGCCAATTGGCTTCTCTTGAGTTTGACTGGGATGTCTCTTCTGAGTGCGATAGGTATTTCCCATTTCAAGTATCGGCGCTGGAAATGGATGAGCGCCCTGTTAATCCTAGTCGATCTTCTGGCGTTTGGCCAGTACGTCCGCACTCCCTGGTTCGCCCCGTCTTTTTTGGAAGATCCACCGCCATTAGCGCAGGCGCTTATCCCTTCATCCGCCGCATCCAGGCTGTATCATTCCCCACTTGTTACGGATGATCTTTCTCAACAGATGTTGAAGCGAGCGGAGGATTATCTTTTCTTCAAAGAGGCTTTGGCTCCATCGTATGGGATGTCCTTTGGTTTGAGGGAGGTCTCCAGCTATCAAGTCTTAAAACTGGCGCGAGCCGAACGTTTCCAGAGCAGGCTCGCGATAGGCGGCCCTTCTTCTCCCTTGTTGAGTTGGGCGGGCATCTCCACGATCATCACTCGAAAGCCAAGCCTGGGTCCTTGGGGACCTCACAACCTTCAAGTTATCTCGACCAAGAACTACGAGCTCCCACTCTTCTTTGAGGGCCATCGAGTCTCCGAGAAGGTGAACTCGGCGACTTATCGTGCGGGGAGCATCGAAGCTCAGGTTGAATCGGATCGTGCGGACGGGCTTGTTTTTTCCGAAGTCGCTTATCCGGGATGGAGAGTTTTCGTGGATGGCGATAGGAAAATTCCCGATATTTTTAAAAATACCTATCTGTCCGTTCACGTTCCGTCAGGAAAGCACTCTGTTAAGTTTCAATTTATCTCTCTCTCGTTTTGGCTCGGTTTGGGAATCAGCGCGGCGACAGGACTTGGCTTGCTTTTCTATCTTTTGACGGGACGAACTTAGGAGAATGCACAAAAAAGCAATCATCGTCATCCCTTTCTTTAATGAAGCTAGTCGTCTAAAAATGTCCTTTCTCACTTCCTTTATGGCACGCCCGGATGTAGAGCTCCTTTTGGTAAATGATGGATCTTCAGATGAGACGGAGACGCTCCTCAACGATTGGTCGAAGCGCTATCCAGGACGCGCCAGCGTTTTATCTCTAAGTCTAAACCAAGGGAAGGGGGAAGCTGTACGCCAAGGGGTCCGGGCGGCACTTCGCAAGGACCCTGCTTCAATCGGCTATGTGGATTGCGATGGAGCAACGCCCGCGGAGGAGTGTTTGCGCCTTTTGGAGAGTTTGGAGAAAGCGCCGGAAATGGTCATTGCTGTCCTAGGATCGAGAGTCAAGTTGCTGGGTTTTGATATCCGAAGACATTTGAGCCGTCACTATTCGGGGCGTGTTTTCGCGACAGCGGCATCTTGCGTGCTGGATCTTCCAGTCTATGACACTCAGTGCGGCGCCAAATTCTTTCGGGTTTCGCCACTCTTCCAGAGCGTGTTCGAACTGCCGTTTCACAGTCGCTGGCTCTTCGACGTTGAACTGATTGGTAGGCTGGCGATCGGAATTCGCAAGGAGGGCGGCAACCCCGACGGCATCCTCCGGGAGGTTCCATTGCATGTCTGGCATGACATCGATGGATCGAAACGGCGATGGTGGGATTATGCTCGGGCGGCCATCGATTTACTGCGTGTGATGAAGAACCTTGCCCGGGAGAGCGCGCTTCTGGCCCGAAAGTAGACCGTCGAACCTCCCTCCCTGTCGGGCATAAAGCAGGAACGGTCCATGGGCAAACTCGGACGAAAAGGGTCTATATCGTGCAAGGCACCATTGCAGGACCGGTTGTCGGAGATTTTCCGGATTGGCCATCCAAAAGCGTGTTGTGACCAAGAGCTCCGGCTTATGTGCAGCCAGATCATGAATTATCTTTTCGCTGAATGACTTGTGGAAAGGCCCTGTTTCCCAATGATCGGCCAATAGATCCCCTGTCGGCGGGCGGCGGCGGCTGTAGTAATAAAGGCCGGGCTCATAACCGATTTCATAAAATGTTTCTTGGGGCAAGAGATTTCTTCCTATCTCTTCGCCCATTTTCTTGACCGTGATATAAACTTCTCCGTACTTTAGACGCGACCACTCTTCAGGTTCAAGCCGGTATAATGGAATTTCTCTAAATAGGAGAACGATGAAGAGCGCGAGGATCCACACCACGGAGATCCAAGCCGCGGGGCGCCACTTCAATTCTTTCATCGGGAGACTTCCCGCCGCGCCCGCCCCGATGGCCAATGGGGGCAGGAGCAGTTGATAGTAATGCGGATACAATCGGCCCGGCAGCGCGATGCCGATCCACGCCGACGTTATGAAGCCAAGCCACAAGAGCCAGCCCCGGTCTTTGGCTTTTAACCCGAGGAACAAACCGGGCAAAGCCGCTAGGGCCAAAGGAATAAGGGGGTAAAAAACTCCTTGTTTGGAAACAGTCCTCAACGTTGACGGATAGATGGATGAGAGAATGTTGGCCGTGAGGCCATGTGCTCCTGAACCTTCAGCGTAATAGCGGCTGTAGGTGATGAGCGTGTTCCAGAAGATGAGAAAACGGCCGGTCACGGCAAAATAGCTAAAAACTACAATCCACAGGAGAAAGCTCGGGGAAAGCAGTTTCCATAGGTCGCAAACCGAAGAGCCCCAATTGCGGAATGTCCGATGAGAAATCATGGCTCCAACGATGCTTAGAGCGATAAGAACATTTGACACAACAAGGTGATGCTTGTAAAAGCTGGCGAGAGCGAGCAGGCAGCCGGCGACCACCAGATCCTTGGAAGAGCCTTCCTTCTTTAGCGCCCGAATAGCCCAGGCCATCGCCCAAGCCCAGACAACATTCACGAAAACTTCGGCCAGAGGTTGGTTGGCCTCCAAATACGGATCCGCGTTTACGAGGGTCCAGAAGGCGGCCCCCCACACTCCCGAACGCCAATCTCCCGTCATCCAGAAGGCCGCAAAGTAAATGCCGAAGAGTGTAAAGATAGAACTGAACGTTGCCAGCAGAAGGATGGAATTTGGCCCCGAGCCGACGACCTGCTGTGCGGCGGCATAGGTCAGAATGATACCAGGGGGTTTGTTATCCCAAAGATCCGAATACAGTTCTCTTCCCAGTCTCCATTCTCGCGCCAAAACAGAAAATAAAGCCGTGTCGCACTCCACGGGCTCCTGATAAGAGTACAAACGCTGTTTGAAAACAAGAAAGGACAACAAACCGAGGATGCACGGAACTAATCGAATTGCAGATTTCTTACAAAGATAAGAACTCATGCGCGAGAGAACATCATCCGCTTCGTACTCTCAAAGTTCGCATACCTGGAACGATCAAGAAACTTGATTTTCTCAATTGTCGCGGCGCGTGTGTGTTTCGCAAGACCAGGCCATTGCGGCGCCCCAAAGACCCAAAGACAAAACTGACGCTGACAAGAAGAAAGGCTTCCACAAATCATGCAGTCTATCCGAAAGGAAAACGAGGTGCATTTGAATTTTGTCCGCATAGTTACTCACATATTCAACATTGTTCCCATTGATTCCCGTAATCAGGAGTTTTCCATCCACGGAGCGGATCAAAGGGACGGAACGCTGTTCTAAGGCAATCAGTGCTGCCGTGCTGAAAGAGGCTTCCATGAGAAACAAGCACAGCAGCAAACCACTTGCGGACAAGGGGAGTTTCCTTAAATGACGAACGATGAAAATAAGCAGGAATATCACGAATGGCTGCAAATTTATATGTGCTAACCCATGAGGCGAATAGTCGGTAGCCATGCCGATGCTTAATGGAATCCCAATCACAAAGCATATAAGCCATATTTTCCATTTGGCGCCCAAAGAAGATCCGGTCCTTGTGGAGAGACCGACCGACGCCGCCATCAAGAGCGCGAGAACAAGACAGATCATGCCTGTCCAGCCCAAATTACCCAACAAACTATCTTGGTTGTTAACTAAGTCTGAAAACCATTCAGTTTGGCGATTAAAGTCTTGGGGCAGGGGGGTATACCTTTTCCCGAAGCGCGGATCGAACTGAAGGACTGGAGGCGTATTGAAAAATCCGGTATACCCATGCCGCCAGCCGTAGGGGACGAGAGAAGTAAAAAGGTTTTCCCCCAGTACTCTAAGGTATTGGTGAGGCGCAGAGTCTTTTTGAAACTGAGAAAACCCTCCGATTGTGCTATTGGACATGAGCGTCCCCTTGAAACCAAAGGAAACGAAGCAATAGCCGAACCAAAATGAGAGAATACTGGCGCTGACGATGGTGGGATAAAGAAATGTTTTCCACTTCCACCGACGTCTTGCCGCATGATAAAACAGATAGGAACCAATGAAAATCAGGAAAGGGATAGCCATAAAATGGGCCAGCGTCCCGGCGCTTGATAAAAGAATACTCCAGGCCACTCTCCGACCCCTCGGGTCATTCGCGGCCGGCAAGCAAAAATAAATGGCGCCTAAAATGTAGCTCAGCGTGAAAAATTTTGTCCACGTGTAGGTCTCCTGTTGAACCGCAAAGGGAGACAATGCCAACAGCAGAAACCCAAGAGAAAGCGCCTGCCGTTGCGTCACGCCAGCTAGCCGACGAAAGAGAAGGGCTATGATGATCACTGGTGTCGTGTTCAGCACCGTTGAGATGATTTGGAAGGAAAAAAATTCTCGTCCCAGCAACGACATCAATAGGGCGCAAGACGTATTGTAAAGCGGTCCTCTCGCTGCAATAGACCATAAGCCATGTAAAAAACGAGTATTGGGCGGTAACCGGTCGAGGAAAAAAAGAACGCGTTCGTAGTGTTCGAACCAATCGCCCCCCCAGCTGACGGCGCCATAAACGACGATGCCGCTTTGCAGCCCCAGGATCCACACCGTCAAAGCCATCCAAATCAGAATCCCTTCCCAGGAAACCTCGCAGTTCCCCTTCGTACCCCTCTTCGAACTCTCGGCGACCGTGAAAGCCGCTCCAGCAGCGGTCATGAGCAGGAGCAAGGCTGCGGGCAGCCACTGGGCCCATGAAAAAAGGTAGGCTCCCCATTGCGCGATATACATAAGTACAAAATTGGAGGATAAGGCAAGACACAACTTTTCCAAGGGATCAAACGAAGACAAACGTTGTACAAATGGCAACGCCGGGAATAGGCACATGCATATACATGCAAAAGTGACTCCGAAAAGCTTCAAAAAGAGCAACAAGACAGAAGAAGAGAGATTCATATTGCCGGTGGCCAACAAGATGTCGAAATGCATGCAAGTTGATGGAGAAATCCAGGCATGGCTATTTCCTAAATAGGCTTGCCATATATTTGGTGTTCGGCATTCGCCAGATCAAACAAGCTTCGCACTGGTGCGTATTAGAGAGGATCGCGCCGCGAACTTTGGAAAAACACTCGGAGCAATTTTATCAAATGGGGCCACTCATTAGAGGATCTGTTGTTGCGCTACCCTTCTGCGACGTAATACAATAAGCACGGTGAACCCCCTCCCGGGGGTATTTTTCGCGTCAATCGGCTAATTCCTTGTAGATGGATTTTATGCGTCGTTCTTGCGCCTGGGCCTTTTTGGGCGCTTTCGTTTTCGTTGCAGAAGTATCTTGGGGGGACGTGACTGTCTCAACAGCCTCTTTAAGCGCGCCTACGACGGCTGCTGCGCTTCCGGTTGTCGAGCCATTCGTCTCTCCGCTGGGGACCTTGGATGCCGGGATTATCAGCGGATTTGGAAAGCGGGACGTTCCGGCGCAATCCACTTCAACCGTGACTCTTCCCGGTCAGCCAAAGTTTGAGATGCATGAAGGGGTGGATTACGGCGTCCAGCCTGGAACGCAAGTCTGCGCGGCACGATCGGGGAAGGTCATTTTTGCGGGTTTTTCCAAGATGTATTTCAGCCGGGCCGATAAGAAAGACCAGCATAGATTTGTCATCATTCTCCATGCCGACGGCCAGAGCAGTCGCTACGTGCATTTGAGCAACTTACGCGTTCGGCCCGGGCAAGAGGTGAAAGCGGGCCAGGTTCTCGGAGTTGTCTCCGAGTCCGATGAGTGGACCATGCCGGTCCTGCATTTTGAAATACGCAATGTTCAGGGGAAGGCCATTGATCCCGAAAAAGTGCTGACGGACGCAGAGAGACCATGAAGTCCTTATATGTTTTGATCCTGGCCGCAGGTCAAGGAACCCGGATGAAATCCGCTTTGCCGAAAGTTCTGCATCCTGTGGCGGGGCGGCCCATTCTTGAGCACGTTCTCAAAGCGGCTATGGCGTTGCCGTCTAGAGAACTTGGAGTTGTGCTCGGGGTTGGGCGGGACAAGATCCAAGAGGAGCTTTCGGCCCGGGGTTGGAAAAAGCTGCACTATATCGTTCAAGACAAGCCTCATGGGAGCGGCCACGCCGTTCTTATGGCGCGGTCTTGGTTAAAGCCTAAGCGGGGATCGTTGCTGGTTGTCTATGGCGATACGCCGTTGCTCACGGAAAAAACGCTCCAGCGCCTCGTTGAGCACCATATGGTTTCGGGAAACGCGGCCACTTTTTTGGCCATGGATGCGGCGGACCCATCCGGATACGGGCGGATGCTTTTGGACGCCCATGGCTATCTTGAGCGTATTGTGGAAGATAAGGATGCCACGCCGCAGGAGCGCATGATCACGCTGGTCAATTCCGGCGTGGCCTGTTGGGACATCCAGTTGCTATTGGCCGTCCTGCCCCGGCTAAAACCCAACAACGCCAAGCATGAATATTATCTGACCGATGCCGCCGCGCTCTTGCGAAATTTGGGGGGACGGGTCGGCGTGGTCCGGGCCAAAAACCCGGACGAAACGCATGGGATCAATACGCGGGTCGATTTGGCCCGCGCGGAAGCCATATCCCGCCAACGAATTTTGGAGTATTGGATGCGGGAAGGCGTCACGATCGTCGACCCGGGTTCCACGTATATCGATGCGGAGGCGGTGATTCAGCCGGATTCGCGGCTCTGGCCCGGGACCTTCATTCAAGGGGCGACCAAGATCGGGACCGGCTGCGAGATTGGACCCTACACGGTCCTGGAAAATGCCGTCGTGAAAGACGGAGCGCGGGTCGGTCCATTCGCCCGTCTTCGTCCCGGCGCTGTGGTCGAAGAAAAGGCGCGTGTCGGGAATTTTGTGGAAATTAAGAAATCCACGATCGGGCGGGGATCCAAGGTGAACCACTTGACTTATATCGGAGACTCCGAAATCGGCAAAGACGTAAATATCGGGGCCGGAACCATCACGTGCAATTATGACGGGTTTGCCAAATACAAGACCTTCATTGATGACGGGGTGTTTGTAGGGTCGAACACCAATTTGGTGGCGCCGGTGCGGCTTGGCCGCGGAGCGATCGTGGGGGCGGGTTCCACGATCACGCGCGACGTCAAAGCCGAATCTTTGGCCGTGGCGCGTTCGCCTCAAATCGAAAAAGCAGGATGGGCGAAGGCATTCCGGAGCCATCAAAAAAAAGGAAATCACCATGAATGAACGATTGAAGGTTTTTTCCGGTAACGCCAACAAGGAATTGGCTGAGGAGATTTGCGACTATCTGCATGTGCCCCTGGGGGCCGCCGTCGTCGGGCGTTTTTCCGACGGCGAGATCCGCCTGCAGATCATGCAGAACGTGCGCGGAGACGACGTTTTTCTCGTCCAGCCGACCTGCCCGCCGGTCAATGATCATTTGATGGAGCTTCTCATCATGGTGGACGCTTTGGCCCGGGCGTCCGCCCGCCGCATCACGGTGGTTATCCCGTATTACGGATACGGCCGGCAGGACCGCAAGTCCGAACCGCGGGTGCCAATCTCAGCGAAACTCGTCGCCAACCTCATCACGTCGGCGGGGGCCGATCGCGTTTTGGCCATGGACCTTCATGTCGGTCAGATCCAGGGATTTTTTGATATTCCAGTGGACCATTTGTATGCGATGCCGGTTTTTCTCGATCACATTCGGGATAAGAACCTCGAGGACATCGTGGTGGTTTCTCCGGATGCGGGCGGCGTGGAACGCGCGCGCGCTTTTGCCAAACGGCTGGATGCGGATCTTGCGATCATCGATAAGCGCCGGCCCCGCGCCAACATCGCGGACGTCATGAACGTGATCGGCGACGTCAAGGGAAAGACGGCCATTCTATTGGACGATATGGTTGACACCGCGGGCACGCTGTGCAAAGACGCCGAGGCGCTCAAGAGCTTCGGGGCCAAACGAATTTTTGCGGCCACTTCGCACGGCGTCCTTTCTGGGCCCGCGATGGACCGTCTCAACAAGTCGCCGATTGAAGAGCTGATGATTTCAAACTCGATTCCGCTCATGGGAAAGTCCTCGCCCAAAGTCACGGTCCTTTCAGTCGCCCCGCTTCTGGCGGAGGCGATCAAACGGATCCATGAGGACCAGTCCGTCAGCCAGTTATTCGTATAAATAGAAATGTAGGGTGCACCGCTGTGCGCCCTAAGGAGCGTCCAATGAACGACATCGTCTTAGAAGCAGAACAACGCCTTTTGGCCACCAAAGGGCAAGTCAAAGCCATGCGCGTCAAGGGCCGCATTCCCGGCGTGGCCTATGGGGATAATGAAGCGGCGGTGACGCTTTCCGTCGATGAGAAGAGCGTTGCGGCCATTCTATCGAAAGGCGGGCGCAATGCGCTCATCAGTTTAAAAATCGGCGAAAGTTCTCATGCCGTCTTGATCAAAGAGATCCAGCGGCATCCGATCACCCGCGCGCTGCGGCATGTGGATTTCCACCGGATCTCCCTGAAAAAGAAGATCGAGACGAAAGTCCCCGTTCATGTCAAAGGCGAAGCGCCCGGCGTGAAGGTCGGCGGCGGCGTGCTCGAACATTTGGTCCGCGAGATTCGCGTCCGTTGCTTGCCCACGGAAATTCCCGCATCGCTCGAAGTGGATATTTCCGGCCTCCAACTCAATCAAGGCGTCCGAGCCAAGGAGCTCCAATTGCCGCCAGGCGTCGAGATCTTGATGGATGCCGAGAGCGTGATCGTTCACGTCCTGACGGTCCATGTCGTGGAAGAAGCGCCGGCCGCCGATGCGGCGGTGGCGGGAGCCGCGGCGACCGAACCCGAGGTCATCAAGAAGGGCAAAGTGGAAGAAGGGGAAGAAGGCGCGGCAGCCGTGCCCGGCGCCAAACCGGCGGCTGGAGCCAAGCCGGCAGCGACGGGAGACAAGAAAGCGGCGGCCCCGGCCGCCGGAGCCAAGCCCGAGGGCAAGAAGCCCGAAGGAAAGTAATCTTCCCCCTCTCCCCAACGTGGGAGAGGGCGCGGCCGCAACGGCCGCTGGGTGAGGGGAATAAAGCCGTACTTTTATGCCGATAAGAATGGTCGTAGGATTGGGGAATCCGGGGAAAAAATATGAAAGAACTCGTCACAATATAGGTCGTCGCGTTGTAGAAGGCCTGCGAGGAAATCCGCTGCTCAGTCGGATCCTTGTGACTGAAAGCTTCATGAATGAATCGGGCCATGAAGTCGCGAGCGAAGCCAAGCGAAACGGCATCACTCCAGAGCAAATTCTCATTGTATTGGACGAATTTCAAATTCCTCTCAGGCAAGTGAAGATTCTGAAAAACGGTTCTGATGGCGGGCATAATGGACTTAAGTCCGTACTGGACTGCCTCGGAACTCACGATGTTCCTCGATTGCGCATTGGGATCGGACCGCTCGGGCAAGGGGAGCTCTCGGCGGATTTCGTTTTAGATCGTTTTACAAAAGTAGAGCAAAAGATGCTTGATGAGATTTTTCCTAAACTGGAAGAAGCGGTGACCATGACGGTCTCCCAGGGATTGGATACATCGATGAATAAGTTCAACAATATCTGGCTCGCATGAAAGTCAAAGACGTCATGCGCACATCCGTCGTCGTTCTTCCTCAGAACGCGACGCTCAAAGACGTCCTGGATAAATTTCTGAAGCATCACCTCGATTCGCTTCCCATTCTCGATGCCGCCCTGCGCGTGGTGGGGTTTATCACGATTGACGACTTGGTCGATATCTTGCTTCCACGCTATTACGAAATCCTGCGCGATTTTTCGGCCCTGGAAGACAAAGGACAACTGGCTTCTCTTTTCAATCAAGCGTTTCAAGGGCTGGATACGCATCATGAGCAGCTCATCTTGGCGGTCGACGTGATGAACTCCAACATCCATTGGGTTCATTCGGAGGATTCTCTTTTGGCCGCCGCCGCGCATCTTCAATCGCAAAATTTTGAAAGGCTGCCGGTTGTGGATAAGGACAACAAACTGGTCGGCCTCATCTCCGATTTTGAAGTGATCTTGGCGCTGCTCCGGGGCGCTCCTGCAACGGCGTCGCTATGAATTCATTCGTCCACCTGCATTCCCATACCGAATATTCCCTCCTGGACGGAGCCGCGCGCCTGACCGATGAAAAGGGAAAACCCGGCGAACTCTTGAAGCTTGTGAGCGAGATGAAGATGCCCGCGCTCGCCATCACCGACCATGGCAATCTTTACGGAGCCATCGAGTTCTATCAAGCCGCTAAAGCCGTGAACGTCAAGCCGATCATTGGCTGCGAAATGTATCTGGCGCCCAAATCGCGGCACGACCGGTCTTCCGATAAAGGCCAATCCGACGCCTACTACCATTTCACGCTCCTGGCCCGCGACAACGAGGGTTACCAAAACCTAATCCAGCTCTGTTCGATCGGGTTTCTGGAAGGTTATTACTACAAGCCGCGGGTCGACAAAGAAGTCATGGCCCAATACGGGAAAGGATTAATCGCTCTATCCGGGTGTCTGAAAGGCGAGCTCGCCGAAGCCCTTCTGGCCGGGAAAGATAAAGAAGCGCTTAAGATCGTCGATGATTACCAGAATATCTTCGGCAAGGGAAACTACTATCTCGAATTAATGGATCACGGGATTGCGGATCAAAAACGTCAAAACGAGAAATTGTTGGAGCTCTCCAAGAAAACCGGCGTGCCTCTCGTGGCCACGAATGACTGCCACTACCTCAAAAAGGATGACGCCGCCGCTCACGACGCGCTCTTGTGCATCGGGACCGGCTCCACCTTAATCGAGCCCAATCGCCTGAAATTCGATGAGCAGGAGTTCTATTACAAATCGCCCGCCGAGATGGTCGAACTCTTCAAACACTGCCCGCAAGCCGTGCGCCAGACGCTCGAGATTGCCGAACGGTGCAACATCGATATCAAGTTCGATCAGATGCTTCTCCCGCATTATGAAGTCCCTCCCGGCCAGGCCCCCGACGGGTATCTAGAGAAGCTTTGTCTTGAAGGAATGCAGCAGCGCTACGGGGACGGACAAGGCCAATACATGGAGCGCCTGCGTTATGAGCTTTCCGTCATCCACAAAATGGGTTTTTCCACTTACTTTCTGATCGTCTGGGATTTTGTGAGCTGGGCCAAGAAGAACGGCGTTCCCGTCGGCCCGGGCCGCGGCTCCGGAGCCGGCTCGATCGTCTCCTACGTGCTGGCCATTACCGATATCTGTCCCATGAAGTACGGCCTGCTTTTTGAGCGGTTTTTGAATCCCGACCGCCGCAGCATGCCTGACCTCGATATCGACTTTTCCGATGGAGGCCGCGATCGGGTGATCCAATACGTCCGCAACAAATACGGCGAAAAAAGCGTGGCTCAAATCATCACGTTCGGCTCGATGCTCGCGAGGCTTGTGGTCCGCGACGTCGGTCGCGTCATGGGCGTTCCTTTGTCGGAAGTGGACCGGATCGCCAAACTCATCCCACGCGAGCTGGGGACGACCATTGAGATGGCGCGCAAGAACGTCCCTGAACTCCAAAGGGAGTGCAAGCAAAATCCGGAATTCGAAAAACTTCTGCAGGTCGCTCAACGCCTTGAAGGCTTAAAGAGGCATACCGGCGTTCACGCCGCCGGCATCGTGATCGCCAAAGGCGATCTCACCCAATATGTGCCGCTGGCCAAGGGCGCTAAAGATGTGATTACGACGCAATACAACGATGAAGGGCTTTTGAAGTTGGGGATGCTCAAGATGGACTTCCTGGGCCTGCGGACGCTTACGGTGATTGATCATGCCTGCCGGCTCATTCGCGAGCGGCACAAGCCCGACTTCGATTTAAAAACAATTCCTTTGGATGATGCGGCGACGTTTAGGCTTTTGCAGGACGCCAAGGCGAGCGGCGTGTTCCAGTTGGAAAGTTCGGGAATGCGCGACCTTCTGCGCAAGCTCCATCCCTCGGTTTTCGAAGAAATTATAGCGCTGATCGCTCTCTACCGGCCGGGCCCGATGGGGGCCGGGATGCTTGAAGAATTCGTCAAGCGCAAACACAATCCCGCGACGATTAAGTACGACCACCCTATTTTAGAGCCGGTCCTAAAAGAGACCTACGGCGTCATTCTTTACCAAGAACAAGTCATGAGAATCTCGCAGGATTTCGCGGGCTTCACCCCGGGGCAGGCCGACGTTCTGCGCAAAGCGATGGGAAAAAAGATTCCCGAGGAAATCGAGAAGCTCCGCGGCCAGTTCATGGACGGCGCCAAAGCGAAAGGCATCAAGGAGAAGACGGCGCACCAGGTTTTCGAACAAATAGTGACCTTCGGAGGCTATGGCTTTAATAAATCGCACAGTACCGCCTATGGCCTGGTTTCCTATCAAACGACGTATCTTAAAGCCAATTACCCCATCGAATTCATGGCCGCGCTTCTAACCAGCGAAATCGGGCATGGCGCCATCGGGAAAGAAGAGGATTCAAAACTCGTCGTCTTTATCAATGAAGCCGAAATGATGGGGATTAAGGTGCTGCCTCCGGATGTGCAGAAGTCGTTTAGTCAGTTTAGTATTGAACCCTCACCCGGTCGCCAAGGCGACCACCCTCTCCCTGAAGGGCGAGGGCAGGGCCCTGCCTTCTCCCTTGAGGGAGAAGGTGGCCGGAGGCCGGATGAGGGGAAGTCCGCCATTCGCTTCGGTCTGTTAGCCGTCAAGAACGTCGGCTCCGGCGCCGT
>Ga0206840_1028_pt1 | contig 31766 bp, 29 predicted proteins | sample Alteio_BWOrgCont_24_FD_152633 | JGI IMG/M metagenome (GOLD analysis project Ga0206840, IMG submission 152633) | Enriched cells from forest soil in Barre Woods Harvard Forest LTER site, Petersham, Massachusetts, United States -... | ecosystem: Environmental > Terrestrial > Soil > Temperate forest >... | reverse complement strand
ATTTTCTGATAATGCACTAAATGAAAATCAGCAAGAAATTTAAGAAGGTTCTTAATAGATCTTATAAATAGCCTGTTTTGATAAGTAAATTGAATGTTCTTATTGTTGATGGAAGCTAAGATGATGCTAGATAGTTGGTCGACTTTATCTTTAAGATTTTGCACGCTTGCTTCACTATTAACAGGATCATAAAATTGGGTAAAAAAGCTGGCTATTTTAATCATTTCTCTATAGCTAAACCCTTCCCTGGGCTTGGCGTCGTAGCGTTTATTAATAAGCAGGATATATTTCGCGAAATTATCATTTTGCTGTAGAAATTTAAGATAGTTCATGCTGTTTTTGCTTTCAATGGGTATGGGAACCGCCGCGAGACTGCCTCTTTTGTACATTCTCACAATCTCTTGCGCTGATCTTCGCTTTCTTTTGGTGGTAAAATTTCCTTTCTTCTTCTCACGGGCGGCAAATGGAGGCACAATGGACATACTTCTTAAGGCATTGGATAGGTAAAAACCAGAGGTATAATAATAGGTAAAGCCATCGGTAGGATTATATTGACTGAATACCCGCGCCTGCTGGATATATTGCGACTCTCCCCAAGCGCTCATTCTGTTATCTATGGACGGCACACCGGCCGACATCGCGGCGTTGATGGACTTAACCGCAGGCGCCTTGACAACCGCCTCTTGGACCAATCCACTGACATAATCATCTTTAGAAAGAGCACCCGCCACCTGTGCTGCATTCGAAGCCGATGAGGTATAGACCACCTGGTGATTGGCAAACATGGACGCAACGCCTTCTGTTCCACCTGAAAAATATTTGCGGGGAATGGTTTCATGGGTGTACGTGTCCACATCCTCTTTAATAAAGTTAAACACACCCTTTTTGTAGGCTTTCAAATATTGCCGATAAATCATCTCATTCGTTTTGGGGTCCTGGTCAACGCCTTTAAGCCTGGATTTATTGGCGTAAATCCTGTTGAGCAAGGATTCTTTCAAAGCACGCTTATACCAAGCAGCCAGGATCATGCCGCTGTAGACCTGGCGCAAATTGGCAAAATTCCGACCCTCATTGACTTCCCGTTCCAATTCAGGCAGCACGATCTGTCTGACGATCTGAGAAGCTATGGAATGGGTTTTATTATCCGCAACGCCGATGCCTTTAATTCCCGAGTGTTTCTGCAAGGACAAATAATCTTCTTCCAGCATCACCTTTAAATGGTGGTGCAATACGTAGGCAATATTGCCTTTTTCGTAAATGGTCGCCCCATCCGGCACAATCCATACCTTATTAAAAGTGTTCACCGGTACGGTGGTGGTGCCGTATTGCTGCCGGGCTTGGGCATAGACCCTGTCCCAGAATTCTTTCCCCAATTTTTCTTCGGGATAGATCAGGCTGGCGGTAAGTTGTTTGAGAATGTAATCCTGGGCCAAAAGGTCCCGTCCCATTTCCGTGCGGCCAAAGTCTTCCTTAATAATACGGTTCTTCTCATAGGGTGAAAGATTGACCCATTGGTCTTCATCAGGGATGGCTAGGGAGGCCAGGAAATACTTGATGAGCTTGGTATATTCCTGACGCTTTTGGGGTGTGGTCAGCGCTTGATCGCCTTTATAGACGATAAAATCAAATTTAAGGGCGTTTTCAGGATGGATGACAATGCCTTTTAGAAGCGCCGGGGTAAACTCAGGACTTAGATGCAGCATGACACCGGGATTTGGCATCCAGGGCATGGCTTCCTGAGCATAGGCCGGGCTTTTGACCGAAGTCATGGCAAATACCGTTAAGACAACAACGGCAATGGATTTGCGTATTAATGGGAGCATACCTGTCATTTTATCTATTTTAAAACCTTTAAGAAAGTATGCCATATGCGGAGACTTTGTCAAGCCGGAGGCCGTTTATCGGGAATGGGCCGGCGTTTCCAGAAAATCATCCAAATTGGCCATGGGCCGCATATCTGTAATCACCGGTACAAAGCCTCTGGCATTACGCAGCTGGGCCAGCATGGCAGGATCAAGATGGAACCTGATATCATTCCCACCTTCATCACTGTCATTCCCGCGAAAGCGGGAATCCATTACCTTGGTCTGCAAATTCATTCTCGCAGGCGTTAAATCAATCCCGCCATTATTCCGCGCATTCATGGCTTTATCCCGGTCAGCCGAAAAATTTAACTGCACGAACCGTCCATCCTCAATGCTGTTATAGGTGTCCTTGCCGAAGGTGGTATCAAAATCCTTCCAGCTTTGTTCATGGACAGGCTTAAGGTTTATTTGCCTTCCTTCGGTATATAGCGGCAATTGATGGATAATATTTTTATTATCAAAATTAAAATAGGGTTTTAGGTCCTTGGGCAAGGCCACACCTATGGCCCCTTGGGACAAAGCAAACTTATTTAACTGGTCTAAAAGCATTGTCAATGCCTGCGGATCATTCAAACCAGGGTCTTGGATCGTGTCTATGGTCAGGACCTTTTTCCCTTCGGGGTCCTGGGCCCACATCAATCCCAGATATCCTGTCAGCTGCTTGTCCTTATAACTAAAATAATACGCGGTATCTTCATGCATGGCCCGCGTAAAGGGATATCCCCTGTCTTCCATATAATAAGAGCAATCACCTTCGCCTATCCGGCCCCGAAAGACACTTATGAAACCTTGCGGTACAAAACTATATTCAACGAATTTTCCAGTCTCTCTTGTCCTTACCTTTGCGCTTTCGGCATTGATGTCTTTAGCCAAAGCTTCAAATCGTTCTTTTAGGCCGGAAATACTTCCTACAGATAATCCCACGGAATCAGGCAGATGATTAATATAATTCTCAGAAAAATTATTCTTAAACGCCACCATCTTTGTTCCCATATCGTCCGAATTCATCTGTTCCGCCAAATGAGTATCCTCCAGAACCTCAGCTATGATAATGTCCCTCATTAAATCCAAATAAACAGCTGCCTGCGGCGAATTCTTCTGGCCAAACCATTTGTTATAGGTCAGCGTGAAAATAGTTTCATAAAACAGGGGCTTATTGGCTGCTATCTTCTGACGCAATTCAGCTTCGGTATCAGGAATAATTGTCGAAAAACGCTCGCCTTCCTTTAGCTTCTTTTTCTTCAACGCTTCCCTGCGTTCCATTTGGAAATAAATATTCTTCAAATCAAATTTTTTATCCTCTTTAAAATTCTCAAGCCAGGTCAGCTGATCGATATTCTTTTTGATTCCTGTCAATTCCCGCCATTTTGCGCTAAAAACATCCCCATTGACCTGGTCATATTTCTTTTCCAGCAAAGGAGATAAAATCTTTAAGCTTGGCCATCCCTCGGCCTTGTCAAATAATGCGGCAAAGGAGCCTGGATGCTGCTGGTCATACTCTTTTAGTTTATCCAAACGCTCTTTGAATTCTGTCCAGGAAGTATCGATGCCATGGGCCCGCACCGCCCTATAGGCTGAAATGACCTGATTTTCATCGTTATAATCAAAACCATTAGTTATGGCCTCAAGGTCTTTGACCCTCATGGCCTCAAGGTATTCTTGGGGATTGCCGCTTTTCCAGTAATCTTCAATCATGTTTTTTTGGTATGGCGGTAAAACCGTCATCAGCAGGAATTTCCTGGAGTCTTGAGTGGAAATCTTTTCATTCCTGATCATGGCGGCATATATTTGGCCAATGGCCTTTAAAAGCGCCAATCTTATTTCACTGTTCGGCTCTTCACGGAACATCCTCATCAAATCATTCACAGTGATGTGCTTTGCCGTCCATTGTTCAACATAGGCCTGACTTAAGACGTCTCCCATTTCCCTAAGAGAGACGTCATCAGTATGCGTATTCAGCTGCCTGATCTTACCTTCTAATTCAACTGTGCTTAGTTTCTTCCGGTCCCACATGGCTTTATATAACTTGGCCAAGATGCGGATACCCTCCCTTTGATCCGGAGCACTATATCCTGCGTTTTTAACCCATGTTTCCAGCGTGTCAGGATCTATGTCCTGTCCCTTATCAAGCCTCATGATATAAATTTCCGCTAAAGCCCCGATCGCAGCCCTTCCAACCAGATCAATTTTGGACTTCTCCATCAACTCCTGAACAGTCATCTTTTGGTTTTCGACCAAATCGACATAGCGTTTTTGCAAGTCTTTGATCAAACCTAATAGTTGATAATAATCGGACCGCTTATACCCCTCCACCACATGCCTTTCCAACTCAGAAATATCCCTAATTGTTCCATCCAACTCAATAGCATAAGCATCAGCCAACATCCCATGTATTGAATTATATGTGTAAACCCGTCGCTTCAGGATTTTTCGTATCCCATCTAGACTTATTCTTTTCTTACTCCATAATTCTCTGTACAAGTCAGCCTCTATTGCATCGATCTTCAAAGATATGCTCAAATTAGGCCTAATTGAGGTATTGGCAAACCTTTGCTGTACTGCCTCTACAAGATCCAGGTCGACTTCCTTACCCGAAATGGCTAGATTAACATACGCTCTCAATAAAGGCACGGTCACATACCAGGGCAATTTTTCATCCTTGAGCCTGGTTTCAAGCTCTTGAGCATCTGGATTATGTAATTGAAGTTCCTTGCCGTATTCTTGGGCCAGTGTATCTTCCATGCCCAATTTCAACTTCAAGTTATCAGCCTTTGCGTGACGGATTTTCAAATCATCCACCGTGATTTGTTTTGCCTTTAACATAGAAAAATAAATATCTCCCAGCATTTCACCGGATGCGTCCAGTGGAAGAACCGTATCCATGACAGTCTGCTCAAAGGAAAGAATGTCCTTTAACGTTTTGTTAGATGTCATGGCCTTATTGTTGCGAAAATCACCCATGTCCTGTTTTTTTAGTTCTTCGACGCGCAAGGAAATATAGCGCTCGAGCGGCAGAGACAGGGCATTAAAATCCATGTTGCGGTATTCTGTCCGCAACGGAATCCCGATGGCCCGCTGGGCAATGATGGACATGGCATCCCCCATGGCCGCACCGCCACGGCCAAGCAGATTGCCCTGGAAAAACCACCATTCATATTCAGCCAGGGCCTTGTACTGATCTTCCCTGTTTGGATTTTTTAGAATCCTCTTCCATAAAATCCCCAATGCCCTCATCACTGCGCGTGATTGTTTATAAGGCACATGATACATATGGATTTTCGCCCCGCCCCGCGAAAAAACCTGTTTGTATTTTCTGAAACTCCCTGGAATGGGAGTTTCAAAATAAACGTAACCATCTAAATTGTATGGAGAAATAATCCTTTGATTGGCCAAATGATACAAATCATTCAACCTGGCATCCCCATCAGCAGCATTCGAATGACCACCTCCTGAGCGTTCATAATTCTCGACTTTCAACAAATTTCTGGCCACTGCATTGAAGACATATATTTCCGCGGACCAGTCCTTCTTGTTCTCGCGCAATGAACGGTAAGAGGCCTTAAGCCTGGCTCTGGCGATGGAATAAAAAATGTCCCGATGGCTGCGGGCAGTATCTGCGTTCACAATGGCCTGGGTCATTTCGTCACGGAAAATATCGGAAATATGGAAGGGGCTGCGTTCAGGGGCCGCGATGATGCCTGCCACCTGCTGCCACTGAGGATTGTCCCATTGAGGCAGCGCCTTCTTATAATGTTTGATCTCAGGTAATTGATCCAGCGCTTCCTGGAGCTCCATAAACTGTTTGGCCATTGTAGATATGCTCCGGGCCTTGCCTTGAAAGTTGAGAAGAATATTACGCTTGCCCCGGATCGCCAGACTATTGCGCCCAGCCTTTTCAATCCTGTCCCACAAAGGAAGAAGACGAGAAGGAATTCTATCGATGTTTTTAAAATCAGATATTTTTTCAACCGAGCTATCCCCGCCATCCAAAAGCATTTCAAAAAAGTCTCTAGTCTTTTCAGGATCATTCAACACCAAAAGTTGGGCCGTCCGTTTACTGACGCGTTCAACCTTGGTAAATCCCTCCTTGCCTGTAAATGGCGTTAAATCATCTCCTAATTCATTGCGATCTACCCAACCTGTTTCTTTTTCAAACTCATCAATGGCCTTTTCGACGGTACCCAACTCGTAAATATGTTTCATAAAAACCTTCGCCCCATGCGCAATATGCCTTATGGTTTCGTGGGCCTCCTTGAATGCCGCCATGGCAAAATTAGTGCGAATAAAAGAAACAAGCCGCTCATCGGTTACTTGGTTCTGATCAACCAACTCACGCAATTCTTGAGGGCTTTTCAGGGTGAATTTGTGGGCCTGGGTGATTGGAGAGGAGACAATGTCGTATGTTGGAACGCTGCCCGCATCATTCCTGACCTCTACAGTATTAAGATCAGAATCGTTAAGATAAAATTCTGTGACTCCATTAAAACTAGTCATCCCAATGACTTTTCCATGATCTCCATCATATTTAGGATAAAGAGCCGTCACGACAGCAATATCCGGCGTATGCCCATTCCTGGAAAGAACAATGACATCATTGAACTGGACCTGCTTCCAGGTAAATTCAGTTTTCTGAGGGGTAAAGAGTTTAAGAAGCTGCGGCTGCAGGTTGTGCCCAATATTCTCTGAAAACAAAACCCTTAGCAGCTTAAAATTAAGGCCGGCCTTGAATTTAATCCGTTCCTCAATAAGAGAAGGCGATGGCGCTGCCTCAAGCCCTTGATTTAACCCAAGCCATTGCTTTAGTTGTGCGCCAATAGCGGGTCGATCTTGATTTGATCCAAGCCATTGCTTTAATTGGGAGACGATGACTGGCCGATCTTGTTTCCATCTTTGAAGCATCAAATCATTGGAAAATAAATACTTTAGTCGATCGGCAGTTAACAGATAGTTGAATCTTTGGACTAAAGACCTCCGAATAGAAGGATCGTTAAGATATGGTCTAAAGGTATCGGGATCACAAAGTAAAAGGGTTAATAAAACGTCTGTCAGATGTTCCCGTAATTCCAGGTTGGAGGCATTTTGGTCCGATAAAACTTTCTGGGACCATTCTTTGAAGTCAATTCCTAAGACTTTACTGGCAATTTCCAACTGTTTATCAACATATAATTCATCAACAATCAAATGTGAATAAATTTCTCCCTGGTAAGTCCCTCTTCCGCCAGGACCTGGTATTGTATAATTACTGTACCTATGAAGATGCTGTAGCGTGTGCTGTAAAATACGCAATCCGGCCAGAGGGGAATAGCGCCATATTTCTTCAATAAGAACTAGGAGACCCTCCATCCTTCCGGGAAAAAATTCTTCATCGATTTTATCAATCACTACCTGCTGGAAATATTCCTCGTTATTGACAAGTATGGGGATTGCCTGCCGGAGCCTTTCAATGGCAGATCGGCTCACTTCTGGCGTATTGGGATAACCAATCTCATACAAAGCTCTTCCGAACTGACGGCGAGTTTCTGAAATATCTTCTTCACTCGGCTTATTCATTGCAGGGTCTATACGCATATGTATTTCTTCCAGGCCCTGGGAATGTCCCTGATGGACCATGGCCAAATTGTTTACGGTATTCATAATGGCCGCGGTCCTATACATGCTTGCCCCACCGGAGAAGTATTTGCGCGGGATGCTTTGTTGGGTCGTGGGGTCGATATCTTCTTTGATGTAGTTGTAACAACCCTTTTTGAAGGCTTGCAGATAGCGCTGGTAGATGACCTCCGTATCATTGCGGCCGTAGTCAACACCAGAGACTTTCTTTTGATCCTCGTACACCTGCGCCAGGATGCTGTCCTTAATTTTCTTTTTGTACCAGGTGGCGAGAATGAGGGAATTATAGACCTGGCGCAGCTGGGCGAAATTCTGGCCGTCATTGACTTCTTTGTTCAATTCAGGGATGACGATTTGGCGGATGATTTGGGAGCTGAAATCGGGGACAGTCCCCAATTTCCGAAATTGGGGATTGTCCCCGATTTCTTTCTCCTTGGCCATTGCTAGATAATCCTCTTCCAGCATCACCTTTAACTTCGCTTCCACCACATAGGCTGTGCCGGCTTTGACATTTTCGTACACCACCGCCTTCTCAGGCACGATCCATACCTTGTTAAATGTATTGACCGGAACATTCGTTGTGCCAAAACGTTTGGTTGCTTCTGCATAAATGTGCTTCCAAAATTTCCTGCCTGTCTCCCCTTCCGGATAAATCAGGCTGGCCGTGATTTGCTTAAGCATATAGTCTTCTGCCAGAAGATCACGGCCCATCTCGGTCAAACCAAAGCTTTGCGGGATGATGCGGTTTTTCTCGTAAGGTGAAAGATTGACCCAGAGGTCATTCTCAGGAATGGTCAGAGAGGCCAGGAAGTATTTGATGAGTTTGAGGGATTCTGCTTTGAGTTCAAAAGGGGAAATTGGGGACTGTCCCCTATTTCTTAATTGGGGACTGTCCCCAATTTCGCCCGTATCTAAAATGAAATCAAAACGGAAAGGATTGTTGGGATCGACCTTGAGGCCTTTGAGGATGGGTGGATTAAAAGCAGGGCTTAACGCCACCATGGTCCCTGGTGCCGGCAGATAAAATGACTGGGCTTGTGCCAAAGGTACAGGTCCCAGCGTATTGGCCAAAAAGGCAAAAACAAGCACCAGGGCTATATTAGGTCTTAAATTTAAATACTTTTGCATATAGGGCAAGTATGCCCTATTTTTTGATATTTTGCCATTTTTTGTGGTTCTGAGAGGTACTGGAGAGGGCTTACAAATCTTTCACGGTTTTAAAGCCGTTTCTCTTGTAGATACCATCGAAGCTGAAAATTGCATCCAAGCGGTCACGCACCAAAAAAGCCATGTTCGTGCAGTCGGTAAAACTCACATTTTTAGATGTTTGACGTTTAAAAATGTCCCCAGCCAAATCAAAAATTTGCCCATCCCCCATCTTGATATCGATGGAATGATCAGGGCCTCTCAGCTGGTCTATAAAAGCCACGGCCACGGACTGCCCGAGACGGTAACTTAACACGGTGACCACCTCTGTAAATACATAATCTGACGTCACAAAAACTACTTCCCGCCGTTTTAAACGCAAATATAATTGGGCGGCAATTTTATGATTGGTATCATCTTTTTTAATAAAGGCGATAAAAGCGTCCGCATCAATAAAAATACTCAGTGGCTTGTTTTGCTGGCTCATGATCCGTAGAGGTATTGATCAAGATTGGCAGAAAGGTCTTTGGGGCCGCCTTTGACAGACATACGCAAAAGACCTTCAATGGCGGATTTACCGCTTTGGTCGGTGTCCTTTTTGTGCTGTAATCCTGCTTCAATAAAATTACGCACCAATTGGGCCATGGAAGAGCCTTGTTTCTGCGCTTCATGCATTAATTGATGATGGACATTATCAGGAATATAGATTTGGGTTCTAACCATGCCTAAAGTATACATCAGCCATATATGGCTGTCAAGCGGTGAGGGTGGTTTCAACTAATTCGCAGATGGAATGAAAGATCACCAGGTGGGATTCCTGGATACGTGCGGTTTTGGATGAGGCGGCAACAATGGCAATATCACAAATTCCAGCCAAATGGCCGCCGTTGCCCCCGGTAACACCAACGGTAACGATACCAACGGACTTGGCATATTTGACGGCTTCGATGACATTTTTAGAATTGCCGCTGGTGGAAATAGCCACCAGCACATCCCCCTTTTGCCCCAGGGCCTGCAATTGGCGGGAGAAAACAATATCGAAAGTGTAGTCATTGCCGAGCGCGGTCAACGCAGAGGTATCGGTGGTCAAGGCAATGGCAGGCCAGGCCTTGCGCTCTTTCTGGAAACGCCCGACAAATTCCGCGGCGATATGCTGGCTGTCCGCCGCTGAACCGCCATTACCGCAGAAAAATAATTTATGCCCGGCCTTGAGCGCCTTGATCATGGCTTCTGCGGCCTGGATGATCTGCGGAAGGTTTTTCTTGAGGGTCTCCTGCTTGACCTGGATGGATTCGGCGAAAATCTGTTCGATGGTTTTATTCATATCAATGCTTGGCGGAAAAAACATTGGCGATATCGACTAAGTCCATATTGACCAGCTTACGATGGGACACGGCATCCTCCATGTCCACAAAACGGATCTTGTTTTCACGTAAGGAAGCCATCTTGCCGAATTTATGTTCCTTGACAAGCTCGACCGCCTTGACCCCCAGGCGCGTACCGAGCACCCGGTCAAAAGCCGTAGGTGTTCCTCCGCGCAGGATATAACCCAGGACGCTGACCCTGGTCTCATAACTGGTATTGTCTTCAATGGCCTTGGCCAAGAATTCACCGACGCTACCGAAACGCCGTTTTTCCATGATGGGCAGATGGCCGTCACGGGAGTGCGGCAAATATCCATCGATCTTGGTGCCTTCCGAAATAACAATAATGCTAAAGGGTTTGCCGCGTTTATGCCTTTCCTGCAAAAGCTCATAAACTTCCTGCAGGTTGACCGGGATCTCAGGGATCAAAATAATGTCCGCCCCGCCAGCAATACCCGCCTGGATCGCCAGCCATCCGGTATACAAACCCATGACCTCAACAACCATGATCCGGTGATGCGATTCCGCCGTTGTATGCAAGCGGTCAATGCATTCGGTGGCCACATTGACCGCCGTGTCAAAACCAAAAGCAAAATCCGTGCCGGAAAGCGCGTTGTCAATGGATTTAGGCACGGCCACTGCCTGGATAATGCCTTTTTTATGCAGGCTCAGGGCGATCTTGATGGTCTCTTCACCGCCGATAACGATCAAAGCGTCCATGCCGCTGCGGGCATAATTGTCCTTGATCTTTTTGACCTGCTCTTCATCGTTAAGGGGATTGACACGGCTGGTGCCAAGGATGGTGCCGCCTTTGTCCAGGATGCCCGTCGTGGATTTGACATCCAGGACACGCATGTCATTCTCAATCAGGCCCAGCCACCCGTTTTTAATGCCGGTGACTACATAGCCTTCCTGGATGCCTTTACGCACCACCGCCCGGATGACTGAGTTAAGCCCCGGGCAATCTGCCCCGCCTGTCATGACGCCGATCTTTTTCATTAGGATCTATACCCGTGAAACGGCGCCTGGGCCGGGACCTGGAATTCATCCTTGTTCTTGGATTTAATATCATCCAACGAAATCTTGGTCACATGCACGCGGATGTTGAATTTTCCCTCCATGCCGACGGCGTCTTCTATTTTCTTACGCACCAGGTCCTGAAAACGCGCGGTCAACTCAGGGATGTTGGCCTCGTGCCGCAAAACCAATTTGATGTCCACTTCAAGGCCCTTCCTGGTCGCAATCATGTACGGCCGGATTTCCTTGGCCTCCGGCACCTGGACGATCAGGCGTTTGATGAGGTCTTCCAGGGCCGTAAGGGAAACAGTGACACCACCGTGAGGATTCTCAAAAGCAATGGTGCGCTCCATCTGGCGGCGGCCGTAGATAAGACGGGCCAACAAAAAACTCATGAACATGATGGCGCCCGCGCAAATGCCCGCGATAGCACCGCTTTGATCATCAAAATAGACCAATAATAAAAGCCGTTGAATGGTCTGCAGGTCAAGCACATGGGAGACAAACAGGATGACAGCAGCGCCGGTGGCCCAGATGACAAAAATATAAAATATGATGGCGATACGGGTCAGCAACCACATTTAGGTCTTCCTTTCGGTGTCTGGTCTATCGATGGCTTGAACATTGACATTGATTTCTTTTAAATTGATGTCCACGGCTTCTTCCACGGCGCGCTGGATCACATCCTGGATCTGGCGGGCAATGACCGGGATGTTCAGTCCGTAATTGATTATAACACGGATTTCCAGGGAAACCTGTTGGTCTTTATCAACCGTGACGCTAACGGAAGGGAAATTTTTGTAACCAAAAATCTCAGCGATGGGACCGACAATACCGAAGGTCGCCAAGGACACGCCGGGTATTTCCTTAATGGCGGCGGCCGCGATATCACCGATGACTTTTTTGTGTATTTGGACGACGCCCAGATCGACGGTATTATCGTAACGCATAAAATTCCCCTTTACTCGTTTTTCATCATCATCTTCTCCAGGAAGTGGGTCGTGACCTTGCCTTCCAGGAATGTCGGATGATGAAGTATTTCCGTATGCAGCGGAATGGTGGTCTTGATAGGGGCGATATAAAATTCGTCCAGGGCGCGCCGCATGATCCGCACCGCCTCATTGCGGTCTTTGCCATGGACAATCAGTTTGGCCACCATGGAATCGTAATACGGGCTTATGGTATACCCTGGATAAATATGCGTATCGATGCGTACACCGGGGCCACCGGGCAGGTTTAACTCTGCGATTTTTCCGGGGCTTGGAATAAAATTATTATAGGGGTCTTCTGCATTAATACGGCATTCAATGGAGGCCCCGTGAAATTTGACATCTTCCTGCTTGAGTTTCAGCTTCTGGCCCATGGCGATCTTGATCTGTTCCTTGATCAAATCAATGCCCGTGACCATCTCGGTGACCGGGTGTTCCACCTGGATGCGGGTGTTCATCTCCATGAAATAAAAATTATTGTGCGCGTCCAGCAAAAATTCGATGGTACCTGCCCCATGATAATTGACGCCCTTGGCGGCCTTCACCGCGGCATCACCCATTTTCTTGCGCAAATTGGAATCCAGCGCCGGCGAAGGGGATTCTTCCAATAATTTCTGATGGCGCCGTTGCACCGAACAGTCCCGTTCACCTAAGTGCAGCACATTGCCGTGCTCATCAGCCAGGATCTGGAACTCCACGTGGCGCGGGCCCTCGATGTATTTCTCTATATAGACGTCCCCTAAGCCAAAATTGGCCTCGGCCTCGGTCTGCGCCATTTTAAAAGAATTGATGAGTGTGACATCATTATGGCAGACCCGCATGCCTTTGCCGCCACCGCCGGCAACGGCCTTGATAATGACCGGATATTTGATCTTCTGGGCGACCGAGAGCGCTTCTTCCTGGGTCTTGATGATGCCGTTGCTACCGGGTGTCAGAGGCACGCCCATTTTCTTGGCAGTTTCCTTGGCCACAATTTTATCGCCCATCCGGCGGATGCTGTCCGGTGAAGGCCCGATGAATTTAATATGACAGGATTCGCAAATCTCGGCAAAATGCGCATTTTCCGACAGAAAACCATAGCCCGGATGGATGGCTGAGACATCGGTGATTTCAGCCGCGGAAATAATGGCGGGAATATTCAAATAAGATTCTTTACTGGAGGCCTTGCCGATGCACACTGCTTCGTCGGCAAAACGCACATGCAACGAATTGCGGTCAGCTTCGGAATAAACAGCCACGGTGCGTATGCCCATTTCCTTGCAGGCACGGATGACCCGTAAGGCAATTTCACCGCGATTGGCAATCAGGATTTTAGAGAACATAAGGCGCCTTAGAGTGGCTCAACCACAAACAACGTCTGGCCGAATTCCACCGGTTCCGCGTTTTGAACGGCAACTTCCGTGATCTTGCCGCGCACCTCGGATTTGATTTCATTCATGAGTTTCATGGCCTCGACAATGCAAACCACCTGGCCTATTTCAACCGTCTGGCCGACCTCGACAAAAGATTCGGCTTCCGGCGAGGGAGAGCGATAGAAGGTGCCTACCATCGGAGATTTAATGTCTTTGTTATTTTTGGCTGCTTCCGCGCCATTGGCCGCCGCAGGGGCCGCAGACGGTACTGCCTTAGGTGCCGGCAGGGATTCCACCGCATAATGGGTCGGCGCGCCGACAACCATGCCACCGGCGGATTTTTTAAGCTTGAGCTTCAGGCCATCACGTTCAATCTCAATTTCATTGAGGCTGTTCTCGTTCATCAAAGCCAGGATCTCTTTGATTTCTTTTAAGTTCATTTGTTGACCCTTTCGACGTAAACCCCTGTCCTGGTATCTACCTTAATGGTCTCACCCTGCCCGATAAACAAAGGCACTTGAACGGAAGCACCGGTCTCGATCTTAGCGGGCTTATAACCGGCCCGGGAAGAGTCACCTTTTATGCCGGGATCAGCTTCAATGATGGTGGCAATGATAAAATTAGGGACTTCCACCTTCACCACCTGGTCATTGTATAAGATGGTCTCAACAACCATGTTGTCCTGCAGGTATTTGATCCCATCACCTAACAGATTTTTTGAAATGATGGTGTCTTCAAAAGTATTTTGGTCCATAAAATGATACTCATCACCGGTCACATAGGTAAATTGCATGCGGCGGCGTTCAAGATCTGCTTCATCCAAGGATTCCGCAGAACGGAAGGTGCGCTCCAAGACAGCATCTGTCCGTAAATTCTTTAAACGCACACGCACAAAGGCCGAACCCTTGCCCGGCTTAACATGGTTTAATTCAGTGACAAAATAAAGCTGGCCATCAACCAGCAATCCCATTCCCGTTTGAAGTTCATTAATTGTAATAGCCACTTAACACCTCACAACCTTCCTTGGTTACTAATACCATGTCTTCTACCCTGATCCCGAACTGATTAGGGATATAAACACCAGGCTCCACGGTGACAATCATCCCTGCTTCCAATAAGCCCATGCTCTGGCTGGAAAGCCGGGGAGCTTCGTGGATATCCAGCCCTACCCCATGCCCCAATGAATGGCCAAAATATTTAGCTAAACCAAACTTGCGTAAAACCTTACGCGCATGGGCATCGACCTGGGCGCAAGAAATACCTGGCCTAATCAGGCTGATGGCCTCCCGTTGCGCAAGCGTCAGGGCTTCATATACTTGGACAACACGAGGCGCTATTCTACCCAAAAAGAAATTGCGTGTCAAGTCGGACTTATAACCATTAATATCGATGCCGAAATCCAGCAGTACCGGCTCATTATTCCGTATCACCCGATCAGAGACCCTGGCATGTGGATGGCAGGAATTAGACCCTGAAGCTATAATGGGCGGAAACGAAAATTCAGCCCCATGAGACTTGACAAATCCCTCCAATTTAAGCGCAATTTGACGCTCAGTAATGCCTTGTTTCACCACTTTTTTCATAAAATCAATGGCCTTAAAATGCAGTTTTAGGCAGTTTCTGACCTGGGTTATCTCCTCTTCATCCTTGATCTCTCTTAAGGCTTCAACCAGGCCGGTGGCCGGCAGGAGCTTGCAATTCCTGGGACAAAACTCTTTAAGCTTCTTCCAGAGAGCAAAGCTGGTATGACGCTCATCAAAGCCCAGACGCTTGATTTTATACTGCTTACAAAGAGCGCAAAGGGTGGCACAAGGCATGGAGCTATACTGCTTGACACTTACCCCTTTGAGCCCCTGGCGGGCTTCCAGGACATAGCGGGAATCAGTGATATAAAAAGCCTTGTGCTTGGTGACCAAGAGCCAGGATTCTGAGGCAGGAAACTGGGTCAAATAACGGATATTGCTGTCATTAATAATCAAAAGGGCATCAATATTCTTATGGCGGGAAAAATCTTCGACAAGTCTTTTTAAACGGGCATTCGTCATGGGGAATTAGACTTTCAAGCAGGGTCCACTAAAAGCACTGGAATACCGTCGACAATAGGATAGGAACGTTGGCAGCGCGTACAGACAATCTTGTTGCTTTCCAGAACCACATCACCCTGGCAGGCTGGACACGCCAGCAGGCTCAATAATTTGTCATCAATCATGGGGCTTTTTTAGACAAATCCACGTAACGCATTTGCAATTCATAAATGGAGCCGTTAAGCAGATCGTCTTCTTCCTTGGATAAATTGCCCTTGGTTTTATCACGCAGGATAATCAGGGTATCGATAAGAAATTTGGCCTGCTTTAAATTCTTTTCCACCTGGTTGGTGATGGGGTTTGGCATTTCCCCTAAAAAAATCATGGTCTGAAAACCAAGACTGGCAATATAATTGAAGAAATCCAATTGGGGTTCTGTTTGAGGCGTTGATTCTTCTTTGGGTGTTTGAGGGCTTGAGGCCAACGGCTGGCCATCCGGACCTAAAAGACCGCCTTCCTTCTCAAGATTTTCTCCCCAGCGATTATGCAAGTCCATAGCTATCCTTCCTTAAAGAATGTAAATCCAAAGTGCATTACATTATCATTGGATTTTAAAAAAGTCAATCTTCTCTAATCACTGACATGATACTGGATTTCAATATCGCAGGAGTATTCTTTGAGGTTCATGCCTTTTAGAAAAGCCGGGAAGGGACTGGCATCCCTAAGGCTTTTCATGGCCATTTCCTGCAAATACGCAGAGGCGCTGGTCTTCTCCTGTATGATCTGGGCAGCCACGAGAACGCCCTGATCATTCAATAAAAACGTCAAATAGACCGATCCATCCCCCATCTTGTCATAATGTTTCTCATAGACTTTTTCTTGAAGACGGTCGTGGACTATATTTTGATACGCTACGTAGACCGGATCATTTATTTTCTCCGAGGTGACCGGCATAATGGCGACCCTTGGGCTCAATTCCATGGAACGCATGTGTTCAGGCCTGCGTTCGTCAAGCATCCCAAAAGGCAGGGATTGCCTGTCCTTGACCAGACTGACCGGTATGCTCCCGTCGCTAAAGAACCTCTGGTTATTGCTTAAATCCAGATGTTGGGCCGGCCGGATGGGATATTCCCGGATATCGACAGGCCTTTGGAAGGGCTTATAGCTGATTTCAATGCGGTTTTGGTGGGCGGCCTTGTAGTGCGGATCATTGATCCTGTTAAAAAAAGCAACACACAAGACCGCGGTGTGCGCCGCCAATGAAATAAACAGCGCTTTAAAAAGAAAGTTTTCAGTCATTGTTGCGCCACCATTCCCGCCATAAATAAGCAATGAAACGAAGGGTGTCACGCACCGGCTGGATCTTGCTGACTTCATTGCTGTATATCGTCTGTATGCCGACAGAGGCTATCTTAAAACCTTTTTTGCTGGCCCGGACCAGCACCTCGGTTTCAATCTCAAAATCATTGCTTTCAAGTTTAATGGCCCGCAGCACCTGGGTTTTGATCAGGCGGAAGCCGCATTGGGTATCAGGGATGTGCTGGCGGCAGATCAGTGAAATCAACCAGGACATAAAATGATTGGTGGCCAGGCGCACCCATGGCATGCCTTGAGGGTTGTCCATGCGGTTGCCGCTGACAATGTCCGCGTTTGTCCTCTGGCTGCAGGACACAAAGGCAGAAAGGTCTGCGGGCGAATGTTGGCCGTCCCCGTCCATGGCAATCAAGGCCTCATAATTCTTGCCCAACACATAGTCAAATCCCATCTTTAAGGCATTGCCCTTGCCGCTTTTAGACGAGGTCTTTAATACGACGGCCCCCTGTTGGCCGGCCACGGCATCAGTACCATCTTCAGAGCCATCATCAATGACAATACAGTCATACCCTAGGGCGCGGACCGCCGCCACCAGGGGACCTATGGCTTGCGCTTCATTATGCGCCGGTATGACAACAGCTATTTTCATGATTGCTGAACTCCCTGAATAAAAGCCACTGTGAAGGATTTTTTCGGACCTCATTTTCAATAATATTCAGATATTTCTGTATATAATCCACCAACATGGTTTCGGTGATTTTGGCGTCCCTCGACTCCGGCGGGTCAATGGGCGGGTAAATATGGACTTCAAAACGTTCATCAGGGCCGCGTAGAAAAAAAACCGGAATGATCGGCGCCCCGGTTTTTAACGAAAAATAGGCCGCCCCTTTAGGGATGACGGTCGGATGACCTAAAAAATCCATCACTGTTCCGCCATTGCCAAAATCCCTGTCAGCCAGGATCGCCACCAGGCGGTTTTTCTGGAGATGTTCAATGATGCGCCTGACAGCCGCGTCTGTTTGGATCACCCTGGCCCCAAAAGCTTCCCGCTGCGCGTTAAATAAAGCATTGACGCGCGGGTCCTTGTGGGCCAGGGCAACCACCGACAAAGGGAAACCCAGCGTCGGCAGAACAGCCCCCCCCATTTCCCAATTGCCCAAATGGGCACTGACAATGATGCCGCCGCGCCCTTGTTGCAAGGCCTCGTTTAAATACGCGATGTTCCTGACATTCACATGGGACTTAATAAAGGCCGGCTTCAAACGCCGCGTCATGGTAAAGAATTCCAGCAGGTACCTGCCGAAATTACGGAATACCGCGCGGGTCTGCGCAGGGGGCACGTGTTCTGTTTTATATACTATTTTTAAATTATTCTCAACAGCCCTGCGGTCGGTCTTGGAAAAACAAAAATGCAAGTCACATAAAGCCATGACGATGGCATTGCTCACCCCAAAAGGCAGGACCCCCGCTAAAAATTGACCAAGCCTGTAAAGATAATAATTACCCATAAAATTATTTAATTCGTCCCGCTTAAAATCAGGCGTGCGATGTCTGCTGCCGCCATTGGTTTGCCATTATCTAACGCCGCCTTTCTCATGGCCGCCAATTGAACGGGGTTGTTTAAAAGCATGTCGATCTGCCGGCCGATATGGCGTTTGTCATCCACGCGGATGGCAATGCCCTGCCCCACCAAAAATTGGGAATTACGCTCTTCCTGGCCGGGGATGGGATCAACAATCACCATGGGCAGCCCCTTGGCCAGGCATTCGCTGGTGGTCATGCCCCCGGGTTTACTGACAATCAAGCTGGAGACTTCCATCAGCTCATCCACGTTGCTGGCGTAATCGTAAAAAATGATTTTCTTCTGCGTCTTGCGCTGGATTTTCTTGATCCAATGGACGAGCTTGACGTTGGTGCCGCAGATGACAATCAGCTGCAACGGCCGCTCCAGGCGGACCAGGGATTTGACCGCTTCCTTCATGGGTCCCAAGCCCTGGCCGCCGCCCATGATGAGGATGGTGGGTATCTTCAAATCGAGCCCTAATTTTTGGGCGATGGTTTCCTTGCCAACAGTGTCAGCAAATTTCATGCGGATGGGAATGCCGAAGATTTTTATGTTCGCCGCACTTACACCTTCTTTCACGTAGCGTTCATGCGCCTCTTGGGATGGGACAACATAATAATCGACACCTTCATGCAGCCAATACAGGTGCGGCGCGTAATCAGTCAATACGCCGATGACGGTGATGGGCAGCTTATGGACATTCTTATAATCGGCCACCATGCCGCAGGGAAAGGCCTGCGTGCAGACAATCACGTCGGGTTTGAATTCATCAATCAGCGGTTTTAATTTCTTGTGGGACGATTTGTGGATGGATTGTTTCCATTTTTCAGAAAACTTGATGACCTTGGGGTTGTCGTAAAGATATTCCCAGATCTTCGGCGCGCGCTTGATCACGCCCATATAGGCCGTATTGATGATTTTTTCCATCAACGGGTAGGTATAGCCAAAACCGTTGATACTAAGGACCTCGCAATCGGGGTCCAGGCTTTTAAGGGACTTGGCAATGGCCACGGCCCCCTGGCGGTGCCCGGAAACCTGAGAGATATACATCAATAAAACACGTTTAGGCATTCAAATGATCCATTTTACCCAATTGTCCCCAAGACCCCACCCACCAGGCCTTCCTGGCCTTCTTTAACATCAATTGATTGAAGTTTACCAGCGACGGGCGCCTCGATGACAAAGGAGGCCTTGTCCGTGACAGCTTCACAGACTTCCTGGCCCGCTTCAAGTTCATCGCCGGGCTTGGCATGCCAGCAGGCGATGGTGGCCTTGGTGATCCCTTCACCTAATTCAGGTAAAATAATTTTTGTCATGAAGTTTTGGATGTCATTCCCTGGACAAGCGGGAATCTATTTTCTAAATTTTTCCTGAAATTGCTCAATGGCTTTTGCTTTTACATCCTCCATAGGCAAAGGATGCCCCTTTAATTGTTGCATGGAGGTCATCTGCACATTGAGACCGCAAGGCTTGATCAAATTAAACAATGAAAGGTCGGTATTCACATTGATGCCTAACCCATGGTAGGTCACCCATTTACGGACACCAACGCCGATGGAAATGATTTTGTCCTTCCCTACAAATACTCCCCGTTGGCCTGAAATGCTTATTGCCAATATACCAAAATTCTTCAATAAATCAACCGCAAGTTCTTCCAGCTTTTCCATGTAGATTTTAAGGTTTTTATCCTGATGGGTTAAGTTAAAAACAGGATAAACAACCAATTGCCCCGGCGCGTGCAGCGTCACGTCTCCCCCGCGGTCAACGCTTACAATGGCCACACCGCGGGCCTCGATATCTTTATGCTGGTAAAGCAGGCTGTCAGGGTTGGTCATGCGTCCAAGGGTCAGCACCGGCGGGTGTTCGCAAAGCACAAGGCGGTCTGCCGCGCCTTGCATCACGCTCTGGACACATCTCTTCTGCCGCGCCAAACCTTCAACGTAGTCAATCAATCCCCAGTCTTCAATGATCATAGCTAATTCAAAAGCCGCTGGGGAATATGTCCCCAGCGGCTCGTTATTTCAATACATAAACATTAAAGCTTTTTGCAGATGGCTTCAGCCATTTGCATGGTCCCGATAGCGGTCGGATCGCTGCGGTCGCTCTTCAGATCATAGGTGACCGAGGTGCCTTCTTTCAAAATAATGCGCACGGCTTTGTCCAGACGATCAGCGGCGGCATTTTCTTTCAGGTGACGCAGCATCCACACCGCTGAAAGGATGGTCGCGGTAGGGTTGACCTTGTTCTGCCCCGCGTATTTAGGGGCTGACCCATGCACCGGCTCAAACAAAGCGATCTCATCGCCGTAATTGGCACCGGGTGCCACACCCAAACCCCCGACCAGGCCGGCACAAAGATCGGAAACAATATCGCCATACAAATTAGGCAGCACCAGGCAGTCGTAGAGAAAGGTGTACTGGACTAACTGCATGCACATATTGTCCACGATGCAGTCGTTGAATTCGATCTTGCCCTCGTAATCCTTGGCCACTTCCTGGGCGCATTTCAAAAAAAGCCCGTCGGTAAATTTCATGATATTGGCCTTATGCACCGCCGTCATCTTCTTGCGCCCGAGCTTCACCGCCCAGTCAAAGGCGAATTTAACGATGCGTTTGGAGCCGCTCACGGAGATGGGCTTGATGGAAATGGCCGCGTCTTGCTTGACCTTTTTAGGTGACATTTCATTGATCAGGGTACGCAGGCGATCGACTTCAGGAGTGCCCAAATCAAATTCAATGCCGGCATAAAGGTCTTCCGTGTTTTCACGGAAGATCATCAAATTCACGTCCTTGATGGGGGTCTTGGTACCTTCATAATAAAGGCAGGGGCGCACGCAGGCAAAAAGGTCCAGGGACTGGCGCAATTGCACATTGACCGAACGAAACCCTTTGCCGATAGGGGTCGTGATGGGCCCTTTGATGGCGGTCTTATTGCGGCGGATGGAATCAAGCACTTCATCAGTCAATGGTTTGCCGTATTTTTGCATGGACTTCTCGCCGACTTCCTGCACTTCCCAATTGATTTTAACGCCCGTGGCATCAACGCACATCCGCATGGCATTGGTGACCTCGGGGCCGATCCCGTCTCCCGGCAAAAGCGTGACTGTATGACTCATGATTACTCCTTAAACTACTTATGGTTAGGTGACATTAAAGTTTTTAATTCGTTGACGTCTGTCGCCAGACTTAAGGCCGTGTGAAAGGTGATGATGTCTTTTTCATAAAGTTCTTTGAGGGACTTGTCAAAGGTGCGCATCCCGTACTGTCCACCGGTCTGGATGGCCGAGCGCAATTGCTCGACGGATTTCTCGCGGATCAGGTTGCGCACACCGGCCGTGGCGATCATGATTTCAGGCACCATGATGCGGCCCTTGCCAGAGGCCCTGGGCGCCAATTTTTGGGAAACCACCCCCTGCAAGGCCGTCGAGAGCTGCAGCCGCACCTGCTGTTGCTGATAAGGCGGAAACACGTCAATGATACGCTCAATGGTTTGCGGCGCATCCGGCGTGTGGACGGTGGCCAAAACCAAGTGCCCGGTTTCCGCCGCCGTCAAGGCCGTTGAAATGGTTTCCAGGTCGCGCATCTCACCGACGACAATCACATCCGGGTCCTGGCGCAGGCAGCGTTTGAGCGCCTCGGCAAATGAGTTGGTGTCGCGGTGCACCTCGCGCTGCTTGATGACGGATTTATTGTTGGTAAAAATATATTCGATGGGGTCCTCGATGCACATGATGACCGCGGTGCGTTCAGAATTGATCAGATTGATCATCGAGGCGAGCGTCGTGGTCTTACCCGTACCGGTGGGGCCGGTGATCAGGACCAGCCCGTTTTGCTTGCGGGCCAAATCCGTGATGACTGGCGGCAATTGCAACTCTTCAATCGAGGGGATAAATAAAGAAATGCGCCGGAAGGCCGCCTCCACAGAGCCGCGCTGGACATGGACATTGACACGGAATCGGTCCATGCCGGTGAGGGCCAGGGAAAAATCCAATTCCTTTTCTTCTTCGAATTTATTTTTCTGGGCGTCCGAAAGAATGCCGTAAATCATCTCCCGGATTTCATCACGGCTCAGGGCCTTGGTGGAGGTCAATGGGATAAGACGGCCGTCAATACGAAAAATCGGCGGAGACTTCTCCGTCAAATGCAAATCGGAGGCCTTTTCCTGGATGGTCAATAAAAGAAGTTCCCGCAACAAAGGGGTCTTTTCCATCTGTTTACACCTTTATGGCAGAAGGCTGATTGGCGATCCAACGGGCCACACGGCTGATGCCTTCCTGGATGCGCGCTTCAGAGGTGGCAAAACTAAACCTGATATAATGAGGGGCCCCAAAACTATCCCCGGGGATCCCCGCCACCTTGATCTCGTCGAGCATCTGTTTGGCAATAAGGGTCGCGTCCCCTACTTTAGAAAAATCACAAAACACATAAAAAGCGCCTTCAGGCCGGATATACGAAAGCTGGGGCACCCGGTCCAGGCATTGCAACATCAAATCGCGGCGTTTTTTAAAGACCTGGCACATTTGGGCAATGGTGTCCTGCGGGGCTTTCAAGGCCTCGACGGCCGCGGCCTGGCTGATGGACGTTGGATTGGATGTCGAATGGTCCTGGTATTTTTTGATGTATTCCATGATCTCCAAAGGACCTGCAGCATAGCCGATCCGCCAGCCGGTCATGGCATAGGCCTTGGACACACCATTGACCGTCAATGTCAGGTCAAATATTTCACGGCCCAGCGACGCTATTGAGACAAATTCATTAGTATCATAAATCAATTTTTCATAGATTTCATCACTAATCACGTAAATTTTGGCTGCCACACAGATCTCGGCCAGACGGGCGAGTTCCTCTTGGTGGTACATCACCCCGGTGGGGTTGGAGGGTGAATTAAGGATCAGCATCCTGGTCTTGGGGGTGATGTATTTTTTTAAAAGCTCAGGGGTGATCTTAAAATGACTGGACGCATCTGTGGGGATAATGACAGATTTCCCGCCGGCGGCCTTGACCATTTCGGGGTAGCTCACCCAATAAGGCGCCTGGAAGACCACCTCATCCCCGTCGTCGATCAAAACCTGGATGATGTTAAATAAGGAATGCTTGGCCCCGCAAGAGACCACGATCTGATTGGGCTTATAGCTGAGATTATTGTCTTTCTGGAACTTGGCGGCAATGGCCTCGCGCAGCTCCTGGGTGCCGATGGAGGGCGTATATTTAGTGACTCCGCTTTCAATGGCCTTGATGCCTGCTTTTTTGATAAAATCAGGGGTATCAAAATCAGGCTCACCGGCGCCGAAATTGACCACATCATGGCCCTGGGCAGCCAAGTCCTTGGCCCGCGCGGTGATGGCGAGCGTCGTTGAGCCCAGCATGTCCTTGATCCTGCGATTGACGTGAAGCATCTAACCCCCTCCTTAAAATGTTGAGAGTTTAATATATCAAACCTTTCCAGCGACGTATAGCAAAAACTGAATTAAGCAGCGAGGAGGCAAATGCCGGCTTTGTTGGCGAGGGCCACGGTCTTTTCGCGGTCAATGATAAGGGTCTTACCGGCCTCGATGGCGAGACACGCGGCCTTGACAGAGGCCATGGTTTGGATGGTCTTGGGGCCGATGACCGGAACATCAAAACGGTTGTCCTGTTTGGGCTTTGAGGTCTTAATGACCACCGCTCCCCCCCGGGCGATTGCACCACCCCGGGCAATGGTCTTGTCCGTGCCCTCCATGGCCTCGATGGCCACAATGGCTTTTTCCTTGACCACCACCGTCTGGCCGATATCAATGCCGCCCATAAGCTTGGCAATGGTCAGCCCAAAATCAATGTCTTTTAATTCACTGACCGTCGGCGCACGCTTGGTGAGGGTGCCTCGAGGGGCCAAATATTTCTTTAAAAGAAAGGTGGAATCAAGCAGCTCCATGCCCTCTTTGTTAAGCCGGTCTGCCACGGCCGTAAAAATAGTGTCCGCACGACGGTCGCGCAGGGCATCAGCCAACACCTGGAATTCCTGGTCTAATTTGACCGATGGGTTAAACAAATTGTCCTGGTTGACCTGGCCTGCCATGATGACTTCAGCCACCTGGTGCTCGCGGAAATATGCGAAAAGTTTCTTTAACTCCCCTACTTTGAAATATTGGAATTTATCGACGGAAAAGAATAAAAAAGGCGAGGTATCGCCTACGACACCTGCCGCAATTATTTTATAACCCTGGTCCCGGGCCGCCCTGGCAAAAAGAAAAGGGAACTGCCGGTTGCCTGCGATAAGACCGATGATTTTACGACCTGCAGGAGTACTCGGCATGAGAGTAGGGTTAGGAGATCCCACGTTTGGATATCTGGATAAACTCAATGACCCGGTGGATTTCAGGCAAACCGTTTAGCTCTGCCTGTACTTGGGAGACGGCATTAGTGCGGTTTAAGCCTGAGTTAAAAAGGATCTTAAAAGCCTTGCGCAAATCACGCTGATTGGCGGAAGGGACGACCGCGCGCTTTAACCCGACAATGTTCAACCCCCGAAGCGTGGCAGGGTTGCCGTCGACCAGGGAATAAGGCGGCACATCCTGGTTGATCTTGGAGCATCCGCCGATCATGGACAAATATCCGATGCGGGTGTATTGATGCACGCCGGAAAGGCCGCCGATCACCGCGCGGTCTTCGATCGTTACATGGCCTGAAAGCCCGACATAATTGGCCAGCACGCAGTCATTGCCGATCTGGCAATCGTGCGCCACATGGCAGCAGGCCATGAACAAATTATTATCACCGATTTTTGTTGTGCCGCCCCCTTCGATGGTGCCGGGGTTGACCGTCACATATTCACGGAAAACATTATTAGCACCAATGGTCAGGAACACCTTGTCCTTCTTCTGGTGTTTACGGTCCTGCGGCGGAGAGCCGATCACGGCCCCGGTATGCAGTTGGCAACCACTGCCAATGATGGTGTGACCCTCGAGCACGCAATGAGCCCCGATGATGACATTATCACCTAAGGTAACATTGCCATCAATGATCGCATAGGGGCCGATCGTCACATTCCGGCCCATCTTCACACCTTCACCAACAATCGCGGTTTTATGGATCGACTCTGACATAGGTTTAACTGTTCAAATAATGCGCGTCGGTGTAAGAAAACATCATCTCTGCCTCGATGGCCACCTCTCCGTCAACCCTCCCCACACCCTTGACATGCGCGGTGCGTTCCCGGTCGCGGAGGATCTCAATCTCCATCAATAACTGGTCACCAGGAGTGACCACCTTACGGAATTTCACATCAGAAATAGACATGAACAACGCTACTTTACCATTATGCGCGCCGCTGGTCAACACCACAACGCCCGCGGTCTGGGCCATGGCTTCGATCATGATGACCCCGGGCATTACCGGTTTTTGGGGGAAATGACCCTGGAAAAACTCATCATTGGCCGTGACATTCTTGATGCCGATACCCTTTTTGCCGGGATCGATCTCGATGACACGGTCTACAAACAAAAACGGATAGCGGTGGGGCAGGATCTTCCTGATCTCATCGATGTTAAAAACCCGGCCTGTGCTTCCGGCCGCTGAAACTGACGGCACCCCCGAAGGTGTCGCATTAAAAGCGCTGGAGGACATGTATTTCTGCCGCTGCTCCTCAATTTTTTTGACCAGCATCCTGTTTAAGCGGTGACCGCTCTTGGTCGCAAACACGGCCCCCTTGACGGCATATCCCAACAAGGACATATCTCCAACAATGTCCAGGACCTTATGGCGCACGCACTCGTCGGTAAAGCGTAGGGTGTTCTCCAAAGGACCTTGCGGGGACATGACCAGGGTATTTTGATAATTGGCGCCGAGGGCCAGGCCATGGGCCTTTATTTCATTGACTTCAGATTCCAGGCAAAAGGTGCGGGCCGCGGCCAGCTCCTTGGCAAAAGTATCAGCATCGATCGATTGCGCAAAAAACTGGGAAGAAAGCAACGGATGGTCATAATTAAGCGTGTAGGAAATATGGAGATGGTCATGAGGGACCATCACAATCATGGCTGATTTGTTGGAAATAATGATCGGTTCCCGGATGGCAAATATATACTTATCCGCCTGCTGCTGTTCAACGCCCGCTTTTTCCAAGGCCTTTAAAAATTCCAGGCTGCTGCCGTCCATGCCGGGGATTTCCTCAGCATCAATATCGATGCTGACATTATCAATGCCCATACCGTTTAAAGCAGCCATTAAATGCTCAACGGTATAAATCCGGGCGGACGGGCATTCAACGGCCGTACAGCGCGTGACTTTTTCATCCATGACCGCGCTGGCCGCGGTGACCTTAATGGTCGGTTTGCCGGGCAAATCAACGCGCGTAAAAACAACACCCTGATTTTCCCCGGCAGGCTTGATGGTCATGCGCACCGTTTTACCGGTGTGCAGCCCAATGCCGGAGAGGGTGACGGGATTTTTAATGGTTTTTTGTTTCATATGATTTCTTCTCCAGCTCTTCAATGCGCTTCTTTAGGCCTTTGATCATATCCACATATTTGTCTAATCTCTGGAGATGCGCATTATTTCTAAATGCTTCTTTGATAGGTTGTGCCGGAGAGCCAAAGACCTGTTCACCGGCTCTGATGGAATGGCTGACCCCTGACTGGGCCGCAATTACGGCCCCATCACCAATCTCCACATGGCCTACAATCCCGACCTGGCCGGCCAGGACCACGTAATTGCCGATCCTGGTGCTTCCAGAAATACCCACCTGCGCTACAATCAGGCAATGCTTGCCGATCGTGACATTATGGGCGATGTGCACGAGATTATCTATTTTGGTGCCTTCACCAATCACCGTCTTCTCGAAACGCGCACGGTCAATGGTGACATTAGCGCCAATCTCCACATCGTTCCCAATCACCACCGTCCCCACCTGCGGGATCTTGACATGCCTGCCGTCTACCGTCACATAACCATACCCGTCGCTGCCAACCACCGTACCGCTGTGGATGATCACACGCTCACCTACTAAAATCTTTTCGCGCAAAACCACCTGGGGATAGACCAGGCAATCTTTTCCCAAACACGTTTCATGCCCCACATAGCAGTTGGCATAAATGACGCAACCCTCCGCAATCACGGCCCCTTCTTCAATGACCGTGTAGGCACCAACAGCCACCCCGGCCGCCAGCTTGGCCCCGGGCGCTATCACTGCGGTTGGATGAATGCCGGAGGGCTTATAACCCGGCGCGTCCTTTAATGAATGATTGAGCAACTCTGTAAAGCTAAGGGAGGGATTGTCAACCCTGATAAGGGTTTTCCCCGGACAAGAGATTTGCCGAGGAACAAGGATGGCGCCTGCCTGGGTGTCCTGAAGCAGAGGCTCATATTTGGGATTGCTCAAAAACGTCAGCTCATTGTTTTTGGCTTCCTTGATCCCTGAAAAACCACTGAGCACCAATCCGCCGTCGCCGACCAGCTCCCCCTTGACCAACCGGGCAATCTCAGCCACGCTGATCTGCATGAGGGACGAATTACTTCTTGTAACTGTCATTTAAACTTTTCATCACCTGGTCGGTGATATCAAATTGGGGATCGCCGTAGACCATGACGCGGTCATTTAAAACATAGGTATATCCGTCTTGCTTGGCAATGCCAGTGACCACGCCCTGGATCTCAGCCAAGATCTCACGGACCTTATCATCCCTGCGCTTGGTCAACTCCGCGCGCTTTTCTTTGTCAAAGGCCACCACCGTATCCTCTTGTTTTTTAATGTCCGCCTGCATATTTGCTTTCTCAGAATCTTTCATCAAATCCAGCTTGCTCTGGGCGTCCTGGATCTTTTGGATCATCGCGTCGCGTTGTTTCTGGAAATCTTCGCCATCGCTTTGCAACACCGCGTCAAATTCTTTCGTTTTTTGATAATTATCGAATACCTTCCCCAAATCCACATAAGCGATCCGTAAATCAGCGGCAAAACTCATCCCGGTCGCCATCAATCCAAAAATTACAGCCAATCCCAAAACTTTAAACACTTTCATATGATCCTCCTGTTTTTTACTATTAAATTTAATAAACAACCTGCCATACAACTATTGGCAGGCACATGGTCAGACCTTCTAAATGGTACTAATTATACCATTAAAAACCGCGGCTGACGCTAAAATAAAATTTACCACTCTTGCTGGTTTGGCCCGGTTCAGTGTCCAAAGGAATACCGTAATCGAGCTTAATGGGGCCGATAGGCGTCTTGACGCGCAGGCCAACACCAGTGCCGGATTTGACGCCACCGGTGCCATAATCCCTGACTTTGTCCCATACATTACCAGTATCGAAGAAGATGGCTCCCTTGATGATTTCGATGATGGGCACGGTGTATTCGACGCTGCCGAGCAAAATGGCATCGCCACCGACAGCATCGTTAGTATTGGGATCAAGCGGCCCTACCGTACGTTCGTCATAACCGCGGATGGAATCCTGGCCGCCGGCGAAATAACGTTCAAAGATAGGGACATCCGGTGTGTCCGGATAAGACTGGACAATACCTGTGCGGCCGCTGATTTCAAGGACCGTTGTCACATCATTGATGACCACCGGAATATAATATTCGCCACTGGTCTGCACGCGATAGAAATTCCGGTCACCACCCAAAGGACCGCCGGCCAAGTCCGCGCTGTTGGTCACGGTCCAGCCGCGGGTGGGTGAAAGTTTGCTGTCGCGGTAATCATTGGTGACACTGACGCCCACAGAACTCACCAGGCTGTTGCCTGCCTGCTCCGCCAGGGCTTCAGAAACACCGGAATCGAGGTTGCTGATGTTGATGTGTTCCAGACGATAAACTGTTCCAACAGAAAGAGTGTCGCTTAAGGCCTTGCCCAAACGCACGTCAAAACCGTAGGTCTTCTGATCATAGGAATAACCTGTGGAGTTATCTTTCAGGTTTTCAGTCAAGTAAGCGTCAAAGCCCGCGGAAACCGGATGGTCAAAGAGCCAGGGCTCGGTAAAACTCAATAACAAATTGCGCTGGCTGGAGCCGATCTGGGCGCGCAGGCGCAAATCCTGGCCGCCACCGGTAAAGGTCGACCAATTGGAAATATCAAAATTTTTCTGCTCCACTTCAATAAAACCAACCAGCCTGTCCACTGTGCTGTACCCGCCGCCAAAGGAGAACGACCCTGTTTTGGCTTCCTTGACCTGTACGACCAGGTCCTTATAATTGTCCTGGTCGGTGTCTTCGATGTCATAACCCACGTCTTCAAAATAACCCAGGTCTTTCAGGCGTTGTTTGGAAACGCGCAATTTCTCGCCGTTAAACTGGTCGCCGGGATACATCTTTAATTCCCTGCGGATCACGATATCGCGCGTATGGGCGTTGCCTTGGATCTTGATTTTATTGATGTAGACCAATCCGCCTTCCTTAATACTTATCCTGATATCAACCCTGCCTGTGTCGGTATTGAAAGAAGTGGCTTCTTCAACAACAGCAGTGATGTACCCATGGTCAAAATAATCCTCACGGATATTGGAGAGGTCGTCCTCCATCTTTTCATGGCTGAAAACATTGCCCTCTTTAAGGTTCTTTAAGTGACTCCTGATTTCAGAATCGGAAAGAATGGCATTACCCAAAAAGCTGACGTCACCCACATAGTAACGCTTGCCTTCCTGGATGGTGATATCCACATTCACACGTCCCCGAGACAAAGGCTCTACCTGGTAGAGGGCCTTGGTATCCAGGAAACCATTTTGTTCATAAAAAGCCTGGATGGCGGTCATGTCATCATCTAATTGGTCTTGCTTAAGAAGGCCTGAACCAAACATCCATGCCCAGCGGGACTTGATGACCTTCATGATCTTTTTGTCCGAAAAATTGATGTTGCCATAAATATAAATTCGTTTGATCCTGACCCTGTATCCCTCCCGGATGATAAAATGCAAACTGGCTTTATTGGTGGTGTCATCAATAAAGCTTTCCACGTCCACCTTCACCTGGCTCAAGCCTTTTTTCTTATACAAATCCTCGATCATGTTGATGTCGTCTTTAAGCGACTTATTATCCAGGAACTTGTCCTTCTTGGTCTTCATCTTATTAAGCAGGTAACGGGGGCTATAATAACGGATTTTAGAAAAAGTTATTTCATCGACAATGGGCTTTTCCTTGAGCCGCACGATCACCTTGTAACCGTCATCCAGGTCCTCATGATCAATCTGCACATCGGAAAAATGGCCGGTATTATAGAGGCGTTTCAAGTCATCGCTCACCACCGCATCCTGGTAGGGTTCTCCCACCCGGGTCTTGATGCGGGCCAAAATTTGGGCGATGCCGATCGATTTATTTCCCTGGATATCAATGGCCTTGACAATTTTAGCAGCAGGCACCTCAGGCATGGCCTGGGTTTCAGGCTGCTGCTCCTGCTGTTCTTGCGGTGGCGGCTGTTGTTCTGCTGGCGGGGAGGTTTCGGCATTAGCCGCAGTCTGTTCCTGCGCATTGAGGGCGGCATCGATCTGCGTGTCCCTGTTGTCCGTAACCGCTTGGGCAAAAATACTTTTTGTCCCTGCTGCAGCCATGCAGAGGGCAAAAAAGATGATGGCTAAACTTCTATTTTTTGGCATGGGTCAATTATAGATACTGTGTATTTGACTGTCAACCGGCATTACGACTATTTAGGCCCCGACAAAAACATTCGAGGGTGCCATCATTCGTGATGGGCCATTTCCAAGTTGACAAATTTAACGTATTCCTTAAAGAACTTCATCTTCACTGAGCCGGTGGGCCCATTACGCTGTTTGGCGATAATGGCCTCCGCAATGCCACGGTTTTCATCCGTGGGGTTATAGTATTCCTCGCGCATCAGGAGTACCACCACATCCGCATCCTGTTCAATGGCCCCGGATTCGCGCAGGTCAGAAAGTTGGGGCCGATGGTCCTGGCGGCTTTCCACCGCGCGCGAAAGCTGGCTGATGGCGATCAAAGGCACCCTCAATTCACGCGCCAGGGCCTTAAGGGATCGGGAAATCTCCGAAATCTCCTGCTGCCGGCTTTCAGTTTTACCATGCCCCTGCATCAATTGCAAATAATCAACGATCACCAGACCAATGTCGTGGGCAGCTTTCAGGCGACGGGCCTTGGCCCGTAATTCCAGCATGGAGATGGCCGGCGTATCATCAATGAACATGGGCGCATTTGACAGCCGTCCTGCGGCCTTGGTCAGCAAAGGCCAGTCTGAGGGCGAAAGAAAGCCAGTGCGGACTTTGTGTGCGTCCACCTGGGCCTGGGAACACAGCATGCGCTGGACCAGCTGCTCCTTGGACATCTCCAGCGAGAAAATGGCCACCGGAACATTATGCTCCAGGCAGGCATTTTCCGCGATGGTGACGGCGAAAGCACTTTTGCCCATGGAAGGACGTCCCGCGATAATGATCAGGTCAGCATTCTGGAGTCCCGAGGTCTTGCTGTCGAAATCCGTAAAACCGGTAGGGACGCCGGTGATGGATTTTTTATGCTGGTAAAGAAGGTCTATATTTTCAATCGTGCCTTTGATGATCTCCTTGATGTGGACCGCCTGCTGCTTTTGGTTGG